>Ga0207813_100058_pt1 | contig 99417 bp, 106 predicted proteins | sample A23E3SouthBayCA_2_FD_187730 | JGI IMG/M metagenome (GOLD analysis project Ga0207813, IMG submission 187730) | Aerobic enrichment media microbial communities from Eden Landing Ponds, California, USA - A23 E3 (4) (SPAdes) | ecosystem: Environmental > Aquatic > Marine > Unclassified | place...
CAACCCCTACGACGAACTCAAGCGAGTCGTCCGAAACAACGAGATGACTTCACGCGCTCAGGCCGTACCTGCCGTTGAGCCTTCGGGGTAAACACGTACCATCGGGACACTCCGCAATGACCGCGGAATGTTCGTTCACGAAACGTTGCTGTCCCTGTTGGCGACGTGGCGCCAGCAGGGACGCAACTCCTACGATGAACTCAAGCGAGTCGTCCGAAACAACGAGATGACTTCACGTGCTCAGGCCGTGCCTGCCGTTGAGCCTTCAGGGTAAACACGTACGATGATGTTAACCAGATCCTCTCTGACTCGCCAAATGACAGAGACATTTTATTAGATTCACACTATCTGACCCAGGAAAACGGGATTAATGACATGTACTTTATCACAATGGACGCTGATCTCTTAGACAACGAACCTCAACTGGAGTCTCCTCTGAGTACGATCGATATTGAATCACCGAGTTCTGTAACTTAGCGGCTGGGTGTCGCCAAGACGGATTATTGCAAGCAGAAGCGACTCTCCAGAGAGACGGACAACTACGTATCGGATGTAACCAACGATAGCGCGTACGCTCTTACGAAGAAGATTGTTGATACAGTCTCGATGATCTAATGGGGACTTGCAATCATCCGTTCAAGTTCCCCCGGGACACGATCTCGATCCGGTTCCTCCACGCACGAATCGCAAGACAGTGCGCTATCAACAATGTACTACACGAGAGTGTTCACGCTCATCTGAGGATATGAAGACTTCCGCCCATCCCCCGAGCGCGTGCCGACCCGCGCGACCGAAACGCATTTGCCTGTGATTACCCGAACACTCCCACTCATCGCATGTCGGGGATTGCGGGTATCGTCCGCAAAGACGGGTCGTCCGTCGATGCCGGGACGCTGGAAACGCTGACCGGGACTCTCGACCACCGTGGGCCGGACGGGTCGGGGACAGCCGTTTCGGATACTGCCGGTTTCGGCCAGCAACGCCTGCATACGACTCCCGAATCGAAACACGAGAAGACGCCACGAACCGGTGAAGAGTATCTCCTCACCGCGGACGTACGTATCGACAATCGCGCCGAACTCCTCGATACGCTCGACGTCCGCGCGAAGGCTGAGGGCGAAGATGGAGACACAGGTGTCGTCACCGATGCGGACCTCGTCGTCGCCGCCTACGAGGAGTGGGGCACCCGGTGTCCCGAGTATCTGGTCGGTGCCTACGCGTTCGCGCTGTGGGACCGACAGCGAGAGCGACTCTTCTGCGCGCGGGACCACGCCGGGATCAAACCGCTGTTCTACTACGACGGCGACGACGCGTTCGTCTTCGGGTCGGAACCGAAAGCGGTCCTGGCACACGACACCGTCCCACGTCGACTGGACGAGACGGCCGTCGGTGACTATCTCGTCGGCCGTCGTGAGGACACCACCCGGACGTTCTTCGCGACGGTCGAGCGGTTTCCACCCGCTAACCGGGCAGTTCTCGACGAGCGCGGACTGGCGGTCGACCGATACTGGGATCTCGAACCGGACGACAGACTGAACGACAGACTGGACTCACAGTCCCCGGACGCACTCGTCGACGGGTTCAGGCGACGGTTCGAGGAGGCAGTTCGGTGCCGACTGCGGACGGCCGAAACGGGTCGAGCCGGTACGATGCTCAGCGGCGGCCTGGACTCCTCGTCGATAACCTGTACGGCGGAGGAAGTTCGCGACGACCCGCTCCCGACGTTCTCGGTGACCTTCGACTCGGTCCCCGAATCGGACGAGCAAGAGTCGATCGACGCGGTACTGGAGAGCGGACAGTTCGAACCACACTTCCTCGCGGGAGACGAACACTCCCCGCTGGGCGTGGTCGACGACGTCTTCGAGTACGTCGACGCCCCGTTTCTCGCCGGCAACCTCTATCTCGACTGGGAACTCACACGGACGGCGAGTGACGCCGACGTTCGCGTCCTGCTCGGGGGCCACGGCGGGGATACGGCCGTCTCCTTCGGCTACCAGCGACTCCCCGACCTGCTCCGGGAGGGCAACGTACGGACGCTCGCACGGGAACTGTCGGCGATCACGTCGCGAACAGGATACCCACTGCGACGGCTGCTCGTCGACGAAGTCCTGTCTCCGGTCGTTCCCGTTCCCGAGACGGCCTCTCGGCTCCGCGCGGCACTCGATTCCACGATCCGTGACCAGCCCACGCCCAGTCGTCGGGGCTGTCCGTGCATCCAGCGGTCGTTCGCAGACGAGATCGCACTCGACGACCGGATCCGCCGACTCACCGAGTGGGGTCCTCCGAAAGACGCCCGCGACTATCACCGGCGAGCACTGCGCAACACACTCGATGCGCCCCAGACGCTGGAAGTCAGCGACACCGTCGCGGCGAGAGTCGGGGTCGAACCGCGCTACCCGTTCCTCGACCGGCGACTCCTCACCTACGCTGTCGCGTTGCCGTCGGCGCTCAAACTTCGTCGCGGCTGGACGAGATGGGCGCTACGTGAGGCGATGGACGCAATCGTCCCCGACGCCGTCCGACTCCGAACCGACAAGGGGAACCTGAATCACGCCTTCGAGGAGACGCTACGGACGACCGACCGTGGACTGCTCGACGACCTCGTCGACGACGCCGGATCTCAGCGGTACGTCGACGTGGGTAGATGGCGTCGGTCCTGGAAGGAATTTCGCGACGGCGGTGACGTCGACGGCTACAGCGTGGTCTGGCGACCCGCCGTGCTGATCTACTGGCTCGTCAACAGGTGAACGATCCTGGAATGACGGCCGAGGAACATTCTGATTTTTAAATTGATAATTGACACCTATCCTCTGGAAAGATTCATGCCGCTGTAGACCCAGGTTTGTGCAACTGCACCGGCTTTGAATCATGAACGATAACGACGGGGACCAGTACGAACCACCGAAACTCGTTCAGTACGGGGACGTCGTCGCACTGACGTCCCAGAACGGTCCCCCCGGGAATAAGAAGACAGGGTCCCAGGACTGGCAAAAATCCGGCAAACCAAAGGGGCAATTTTCCTGAGCGATACGCCACCGAGGGATCGAAGTGCGGACCGGTTCGAGTCGGAGACGCCAGCCACGTAGCGTCCGAAGACACGGCCGAACTGTTTTTATCGAGGACCGACTTGAGACGACTATCATGAGCGCAGGGAGCGACGAGGGCCCGAGGGAGATCGCGGCGGACGTCACGCTCCGGCGGACGGGGGAAGTGCTCGTCTCCGAGGTCGACGGCGAGGTGGTCATGCTCGACAGGGAGTCCGACGTCTACTACGGACTCAACGAGGTCGGGGCGCACATCTGGGAACAACTGGAGGAACCCCGGAGCGTCGACGAACTCGAGGAATCGACTGCGGAAGCGTTCGACGTCTCCCGGGTGCGGTGTCGCGAGGACATCCAGGAGTTTCTCACGGACCTCCTCGAATCGGACCTGATAGAGCGCGTATGAGCCGTCTCCGGTCGTTTCTGGCGCTGCCCCCGTCCCGGAAACGACTGTTCGTCGTCGCGCTCGCCCTGACGCTGTTCGTTCGCGCCGGGCTCGCACTGTTTTCCTTTCGGCGGACGAGCGCCCTCCTCGACCGGCTCCCCGGGTCCGACGGTCGACAGTCCACAGGCGACGATGGACAGCCCTCCAGCAAGGAGGGACATCCTCCCAGAGCGGAGATACGGTGGGCGGTGACGGTGGCCGGGAACCAGGTCCCGAACACGACCTGTCTCCCCCGGGCGCTCGTCGCACACACGCTCTGTCGGCGGGCGGGCCACCCATCGAACCTCTACGTCGGCGTCGACCGCGAGAGCGAGGAGTTCGTCGCCCACAGCTGGGTCGAGAGCGGGGGAGACGTGGTCGTCGGCGACGAGGTCGACCTCGACAGTTTCGAGACGCTCGGAGTGGTCGACCCGTGAGCGAGTGGGACCTGCTCCGTCTCGCGACCACACCCGCAACCGAGGGCGTCCACACCCGGGCAGACGACCACGGCAGAGTCCACACCCGGGCAGACGACCACGGCAGCCACGACGCTCGAAACGACCACGGCGACCACGACGCCGTCCCGAGCGGGACCGGGACCGAACCCGAACCCGAACCCGAACCCGAACCAGAACCCGTCGACTGGGAGCGGTTCCAGTCGCTGGCCGACTCACACCAGCTGGTCCCCCACGTCGTCGCGGGCATCGACCGGATCGAGGGCGTCCCCGGGTCGGTCAGAGAGGGTCTCCTGGCCAGGAGTCGCGCGCACGCCCAGTCGAGCCTCCAGCTGACGAGCGCGCTCCACGACCTCCTCGACGCGTTCGACGACGCCGGCATCCGCGCGCTCCCCTACAAGGGACCGGTACTGAGCGCGGCCGTCCACGGCGACGTCGGTGCCCGACAGTACGTCGATCTCGACGTCGTCGTCCCCACTGCCGAGTTCGAGCGCGCGTGTGACCGCCTCGAACAGAGCGGCTACGAGGCCGTCGAACGACTCAACGCGCTCGGCGAGGTCGCGTTCACCAGCGACGCCGGCGCGACGGTCGACCTCCACCACCACGTCCTGCCGCGGTACTTCCCGGGCGAACTCGACTTCGAGGACCTCTGGGCCCGACGCGAACGCATCGACGTCGGCGGGCGGCCAGTGCCGGCCCTCCAGCCCGCCGACCGGGTCGCCGTCCTCGCGGTCCACGGCACGAAACACTGCTGGTACAGACTGGCCTGGGTCCACGACCTCGCGACGCTGCTCGCCGCCGACAGCGTCCCCTTCGAACGCGTCTCCCGGCGGGCGACCGCCCTCGGCTGTCGACGACACGTCTACCTGGGCTACTGGCTCGCTCGCGAAATCTTCGACGTGACGCTCCCGTCCGAGGTCGCCTCTGCCATCGAGGCCGATCGGTCCGTCGCCGCACTCGGGAGCGAAGCCATCGAACGACTGGGCGAGGGGACGGCGACGCCACCGGGCGACGGCGAGCAACACAGCTACCAGTGGCGCGCGCTCGATAGCTGGCCCGACAGGCTGGTGTACGCGACGCGGGTCGCGACGATCCCGAGCGAAGGCGACGTCGAGAGCGTCGACCTACCCGACTCGCTCGCGCCGCTGTATCGAGCGGTGCGGCCGGTGCGACTCGCCGCGCGCGGCGGTCGGAAGGGAGTGGGGAAACTCCGATCGTGACTGTGATCAGGTCCAGTTTGCAGGAACTCCCTGACGTTCGGAAGATCTCGACGGTCATGGCACGACCACGGAGTATCGTCTGTACACGGTCTCCCACTGGCTACGAGAGTCCGGGACGGAACACAGAACCGGCTGAGACACCGGATCAAAGCCAGTCGCTCGCGTATGCGACCAGACCCGAGAGGTCCGGGATCGAGCGTTCGATCCGATGGACAGCACGGCGAATCTCTCCCCCGGTTCGGTTCACGTCGGCGACGATGACGATACCGGGATGGTCGTCTGCCGGCGGGTCGCTGAAATCGGATTGGTCCGCAGTGAGGAGCACGCGCCCCTCCCGAGTTGCGATGTCCAGAACGTTCGGGTCAGTCGCACTCACGCCGAGTTCCTCGACGTCGACGACTCGAACGACATCGTGACCGTCGTCGCGGAGGGCGTGAATCCACTCGGTTTCGGCGTTCTCGTCGGCGAGAAGTTCCATCGACGACCTCAGGAGGTATCGTCCGGAACGACCCGGTTCGACGCGTCTTTCTCGTAGAGGGCCCGGTTCCGCGCTTCGATTTCGCGCATCTCGTCGGGGTTATTGAAAGCGTAGGCCAGCGCGGTGTGGACCGCGGCGACACTGATGTCGTAACTGGTCGCGATCTCCTCGGGTGTGTCGTCGCCTTCGACGTAGCGTCGATAGACGTGATACACCCCGATTCGATGACCCTCGATTCGGGGGTCGCCACCGAGTACGTCGTCGGTTTTCACGACCTGAGGCATATCCCCGTCAGATCCCGATCTGTAGCCGGTTGCCATGGTCGGATACGTCTCCGCCCAACTATAGCAGACCCCCGGATATAACAGTCGGGTTCCGGTGACGAGGCCTCCGGTCATATTCCGACACGGACGCCGACAATCGTTCGTATCGACCGGCCAGCCCCCTCGAGATGGACCGCGCTACGCGGCTCGGCTTCCGGTGGCCCACAGGTTTTTGCCGATTTGCTACCTCCGGGAGGTATGGGCCCACTCCAGCGCGTCAAAGACAGTTTCGTGGCCGGGCTGATCCTGGTCGCACCGCTGGCCATCACGCTGTACATCCTGCGACTCCTCGTCAACTGGTCGCTGCAGTTCATCAACCCGCTCGTCGCCGGGACCCGACTCGCCAACTACACCGGTAACGTCGAGGTCCTCGCGCAGGTCGTCGCCGTCATCATCATCGTCGGAGCGCTCACCGTGATCGGCGCGCTCGCACAGTGGTCGGTCGGCCGCCACCTCTTCGGGAACCTGGGCCGGACTGTCAACTTCGTCCCGCTGGTGAGCACCATCTACGCGGCTATCAAGCAGACGGCGACGTCACTGGTCGACCGCGACACCGAGTACGAGAGCGTCGTCCTCGTCGAGTACCCCCGCGAGGACATCTACTCGATCGGGCTCGTGACCAGCGAGGGCCGCGAGGCCATCGACGACGTCGTCGGCGACCAGGCCTACTCGGTGTTTCTCCCCAACAGCCCGAACCCGACGGCCGGCCGACTCGTGATGCTCCCGGCCTCGCAGATCCACGAGACGGACATGAGCGTCCGCCAGGGCATGCGGATGATCGTCACGACCGGCATCGGCGACAACGAATCCGAACTCGAGGCCCACGGCGTCCCGATGGACCACGACGACGCGGTCGGCTCCGACGACTGACACGGAAGGCCCGTGTCCCGAACGGCCGAACGTGGGGAACACTCAAGTGACCTGTCGACACACAGTCAGGTATGGACCGACGACGGTTTCTCGCGCTGTTCGCCGCCGGGGCGTTCGCCGGGTGTGGAAGCGACACGGGAAGTCCGACGCCGACGTCGAACGATACACCGGTCACCAGTCCGACGAGTAGTCCATTCGAAACACCGACCGGGACGCCGAGTCCGACGCCGAGTCCGACTCCGACCCCGACCGCCAGCCCGACGCCAGCACCGACGGCGACACCGACGCGAACTGCCAGCCCGAGTCCGTCGCCCACACCGACCGCGTCACCGACGCCCACAGCGACACCGACGCCGACGGCGACACCGGAGCCCGAACTCCCGGAGATGCTCGACGCCCAGCTCGTGACCGGGTGGCAGTCGGCTGGCGACCTCGAGGACAACGCGATCGGGGCGGTCGGCCGGGGCGACCAGGCGGTCCTCGCGTTCAAATTCCGCATGCAACCGCACAGCGGCGAAGTCAACATCCGGGCGCAGATCATCGTCGAGGACGGGAACGGCGCCATGGTCGACAGCGTCACCGAGCGCCAGAGTCGGCTGGTCGACTCGGACGGCCCTGTCACCCTCGAGTGGGCGTACGTCACGCCGTCGAGTGAGTGGTCGACCGGGTCGTACACGGCGGAGGTCCTCGTCCAGGACGAGACGACCGACGAGACGTCGAACGCCGTCGTCCACGAGTTCGAGATCGTCGAACCGCTCGGGAGCGGTGAAGCGGAGGTGTATCGCGCGACGCCCGACAGCGTCTACGAGGGCGAGACGTTCGACGTCGAACTCGGGCTCCGCAACACGAGCGGCCGCGATTCGTCGATCGTCTCGGATATCGGCCACCGGACGGGACAGAACGAATCCTGGCGGACGTTCCGGTCCGACGCCATCACACTGGCAATCCCCGGGAAAGACGGCGAGGTGACCTGGACAACCTCGGGGTGGTCGCTGTCGAGTCCCGGGGACCATCAGTTCCGGGTCGACGCTATCGAGGACGACTGGGTGATCACCGTCGAGTCCGGCACGCCGGGGTGACCGTCTCCACGGCGTGTCTGGGCGCCGGATCACGGCGAAAAGCAGAGCGGCACCCGTCGACACTACCAGTCACCGTCCGCGAACTCGTCGCGGCTGACGGCGAGGACCACGAGGACGAGGATGTCGACGGGCGCACTCACCTGCAGGAGCACCATCCCGACGAGCGTGGCCGCGGCGATCCGGAAGAGCGGGCGACGCTGGCGGACCCACAGTCCGGCGACGACGTGTGCGGCCCCGCCGACGACCGCCAGAGCCGCGAGCAGGACCCGGTAATTGGTGGGTAACGAGTCCGCAATGCTCGGCGGCGGGGTGACGAAAAAGACGGCGACACTCGACAGGAACGCCAGTCCACCCACTGCCAGCAGGAGGCTCGCTGCGACGCGCGGCAATCGCTGGTCGGCGCTACCCGGATCCATCTGTCTGTCGTGGACTGGGTATCGCCGTCAGATGAGGATATCGACATCCAGCGTCGGAAAAGTCAGTCGTCTGTTCGGTCGTCAGTTTGCGCTCTCGCCGAACTCGACGCCGCCGAAGCCGTTGATCACGACGAACGCGACCGACAGGACGACGGCGAGGCCGAGACACGACAGCGAGAGAGTCCGCAGGTCACCTTCGGAGAGGCCGAATCGCCGGCCCGCCCAGGCAGTGTTGAACACGCCCGCCAGGGCGACCGAGAGCCCGATCGCGGCGATCCAGACCCCACCGAGGAGCGAGACCGGCACCACCAGAAGGCCGTAGCCGAAGACGAACAGCCCGACGATGACGGCCGCGACAGCGGTGTAGCCGAACGACCGGCCGGACTGAGAGTCAGAAGTCGTAGTCGTAGTAGACATACCAGTATATACGCAGTACGAGACGATATTCGTTGCGTGAGTCGTGATACGCCGTCTCTCGGGCCGAAACGAACCGAATTCAGGCCGCTGTCTCGAAGGCAGTCTCGAAGTCGTCGGACTTCTCGATGACGCGTTCGGCACCCGTTTCGAGGGCGTCCAGCGCGTCGGTCGCCTCGTCGGTCTTGATCGTCAGGACCGGTTCGGTCTGGCCCCCGGACTGCTCGGGGTTCATGTCGTAGGTGGCGGCCGCGACCCCCTCGGTCTCCAGCAGCGCCCCCTTCAGCACGTTCATGAAGGTGTGGTCCTCGCCGGCGATCTCGATCGAGACCTCCGTATCCGCCTTCTCGATGACCCGGAGTTCCATACCCCTACGGAACCGTCTCGCGCGCATGAAACTTACGGGTCGAGAATCGGGACGGGGATAGCCACGGTCGAAGGGAATATAGTCCGTGACCGAAGTCCTATACTACCGCAGTTCGAACCCGAAGTATGACCGATTCGCCTGTCCCGGGGGAGTTCGACGACGTCGACGAGGCAGTCGGACGGGAGTGGGAGGCCGAGACGACCCCGTACGAGCGAGTCAGGGAAGTCATCAGCTACACCTACACACCCGTCTCCGCACCGACAGTGGCCGAAAAAGCACGTACTTCGCCGAAGACAGCACGGAAACACCTGGACGCACTCGCGGACGAGGGGTTCGTCACCGCGGAGTCGGGTGAGAACGGAGGAACGCGATACCGTCGGTCCCGGGAGTCGATCGTCGTCGAGCAGGCCGCCGACATCCTGGCACGCCTGTCCACCGAAGAACTCGTCGACCGGATCGAGGAACTACGTGAGCGAATTGCAGGGTACCGCGACGAGTACGGCGTCGACTCGCCGGAAGAACTCGCGGTCGAACGGACGAACCGGGCGCTCGCCGAGACCCCTGACGCCGACACGATAGACCCCGAGGACCGGCGCGAGTGGCAGCGCACGCGCAGAAACCTCGCATTCGCGAACGCCGCGCTCTCGATCGCAAACGCCGAACGGTTCGTCGGCGGCGAGTCGGGACCCACCGGCGAACGGGCGACGTCCCGGTAACATGGGTCCGGGACACGAGCAGGGCGAATCCCACTCGCTCAGAGGCCCTGTCGACCGGCCGGTACTGATCGCGATCCGTGACCTCGTCGACGACGAAGAACCGCTCGCGAGGCCAGAGCTGGACGACTTTCTCGACCCACAGACCCTTGAGGTCCAGCTCGACGACGGCCTCTGTGGCACGGAGCGAGCGCGGATCGACGCCCAGTGGACGACGCACAACGATTACAAGTTCCACTACACGGACTCGAAGGGAGTCGATCTCCGCTGGGGAAAACACCCACACTACGGCGACTACGGGAACGTCACGGGATTCGAACACTACCATCCACCACCGGACACGACGTCGGACCCGAGCACAGTCGAGGATTCCTGCATCACGCAGTCGGCCCCACTGCTCGTGACGCGGGCGGTCCTGAAACTCTGGCGGACAGCCTATCACGCCGAGTCGCTGACACCCCTCAACGCTGGCAGCGACCCGCCCTGAAACCGAACGGTACGCCCCCAGCGCGTCAACGATCAACCCGTCGACGTGGTGCTATCGCTCAGACACCGATGAAAGGCGGCGGAAACTCCGGGCGGGTGACGACCCACAGGCTCACGACGGTGAAACAGACCATCACGGCGGCGAAGGGGTACTGGCACCGGATCGCCCGATCGCGGTCGGAGAACAGTTCGAAGGCGGTGGCCCGGGCGGCGAGTACCGCGAGGACGTGCCCGAGGAGGACGGCCCCCACGGCGATCCAGCCGAACCACTCCGGGACGACCAGGATATCCGGGTTCACCGTCGCGAACGGTGCCGTCACCGCGAGGACGAGCGCCGGAACGAGCGACAGGAAGTAATCGAAGAAGTGCGCGAAGTGATACCCGGCGGCGATGGCGAGCAGCCCCGGTGCGAACCGGCGTGCCAGCGTGGGGACGCCCACCTCGGTCGCACCCAGCCGACCGGCGAGACGCGCCGCAGCCAGGTAGAGACCCCAGCAGACCGTGAAACCCGTCACCAGCGCGAACGGGTAGAGCGCGACCGCCGGGACCCCCCAGCTGACGACGTCGCGGGCGAATCGACCCCACAGCGTCGTCGTCACCAGTCCGTCGAAGACGGTCCCCCACAGCAGTGCGACGACGAAGGCGACGTCGTCGGCCCCCGCGAGGACGTCGTCGGCCAGCGCGGCACCCGGTGGGCGGACGACGAGAGCGCCGTCGCGGTCGATACCAGCGCTGTCGTGGTCGGGACCGGATCCACGCTCGCGACCGAACGGGGCGACCTGCCCGTACAGGTGGAAGACGCGCGAGACCGGGTCGACCTCCGCGAACCAGACGTCGGTCCCGTAGACGACGGCGCCGGCGACGGTGACGACCCCGTACGCGAGGACGATCGTCGCGAGCGCCGGCGGGCGGTCGACCAGCGGGCTGACGACCTCCAGCCAGACGAGCGCGAGCAGGCCGGCGACCGAGGGCCAGGCACCCCAGCGCCATCGATAGGTGTCCCCCAGCCCGGCGAGCGGCCGCGCGAGCGTCCGAAACGGATTGAGTGTCGGCCAGGTGTCGCCCACGAGGTAGGTGCTCATCGCGAACCCCGCCCACCAGCCCACCCAGACGACCACGACCGCGCCGTTCGAGAGCGGGTCCGCCGGGCCGAAATAGCCGACGACGACTATCCCGGCGAGGGCGACGACCCCAAGCGCGTTCCCGGCGAGTGCGAGCGGGCGCGCTCCGGGGAGCGAGACGCGACGGAGCGGCGCGTGGAGGAGGGGGACGAACGAACGGTCGGTCCCGAGACTCGCGACGAGGAGGGAGGCGCCGACGACGGCGACGCCGGTTCCCGCGACCAGCCACGTCGGGGTCGAGAGCGTCGCACGGGCGGCCCCGCCCAGCGCACCCCCGTGGGCGAGTGCCGTCCCGGCCAGCGTCGCGATAGCGAGCGCGAGCGTGCCGAGAGTGACGAGCACGCGAATCCGGGACCGGGACCGGGACCGGGGCCGGGGCTGGCGGTGCATCGACGGCGCTTGGCCCCCCGTCCCCGTGTAGCTATCGGAGTCACTACGTCCAGACCGGTTGTGCCGGGAAATTCAAGCCCGCGTCGCTCGTCTCCCGTGTATGGAGACGCTAGACGTCACCGGCGGGTTCGACGTCCACGACTACCGTCACGGGCTGAAACTCCTGAAAGACGACCGCGAGACGACCCACCTCGCCAACAGGGAGGGGTTCCTCTGTCCGGCCTGCGAGCGGGAGTTCGACCGCCTGTTCGTCTCCGAGCGCCGCGAGAACACGTTCGACAACCCCGAGTCCCCTTTCTGTGTCGTTCGGACCGACGACCAGTTACTCCTGCTGACCCACTGACCGTCGTCGACTCCGCCGGCGACCCTGCCCTGTCACGGCCAGTACCCAGCCACAGCGAGTGCGAGAAAGAGGAAGTACGTCGTCAGTCCCCAGCACGCGGCGGCGACGACGACGGGGCCGGCGACGAGAGTCGCTCCGAGCACACTCCCGAGGAGGACGAGCGCGCTCACGACCCGGACCCACGGGCGTGTCCACCAGTCGGCGACCGGCGTGTCGGCGAGAAAGGCCGCCTCGACCGCGACGGCGCCGAGCACGCCGACGGCAACCGCGACAGGGTTCGAGAGTTCGTCGACTGCGTCCGTGACGGCGAGTGTCCCCAGCAGGAACGCACCACAGCAGACGGCGACGGCAGCGTCACGGCGGAAGTCGGTCACGGGTGCAGTAGCGCGGGAGCGAGGAAAACTGTGACGCGAGGTGGACGGGGAGCGACCCAATTCAGGTAGTGAAACCGCTCTCCTCGTCGTGTTCTTCGAGGACCCACTCCAGTTCCTCGATGGCCCGGAGGATGGCCACCTCGGCCTCGTCTTCGAGTTCCGACGTCGGTGGGTCGTGTCTGTCGTAGGCCGCCTCCAGTCGTTCGATCCGCTCGCGGATCTCCTCGGACGTTCGCATACCCCAATCCACCGACCGGAACCCTTTGACGCTACCGATCAGTGCAACTGCACCCCGACAGCTGGACGCTCCGAAGGGCCACGGTCGAGTCGCCGACACCCGATAGCCCACACCCGAGACCGTCACCGAACCCCAGCCCAGCCGACGTTCGAGGTGACAGCCGAACGCGAGGGGCCGGCCGATAGTCCCGGTCAGCCGAGGTGTGAGGGACTCGTCGGGGGACGGCGCCAGCGCAGGATACCGGGGGCCAGTACGGAGCGGCGTCCCGGTGTTGTCACAGTCCCCAGAAAAATGCGATGCCAGCAGTCGTCACGACAGTCAGAATCAGCTGTAAGGGTGCGCCGACGCGTGCGAAATCAGTGAATTTGTACCCGCCTGGCCCGTAGACCATGAGATTTGTCTGGTAGCCAACAGGGGTCAGTAGCGGCGTGCTGGCGGCGAAGGTCACGGCCATGGCGAACGCGAAAGGGTTGGCGCCGAGCTGGCCGGCAACCTCGACCCCGATCGGCAGCAGTAACACGACGCTGGCGGAGTTGCTGATCATCTCCGTGATGACCGCGGTCCCCAGGTAGAACAGCCCCAGGACCGCGATCACGGGAAGGAGAACGCTGACGGAAACGACCAGGTCGGCGATAAGGGCCGCCGTCCCGGAGGCCTCGACCGCGATGCCGAGCGGGATGACACCCGCCACCATGAAGATCACCTCCCAGTCGACGGCCTCGTACGCCTCCTCGGGTGTGAGGATGCCGGTGAAGAACATCGCCGCGACGCCCGTCAGCGCACTCACCATGAGCGGGAGGACGTCGAGTGCCGCGAGTCCGAGGGCACCGGCGAGGATTCCCAGCGCGATGGGGATCTTCGACCGGTCGAACTCCTCCCATCGGTCCTCGCCCGCGACGGCGACGTTCGTGTCCCTCGCGATGCGATCGAGCACCTGGTCGGGTGCCTGGACGAGGATGACGTCGCCGGCCTGTAACCGGACCTCCCGGAGGCGCTGGCGGATCACCTCGTCGCCGCGCCGGATCGCCAGCACTGTCACGTCGTAGTCGCGTTCGAAGTCCGCGACACCGCTGCGCCGACTCGACCAGGGGCCGGGCAACAGCACGACTTCGGTGAGTTCGATCTCCTCGTCGTCGGCCTCCTCGGCCGCCTCGTCGCCGTCTTCCTCGGCCGTCTCGTCGCCGTCTTCCTCGGCCGTCTCGTCGCCGTTCTCCTCCGTGTCTTCGCTAGACGACTCCTCCCCGGCGAGCGAGTCGCTCTGCTCCGCTTCGGGCGGCTCCCAGCCGTGACGCCGTGGCGAGAAGCCGGGCGGGAGCGACGCATCGTCCTCCGTGGCCGCCTCCAGAACCTCCGGTAACAGCTGCAGGTGCTCCTGCTCGATGACCTCCTGGAGGGTCTCCTGGTCGGCCCTGACCGAGAGGACGTCCCCGGCCTGGATCCGTTCCGAACCGAGTCCGCGGGCGAGCGTCCGGTTGCCACGGACGATCTGGAACACGTCGAGATCGAGGTCCTCCTCGCCCAGTTCCCCGACCCGGGACCCGACGAGCGGCGAGTCCTCCATGACGACGACGTCGGTGAGGTAGTCGGTCATGCCGAACGCGTCGGTGGGTGACTCCGCCGGCTCGATCCGTGCCGGAGTGAGGTATCGACCGACGGTGAGCAGGTACACGACCCCCACGAGCAGGACGATAGCGCCCAGGTGCGTGAACTCGAGCAGCGCGAACGGCTGTGCGTCGGGACCGCCGACCTGGACCCACACCTCGCTCGCCAGGAGGTTCGTAATCGTCCCGACAACGGTGAGCATGCCGCCGAGCATCGAGGCGAACGACAGCGGTATCAGGAGCTTCGAGGGAGACGTCTTCGTCTGCCGGGCGAGGTTCATTATCGCAGGTATCAACACGGCGACGACCGAGACGTTGCTGACGACCCCGCCCGGCGGCCCGGAGAGCGTGACCGTGGCGAGCAACTGCCGGAACTCGTCGTCCCCGGCGAACGCGATCAACTTTCGCGTGAGGATCTGGATGACGCCGGTCTGTCGGACGCCTTCGCTCAGGACGAACATCGCCAGGACGGTGAGCGTCGCGGGGTTCGAGAATCCGGACACCCCCTGCTCCGGCGACACGCCGGTCCACTCGCCGAGGAGGACGAGTGCGACCATGAGGCCGACCGCGGTGGCGTCGATCGGTACCGGCTGGGTGACGAAGAGGACGAAGACGATGGCGATGACCGCCAGCACGACGGCCACGTCGGGAGAGACCGGCAGCTGCACGGGGAGGAGCTGTAGCGGCCATCCGGTGCCCGGAGAGAAGGAGAAGAAGACGGCACTCATGTATTCGTCTTCCGCGAATATTGTTTGGATGATTACATAGAATTTGGGTTCCGCTCCCGGGTCCAGATGCTGGCTCCCGGTGACGGAGACAGTGGGCTCGGAAAGGAGATACTGCAAGCCGGTGGAGGGATTTGAACCCTCGACCTAATCCTTACGAAGGATTCGCTCTAGCCAGTCTGAGCTACACCGGCGCTCAGTGCGTTTTATCCTCGGCCGATAACCGCAATAAGAATTGCGAATCGAACCCGCCAGCGCACGCTCAGACACGACGCAGTCGGACGTCCAGACAGACGTTCTCCTCGTGGGGGGCGTACGACCGGACGACCCGCCTGGTCTCGACGCTCACCTCGTAGCCGGGTTCGGCTGCTGCCCGAATGGCCCGCTCACCGGGACCGAACGGGTCGTCCTCGTGCTGGATGTCGTAGTAGTGGAGGACCGCCTCGTCGCCCGCCAGCGAAACCGCAGTGTCGAGGAACTCGTCGGCGCTGTGGGGCAGGTTCATCACGACCCGGTCGGCCCAGCCCTCGTAGTCGGGCGCGACGTCGCGAACGTCACCGCAGATTGCCGTCACTCGCTCTTCGACACCGTTGCGGCGGGCATTCTCCCGGAGGTACTCGATCGCCTCGGCGTTGACGTCGACGCCGACGACCGTCGCACCTCGCCTGGCGAAGGGGACCACGAACGGCCCGACGCCGGCGAACATGTCGAAGGCCTGCTCGCCGGCCTGAACCTGCTCGGCGACGCGGTGGCGCTCGGTGGCGAGCCGCGGCGAGAAAAAGGCCTCGGCGAGGTCGACGACGTACTCACAGCCGTACTCCCGGTGTATCGTCTCGGTACCCTCGCCCGCGAGGACCTCCCAGTCGCGGACCCGTTCCTGGCCTTTGACCTTCGATGCCCTGTTGAGTACCGCGTCGACGGGCAGGTCCGACTCGACGACGGCGTCCGCGACTCGCTCGGCCCGGTCGGGGTCGTCCTCGTCTATCACGACGACCTCGCCCACACGCTCGTAGGAGGGGTCCTCGACGAGGTCGGCGGGCATGGTCTGGCCCTCCCGTGTCTCGACCGCCCGCGAGACGACCGTCAGGTCCTCGTCGACCGCCGACGGGTCCGTCACGGGAATGTAGAGAAACCCCTCGGCGACCTCGATCTCGTAGTCCTCGGAGACGAGGCCGGCATCGGCGAGGCGCTGTCGAGTTTCCTCGCCCTCTTCCCGGGGGACGCGGACGCAGGGAACCGCCATACTCCCCGTCCGCTACGTCCGGCGGTAAGCCTGACGCTTCCGGCCGCGCCGACGCCGATAGCCGAGTGGCCAGACGGAATCATCCCGCTCTCGCGGTCGTGTCGCGAGTCTTAATCCGCTCGGCGTTCGAGCGAGTGTATGCTCACCTTCGTCGGACTCGGCCTCTACGACGAGCGCTCTCTCACCGTCACCGGCCGCGACGCAGTCCGGAGTGCGGACAGGGTCGTCGCGGAGTTCTATACCAGCAAGCTCGCCGGGACGACCGTCGCCGACCTCGAAGCCCACCACGACGTCGAGATCGAAGTCCGTGACCGTGCGGGCGTCGAGCAGTCACCCGAGGATTTCCTCGACGCCGCCGCGTCCGAAGACGTGGTCTTCCTGACCGCAGGGGACACGATGGTCTCGACCACCCACGTCGACCTGCGCCTGCGCGCCCACGAACGGGGCGTCGAGACGCGCGTGATACACGGGACGACCGCACAGACCGCGGCGAGTTCGCTCACCGGCCTCCAGAACTACCGCTTCGGGAAGGCGACGACGCTCCCCTTCGAGGGCTCCCACGGCGGCGAGGGCGTCCCCGACAGCGTCCTCGAAACCATCGACGCCAACCGCGAGCGCGGCCTCCACACGCTCGTCTTCCTCGATATCGACGCCGCGAGCGACGACTACATGCGTGCCGACACCGCGGCCGGCATGCTCGCCGATGCCCGGGACGTACGTGCGAGCGGAACCGAAGACGCGACCCCTGGCGGTGACCGCCTCGGCGTCGCCGTCGCCCGTGCGGGGTCGCCTGCGCCGGTGGTGCGCGCAGACACGCTGGAGACGCTCGCTGGAGAGTCGTTCGGCGACCCGCTCCACCTGCTCGTCGTTCCCGGCGACCTCCATCTCCTCGAACGCGAGGCGCTCGCAGAACTCGGCGACGCACCCGAGAGCGCCCTGCCGCCGGCTCAGTGAACTGTCTCGACTGGCTGAACGTCGATAACTATCGAGCGAGTGCGGCGCCGAGACCGCCAGATCTCGGCAGAGCACGAGCGACGTGGCCGGGACACCCCACCAAACGCGAGCGAAGCGAGCGTTAGTCAGTCGCCACCCTCACCGCCGTCGGCGCGTGCCCGTGGAACGTCGAACGTCTCCCGGAGGTCGTACTCCGAGCCGGTCACCAGGTAGAGCACGTCGTCGACGACCGCGAGTACCTCGGGGAGTTCACGGACGACGAGCCACGTGATGACCGCGAGCGCGACCACCGACCCCACCTGTGCGAGGATGCGGTCGGCGATGTAGTACGACACCAGCTGCGGGTCCGAGAGGCCGAAGACCGTCATGACGGGGTCGACGAACCACTGCATGCGCTGCTGGCCGAACATGGTGGCGATGAAGACGTTCCGGACGAGGTTGAGGGCGTAGATGACCGGCAGCGCCATCGCGAGCGCGCGGAGTTTCCGCTCGATGGGGGCTTTCACCGCGAGGACCAGCCCCCCGATGATCGACATGCTCCCCACGCCCGTGCACGCGATGATGATGGTGTAGGTGATAGGCTGGCTGTCACCGGGGAAGAGGAAGGTTCCGACGTACTGGTAGTCGCTGTTGGTGACGTCGCTGAAATACTCCGTCCCCGCGATCAGCGCCGGGTCGACGCCGATCAGGCCGAGCAGGACGTTCGTCTGGGCGGCGACCGTCTCGATGGCGAACCCGCGGACCGGATTCGACTCCAGGAGCGGGACGTAGGCGAAGGGGAGATAGAGCAGCCCCATGATCCCGACCGCTCGCGTCAGGACGAACAGCGAGTCCCTGCCCTGCCAGAGCCGGTAGCCCGCGTAGGCCGACAGCGGTACTGCGGCGATGGAACCGAGCCCCTCGACGATGGACTTCTGGGTGAACACGAAGTGGGGCACCAGAACGAGCCAGAAGACCGCGAACAGCCCCCAGGCGGCGACACCGATCCCCCGAGCGCGCTCGCGGTCGCGGTCGACGAGAACGCCCGCGGCCAGAAACGCCGCGACGACGACCCACGACAGCGGGCGCGCGATAGCGAGCGGGTCACCGAACGCGCCGAGGGCCGGGCTCATTGCTGTCGTCGCTTGGTGGATCGCGGATATATGCTTTATCGTTGTCCGAGCCCAGCGCGCACGACCGGCGAGTCACCGTCGCTGTTCGGGTGAGCACCGAAAAATGGAATCCGCGAAACGTCAGGTCGGGCGTGAGCCCGATGGTTCGGCCCGCAAGCCGTTAGTCGTCGTTAGTCGCGACGGCGCGCCGCCAGCAGCGCAGCGGCGAGCAGCGCGATGACTGCGACGATGACACCGAAGCCGGGACCAGTCGTCGTGGTCGTCGGCGTCGGGGTCGGCTCTTCGGTCGGTTCGGGCGTGTCAGTCGGCGTCGGCTCCGGCGTCGGAGTCGGCGTCGGCTCCGGCGTCGGAGTCGGCGTCGGACTCGGCGTCGGCGTCGGCGACGGGGTCGGCGACGGGACCGGGGTGTCCACGACGACATCGATCGACGCGGTGTCGGTCACCGGGGCGCCGTCGGACGTCGTGTACGGGGCGTCCAGGCCGGGTGCCTGGCCGAACTCGTACACCTGGTCGCCGTCCGTGTCGAGGTGGGGCATCGCGGTCAGCGTGGTGCCTTCCTCGTAGTTCGTGTTGAGCGCGATACGCACGTTCTCCGTGGTACCGCCGCTCAGGTAGTTGCTCACGCCGACGACTGCGCCGTCCTCATCGTGGATGACGACGTAGCCACCGCGGTTCTCGGTCGAACCGTAGTCCATCGTGACCGAGGCCACCGTGACGGCCTGGGTCTCGACTTCCGAGGAGACCGACTGGTCGTTGAACGTGACCGTCGCGGTCGGCGGACCGAGGAGACGACCGTCGAACTCGTCGGTGATCTCCTGGCCACTGCGGCGGATGACCGCAGTGAAGTTGACGCCACCGCTCCGCGTGTCGAAGTCACCCGTGAACGTGAAGTTGTTCATGTCGTCGGGGTTGTCGTTCGACTGGACCCGCGTGTTCAGGGGCACCAGGAACGGACTGTTGTCGTCCCGGCTCTGGATGCGGATCTGGAGCGCCGTGCCGCCTGCGACGTTGGTCTCGCCCGAGATCGTCTGGTTCTGGGCGTTACGGATCTCGATTGCGCCGTTGACCAGGTTGGGCTGGGCACTCGGCTCTACGTAGGCCCACTCGGAGTAGACGCTTCCGCCACCCTGGCCGCCCAGGACGGGACCGATCGCGTCGTAGCTCTCGAAGTTGAACGTCGCGTTCCAGACGTCACCGTACACGAGCTTGTCGTCATCGACGTCGTCGACCACGACTGCCATGTAGTAGGTGTCGTTCCGGTAGTCCGGCAGGAACACGAAGTCGTCCGTGTTGTCGAGCGAGAACTCGCGGAGCGGTTCGTTGGGCTCCGGATTGTCCAGCTCGAACGCGGCCGAGAAGACGTTCAGTGAACCTGCGTACTCCGAGGTGTCCGGACCCGGATCACGTTCCTGCAGGAACGCGTAGGTCTCGTTGGAGCCGTCGAGGTTCGAGTTCGTCCGGTTCTTGATGACGCCCTCGAGACCGGATGCCGTGATCTCGTGGATGATGACCTCCCCGTCCGTGACCTTGCTGGTCTGGGTCAGGTTACCGTCGAGCGGGTCGGCGGTGCTGTCGGTCATCTCGTCGATCGCGTTCAGCGAGAGGTCGCCGGCCAGCGCACCCGGCGTCCGCCAGACGGTGCTGCTCTCCGTCGAGCGGGTGCCGAGGTCGACTGCACCGACGTCCTGGGCGTCGAGCCCGTCGTCGGTGAAGTTGATGTGACTGTCGAAGTCACCTTCTTCGGCTGCCTTGATCGACAGTTCGTAGGATGCAGCGTCGAGCGTCGCGACCTTCGCCGACGCCAGCGAGTTGGACAGGCCGAGAGTGTTGGCCCGCGCACTCAGGTTGCCGATGAAGTCGCCACGCTCGGTACGCATTGCGTCGACCTCGTCGACACCCTCCGCGGTGAAGACAGCCGACTCGTTACCGGTGACGCCCTGCACACCGGCCATGAACGAGTTGAACTCGAGCATGATCTCACCGTCGCCGTCGTTGTCGGCGACCGTGATGTTGGTGATGTAGTTGGTCTCACCGAGGCTCCCGAGAGCGACGAAGGCCTGCGCGCCTTCCTCGCTGTTCTCGAGTTCGATGGGGATCTCGACGACGTCACCGCGTTCTTCCTCGTAGACACCACCGCTGCCGGCGAAGCTCGCGGAGTCAGCGTCCGGGAACTCGTCGACCGAGAACGTGCCAGCTTCGACGCTGACACCGGTCTGGACGTCGATGACGGTGACCGTGTAGTCACCGGCATCGGTTGCGCTCGGCGGTGCGATGGTGTAGTCCGCGTCGACGATGTCGGCCACGTTGTTGAGCGAGGCCTGGCGGTAGTGGTTGTCCGGTCCGAGGATCTCGACCGCGATCCCGGAGTTACCACGGACCGCGTTCTGGCCCTCCGCGCCGTCGGGGTTGACGGTCACGGAGACGTCCTCGTCGTGTTCGAACAGTCGGCCGTCTTCCGCGATCTCGGCGTTGAGCTCGAGGTCGTCGATGAAGACGTACTTCTCCGACCGCGGACCCTTGTTCTGGACGTTCTGGTTGGGACTGTTCGTCGGGTTGAAGACCAGCCGATACGTCCCTTCGACGTCGAGGTTCTCGGTGTCGAAGCGGAGGTTCTTGCTGTTTGCGCCGGTCGAACCTTCCAGAACGGTCTGGTTGTTCTCGACGTTCTGGAAGAGGAACGGCGTGTTGTCGTTTGCCGTCTTGAGGGTGATCGGCATACCCTGGTAGAGACGCCGCGCGTCTTCCTCGGTCTGGAAGTTGTTGTCACCAGTGTCGAGGACAGCAGCCGACGCCATGACCGTCGTGTTACCGATGTCGACGCTATCGGTCGTTCCGGGGCCACGGACGTTGGTGATATTGACCTTGATCTCGTCGGCCGGGCTCAGGTCCGCCCAGAGGCCCGCACCGTTGAGGACGACGTCAGTACCGCCGTCCTGCGTGGTGACGTCCGCGTCGGAGATCGGCCGGACGCTGGACGTCGCGTTCCACTCGACGAAGTTACCGGTTCCGGCGTTGCGGATGTAGACTTCGAAGTTGTCCGCAGTGACCTCGGAGCCGGTGTCGCTCTCGACGCTCCGGTTGAATTCCAGAGTGATGTCACCGTTGTCTTCGGTCGCCCCGCTGACTACCGGGGGACCGTCACCGGTCACCGGGTCGTCATCGTCGTCCTGGTCGTCATCGTCGTCGTCGCTTGCGACGACACTGACGCTGGAGTCTCCGGCGATCGAGACTTCGTCGTTACCGCTCGTCGCGGTACCGGTGATGCTGTGCGTGTTGCCCGCAGCGTCGACCGCCTCAACCGTGTAGGTCACTTCGACCTCGGCGTTGGCGCCCACGCTCTGGAGGGTGACGACGACACCGTCGCCGTTCGCGGCTTCGACGACCGTGCTGGCGTCGTTACCGTCGACGGTGACGTCGTCGATGCTCACCGACTGGAATGCCGGCGAGAACTCCTCGTTGATGGTGAGAGCGCCACCATCACCGTCCATCGTCACCGTAGTAGTTACTGTTGTCGTTGCACCGGGACTCACTTCGGAGTCCGCGACTGTACGATCTGTGTCGGCCACTCCCGCCGCTGCCGTCCCTGCAAACGCTACAGTGCCGGCAACGACAGAGAGGACCATGAGCATAGCCAGGAAGAGGCTACGCGCTTTATCCATATTTCCTGTCATATTTTGAGTTTCGATCCAAGTGGACCCGTCCGAGGACTGTGACCCAGTATCCCTGTTTCGGGTGGACTGAACCACGACACACTCCCGGCCGGACCCATGCAGTAAGCGCATCGTAACGGTATGGTATATGTTTTGTGTATCGGGCGGAGTGATTCAGAACCGAGGAGAAACTATCGAAATGGTGTTGTGGACCCGTTAGATCGGCCATATTGGCCGATTTCGGAACTCCAAGAACAGTCATTTCAGCGACTCCCAGCAGACCCCTTTAAATATGGAGTCTCCAGGGGGCAGTGACAGCTCGATTCCGGCGATATACAGCGCCTGATACCCATCAGACCACGCAAAACACTCGAAAAGTCGTTTCTGCGCCGGCGGGATTTCCCGGACCCGACACAGCTGCAGTTCGGTTCGAGTGTGACCGCGCATCGTCTCACAGTGATTATTGTAGCGATTTACCGGTACGCGCCGACCCCGTGTCGTCGCAGGCGGACAGCTGACGCTGTGGAGTGTGACGCACCAAAAAAGTGGAAATGCCGCGAAACGCCGACGGAGTCGGCGTGGTTGTTAGTTGCCCGAGAACGCTGCCGCGATCTGCCCGAGCTCGCTGATGGTGAGGTCGCCGCTGGAGAAGTCACCAGCAGCAGTGCCCAGCTCACCGATCTCGATCTGGCCGTTGTCGTTCGTGTCGTACGGCAGAGCGACGTCGGGAAGACCGGAGTCACCGTTGTCACCGTCGTCGATCGGGTCAGTTCCGGTGATGACGATGTTACCGGGCTGGGTGACGCCGACGTAGACGCCGGGCGTCGAACCAAGACCGGACTCGGCAGTCTCGAACTGGACGCCGCGGACGGTGTACTGGATACCGTCTGCGGGCGTGCTACCTTCAGCGGGCACGAAGGGAAGCGTGTACTCGACCGCGTTCTCCGTCTGGGACGGGAACGTCAACAGCGTGACGTTCCGGTCCTGGGAGAGCGAGATCGAGGGGAACGCTGCCTCGATGTCGAAGGATTCCAGTTCGGCACCAGTGACAGTCACCATCTCGGTGTTGCCGCTGGTGTCTTCGAACGTGACGTTGAACTCGGCACTGCGTGCCTCGGCACGCGTGTCGACGTCGAGTTCGTTGACCGGTTCGATGTCGATACTGTTGCCAGCATCGTCCTCGAAGTAGTCAGTGTAGACGACCGAGTTCGGGATGCCCTCGTTGTTCTCGTTCGTGATCGGCGCGTTGATGGAACCGGTCGGGCTCCAGGAGATCACGCCGACGAACGTCTTGTTGGTGAAGTCGGTGGCCGGCGCTTCGAGCAGCGTCGCGCTGATGCCGCTCTCGCCGTCGGTACCGAGGTCGAGGGTCTCCGACGAATTGTCGGTCTTGTAGTGGACGTACGCAACGCCGTCGTCACCAGTCGCGACCGTGACCGTGTCTTCGCCACCTTCGTCGACGATGACGCCACCGTCGACAGCGACGAAGTCACCGGTGATGTTGAACTGGTCGTCGTTGACGTCGAAGTCCGAGACCTCCAGCGTGACGGTCCCGTTCGTGTAGGTACCGTCTTCGGACGTCGTCTCGACCATGATCCGGTCGATCGAGCCGTCACGCGAGACTTCCTGCGCGAAGGCGTCGGTCTGGTTGTCGAACTCGCTGACAGTGCCGTTCTCGAAGAGGCCAACGTTCGTGATGTTGACGTTCTCCGGTTCGACCGGGATTTCCTGGACACTGAGGTCGATCTCGTACTGCTGGCCGTCGTGACCCAAGAACTCGATGTAGGCCTCAGTGCCCGAGTCGCTGTCCTGCACGACCAGCTGCTGGTCGTAACCCTGAGCGCCGGCGAAGCCGATGCCGTCGTTGCCCTCGGACGCGATGACGACGTACGGGAGGCTATCGGCAGTCAGGCGACTCTCACCACTGTCGGGTGCGGTGTAGAGGTTGTAGAGCTCGAAGTCACCGTGGTCGTTGGTGACGTCGGTCGGCTGAGCCGAGACGTTCTCGTAGCGCTCCTGAGTGGCGTCGAAGGTCAGGTCGTTCTCAGCCGTGAACGGATCCGTCGTGGTCGGAGCGAGGAACGATCCGTTGTCCGAGAACTGGAGCGCGTAGTTGTCGCCAGGCTCCAGAACCGTGACTGTGTAGTCGCCACCGTTACCGTCGTTGTCCGAGACGTCGAACCCGGTGCCCGGGATCGAGGTGTTGTGCGAGAGTTCGAGATTGCCCGGCGTCCCGGTGAGGTAGTCCTCACGGACGTCGAGCACGTCCGTAACGTTACCCCCGCTGTCGAGGGTGACGACACGGACGGATTCGTTCTCGTCGGCCGCAACACCTTGGAACACCGTGTTCGGTAGGACGCGGTCGATCGTGACGGCGTGAACGTTCACGCCGGTGGCCGCGTCGATGTTGGATTCGCTATTGTCGACGCGCTCGTCGACGGTGCCGGAGATGACGCCGTCACCGGACCGGATGAGTTCCGTGAAACGAGCAGTAGAGGTGTTACTCAGCGTGACACCCGTACTATTCGTGTAACTGAACTCGATGTCCTCTTCCTGAACAGTACCTGACGAGATGTTGATCGTCGCGTAGCCGCTCTCGTTGGTCGTGATCGGCGGCGCCGGGTCCGGAGTGTCGTCAGTCAGGTCGCTCAGGTCAACGTTGATATTCCGGTTCGGGATACCGACACCGGTGTCGGTGCCTTCTCGCCCGGTCAGATGAACGGTGAAGGTGACCTGGCTCTCGCCGTCAGCCCGAGCGGCGTCGAATTCGGGAGTAACGTCAAGGTCCGTAGCCACCTGCCTGGGCGTCAGTACCAGGTCGACCGTGGTGGCACTACCGGACGTCACGGTGACCGCACTGGGAGATGCGGCGGTTTCGAAACCGGTCCGGTCGGCCTCAACGACGTATTCGTCGGTCGCCGGGACGACGTTTGCCGTGTACCGGCCGTCGTTGTTCGTGACTTCCGTCGTCACGAGCGTGTCACCGGGGGTGACGTCGCCGCTGTTGTCGTTGTCACGGTAGACTTCGATCGTGACGCCCTCGAGCGAATCGGTGGTCGAGCTATCTGTCACGTCGCCCACGATGAACCCGTTGTCCGATTCTATCGTCTGGACGCCCACTGTGTCCACGACGGTATCGGCGTCGGCGTCGGCGTTCGTCAGAAGACCAACTTCCGCGTCGATCTCCTCGCCGTCCGAAGCACTCCCAGCCGTGTCAGCGACGACGTTGACCGCCGCCACCCCGGTCATGGTACTGCTATAGTTGACCCATGTATCGTGTTCGTCGTACGAGACTGTGGTCTCGTCGATCTCCGAACCCGACGAGTCGTACAGTCTGACGGTGACACTGTCAACGTCGCCCGGTTCGACGGGGTCAGTGAGAGCATCGGCGGAGAGATTGAGCGTCACGTTGTCGACGTCCCCGGGTGAGTCAAAGTCGAGGTCCGCAACCTCGACGGTGTTGTCCGGATAGACACTGACGCTGTCTGTGTTGTCGGTTATACCTTGTGGCGCGTTAGCCGCTGCGACGGCACCCGAAAGCGCCATAGTCCCGCCGAACACTGACATTACCATCAGTGTCGCCAGGAACAAGCTGCGTAACTTGTTATTATTTCCTGTCATAGTTTGTCTTAATCATTAGGTTCAGCAGCTTTCCCCGCTGGCTCACTGAGAATGTACTGCGATTCACAGTTATGCCCGGCCTGGGTAATCGCTACTGGCACCATAGGTAGGGGTACGCTTGGAAACGACTGTCGCGTGTTATATATTCTTTGTGGTAGCGCTTATGTAACGGTATCTACAGAGGCGACGGATATGGCTGCGCAGAACCCTCAAGCGAGCAATTTACTGGAGAAGGGTGATATAAAAATAATCTTCGATGGAGCGGTATCGACAGGAAATCTGAACTGATTGGTTCGGCGCTCGTGGGAAACACATCGTTGATTTGCAGAGCGCGGCAGCGAGCGTTCACCCGGTCGGGACCCGTCGCTCAGTCCCGGGAGTCACCCGGTGTCCGACGGCCGGCGTTCCTGCCGGGACCGGAACCGTCCGGCCCCGGGTTGGACCCCAGTTTGCGAGACGACTGCCCCGCGCGTCGTCCGCTGCCAGCGTCGGGAAAACACGTATCCGGGCCGTCAGCTGGCTACCGCGTCACGACTTCGATCTCGTGACCGTCGGCGTCCGTGGTGAACGCGTAGTTGTAGTCACAGCTCTCGGGGTCGCGGTAGTCCTCGGCCTCGCGGGTCATCAGCGCGTCCCAGCCCTCCTCGAGGTCGTCGACCCGGACCGCGAGGTGACCCCACGCGTCGCCGAGTTCGTACGTGCGCCCGTCGTAGTTGTAGGTGAGTTCGACCGACATCGCCTCCTGGGCGGCGTCCTCGGGTTCGAGGAAGTAGTTGGCGAACGTGTCGGCCTCCCAGCGCCCCGCGGGGACGTATTCGAGCTTGCGTGAGTACCAGCCCAGCGCCGCGTCGGCGTCCTCGACGCGGATCATCGTGTGGTCGAGACTCCAGCGGGCGCCGTGGTCGCGCTCGACGATCTCGATCTCGTGGCCGTCGGGATCCGTGACGAACGCGTAACCGGGGTTGTCCTCGGGTCGGCGGTAGTCCTCGACGCCCTCGTCCATCAGTTCGTAGTAGGCGTCGTGGACGTCCTCGACGCGCACCGCGATGTGACCCCAGCCGTCACCCATCGTGTACGAGCGCCCGTCGTGGTTGTAGGTCAGTTCCAGCAGCGCGCCGTCCTCGTGGACGTCTTCGGGTCCGAGGAAGACGTTCGTGAACGTGTCGGCCTCCCAGCGACCCTTCTCCTCGTAGTCGAGGTGTGTCGTGTACCACTCCAGCGATTCGTCCAGGTCTTCGACCCGCATCATGACGTGGTCGAGCGTCGCGTCCATGTCTCCTCGTGCGGGCGCACGCTCGAAAAGGATACCGGAGACCGAACTGCCCATCAGTGGCGTGTCACGACCGGCGGCGGTGGACGAGCGACGTGAACCGACCCCTCAGCCCAGCCAGTTGCGCGGTCGACTCGCCCACGCAGCCAGCCAGAGGACGACGACGCCCGTCGGGAACGCGAGAACGCGCAACCGGAGCGACGAGAACACGACGGCGAAATACAGCACGTCGAGTCCGGCCAGCGCGAACAGGCCCGCCGTGACCCGGCGGTCTTCCGCCCCGACCAGCGCGAGCGCGGTGCTGAGGATGGCGAGCAGGTACAGGAACGTCGCCATCGGCCACGCCAGCAGCGGCTGGGGTAGCGGGCCGCCCTGGAGGATGTACCGATACACCGGCTGGAAGACGAACGGCTGGGAGGTCATCTGGCCGACCGAAAAGAGGAGCGCAGCGCCCGTCTCGTAGGGGATGACCGCCCAGGGCACCGCTCCGGCGGCGAGGACGAGTGCCGCCCGTCGGCGTTCGATACCTCGGTTACGGGCCGCTGGTCGTGCTGGTGTCTCCCCCCGCCTGCCGGACTCCCCGGAGCGACTCATCGGGTGGTGAGGATACGGAGGACGTCCTCGTCGGCGAGTTCGTGGTCGCGGCCGACCTGCTGTTCGTCGTGTTTGGCGCTCGGGCCCGACACGCGGGCGAACCGGAACCGTTCCTCGAAGGGGCCGCCGAGTTTCTCGCAGGCGTCGCCCACGGTCTGGCCCTCCCGGAGGACGAGCGGTTCCTCGTAGTCGATCCCCCGCCCGGGTTTGTCCATGTAGATGCGGATGAGACCGAGCTCCGCCCAGATGGCCTCCTTGAGCGCGTCGAGCCCACGCTCTTCCTCGGCGCTGACGAAGACCGCTTCCCCGGGGTCGATGTCGTGCTCGCGGAGTTGTTCGTCGACGGTCGGCTTGTAGTCGGGGTCGATGAGGTCGGTCTTGTTGACCGCGACGAGCGAGGGGAGGTACTCGCGGTTGTCCATGACGCCGTCGACGAGGCGGTCGAGGTCGACCTGTTCGCCCACCGTGACCTCGGCGTTGACGAACCCGCGCTCGCGCAGCACCTGCTTGACCGTCTCGTCGTCCAGTTCGAGGTCGACGCTCGCGTTGACGTCGATACCGCCCTTGTGCTGTTTCCGGACCGAGACCCGCGGGGGCGCCTGGTCGAGGCGGACCTTGTTGTTCCACAGTTCCTCGCGCAGGCGGTCGTACTGCTCGATCTCGAAGACCGACAGCAGGAAGACCACGAGGTCCGCGGTGCGGACGACCGACAGCACTGCCTGGCCGTCACCACGTCCCTCCGCGGCCCCTTCGATGAGACCGGGGACGTCGAGCAACTGGATGTTCGCGCCCCTGTACTGGAGCATGCCGGGGTTGACGTCGAGCGTGGTGAACTCGTAGCTCCCGACCTCGCTCTCGGCGTTGGTCAGCGCGTTCAGGAGGGTCGATTTGCCGACGCTGGGGAACCCCACGAGGGCGACCGTTGCGTCGCCGGTCTTCTCGACGGCGTAGCCACCACCGCCGCCCGATGAGGACTGGTTCTCCAGTTCCTCTTTCTTCTCGGCGAGCTTGGCCTTCAGACGACCGATGTGTGCCTCGGTCGACTTGTTGTACGGAGTCTCGGCGATCTCCTCGCGGAGTTCCTCGATCTCCTCTTCGAGGCCCATCGCCTGTGACTCGGCGAGGGGCACGCAAAAGCGTGTTCTTCCCGACCGACCGACGGGCCCGACTCCCCGGGCTCACAACCCGCGTCCCTGCGGGTGCCCGGACCGAGTCGGGAGACCGGCCAGTAGAATCGACCGCTATATTGTGAACGTCTCTCACAGTACCGGTCACGAGTTATAGGCCCGTCTCGGGACCTCTCGGGGGCGTTTATCGGGGTCTGAGAGAGCGAGCGGCCAGCGTATTTTCGACAACACTTTACGACGAGAGTGGGATACTTGGACCATGCCCACCCCGGCCCGACTCCGTGACAGCACGGAAATCCTCCTGCCGGAAAGCGCCATCGAGGGAATCCGGGAGGAACTGGAAGAGCGGTTCACCCTGACCATCCTCGCAGAGGACTGCCGGGTGCGGATCATCGGGAGTCCCGTCGAGATCAAGGGCGCCAGCGACTTCCTCGCGCGCAACGGCGTCGCCGTCGAGTAAGACGGGAACGAGGCACTCGAACGGGACGACGCGGTCACATGCAATCGAGGCCCCCGGGTGGGGGACGGCCTCGCGGGTGACTCGCGTCGAGACGAGTGTGTCGCACCGAGACGGTGTAGGTGTGGGACGTGGTTTCGAGAATCGGCCAGTCACGACGCCGGGTGCACGGCGACGCTACCCGGCGACCCTACGCCGGACGCCCGGCGTCGATCGCGTTCGACAGGAGCGGTCGCATCAGTCCGACGAGCGGTGCCCGTTCGTCGTCGGTCCAGACCGCGCTGTGTGTCTCGACGCCCGGGAGGTCGGACTCCACCTCGGAGCTCACCAGTAGTTCCTCGCCGTCCGCCATCAGGATCGCGCTGATCTCGCCCGGTCGGATGGGGTAGTCCTCCCACCACGTCCAGGTCTCGACGACGCTCGCATCGGGCGTGGCCGCCGCGACTTCCTCGCGGATCTCCGCGCCGGGCGAGGCGAGAGTGATCGAGACGCCCCGGTCGGCCGCCGCGGCGAGTTCACCGGCGAACTCCTCGGTGAGCAGGTCCGCGACGGCGACGACGACCAGCAGTTCCTCCGTCGCGTCGGCCGCGAGGGCCGCGAGGCGGTCGCTGACGGCTTCGTCGCCCTCGACGACCCAGACGCCGGCGGGTTCCTCGCGCGACCGGGGCGCACGCAGGCGCGGGAGCAACCCGTCCAGGCGGTCGAGTCGACGGCCGTACTCCCGGCGGATCGTCTCGACGGCGTCGTGAGGGTCGGTCGCGCGGAAGCGACGCGGCTGGGCGTCCTGGACGTCCGCGAGCCCACGTTCCTGGAGGTGCTCGACGCTGTCGTACACCCGCGGTCGGGGCACGTCGGCCACCTCGGCGATCTCGCGGGCGGTCCCCTGGCCGAGTCGGGTGAGTGCGACGAAACAGCGCGCCTCGTACTCCGTGAGCCCGAGCGACTCCAGGACCGACGTCGTCTCGGCGACCAGGTCCGCGTCCGCACCAGCGGTGTCCGCCTCCGACTCCTCGGCGTCGTCGTCCATAGTGGAAATCGTTGTCCCGGTCATCGGCAGGGGGCCTGATAAGGCGTTCGACGGGTCGGCACCACGGGCCTCAGGCCACCCCTTCGGCCGCGTCGAGCAGTTCCGTGTAGCGGTCGCGGATCGTCACCGCCGAGACGTCGGCCACCTCGGCCACCTCGTGCTGAGTGAGTTCCGTGTTGGTGAGCCGTCCGGCGGCGTAGATGGCCGCTGCCGCCAGCCCGACAGGATTCTTCCCGGAGTGGACCGCCGCCTCCTTGCCGGCTTCGAGCAACTCGACCGCGCGCTGTTCGGTCTCCTCGGGCAGGTCCAGATCCGAGGCCAGTCGCGGGACGTACTGGGTCGGGTCCGTCGGCTCCATCGCGAGTTCCAGTTCCCGGGCGATATACCTGTACGCGCGCGCGAACTCCTTGCGCTCGACGCGACTCACCGTTTCGAGTTCGTCGAGCGTGCGCGGGACGTTCGCCTGGCGGGCACCCGCGTACAGCGACGCCGTGGCCATCGCCTCGATCGACCGGCCGGGGATGAGTTCCTCCTCCAGGGCCCGGCGGTAGATGACGCTCGCGGTCTTGCGTGCGTTCTTCGGGACGCCCAGCGCCGAGGCCATCCGGTCGATCTCCCCCAGCGCCTGCTTGAGGTTCCGGTCCTGGGCGCTCTGGGCACGGAACCGTTCGTCCCAGGTGCGCAGGCGGGACATCTTCTCGCGTTTCTTCGCCGAGAGGGTCTGGCCGTTGGCGTCGCGGTTCTGCCAGTCGATCACGGAAGAGAGCCCCTTGTCGTGGAGCATCTCGGTCGTCGGCGACCCGACGCGGCTCTTCTCGGCTTTCTCGCTCGCGTCGAACGTCCGCCACTCCGGCCCGCGGTCGACGTGCCCCTCCTCGAAGACGACGCCACACTCCGAACAGACGGTCTCGCCGCGTTTCTCGTCGGTGACCCCCGGCGCACCGCATTCGGGACAGTGACCCTCCTCGGTCTGTTCTGTCTCCCGCGTGTCCTCGGTCTCCTCGCTTGCTTCGGTCGACTCCCCGCGTTCGACCGGTTGGCTCCCGCTCGACTGCGTCCGTACGCTCCATTCAGTAGGTGTCATGGTCTGTGAGACGGCCGTGTGTCCGCATCCTGCTTCGCAACTAGCGGTTAGGAGTGAGGACGGATATAGGTAACGCCTAGTTTTTACTCTCGTAGTAACAGTACTGCTGGTCCGGAGAGACCGGACGACCGAGGAGACCGATGCCGGGAGCGGTCGTGGACCCCGGGGAAGTAGCGGTGGCCGACCGTGGTCTCCGGAGGGTATCGGCGGGACGGCAACGAAAGCGGCGTGGGGCCCCGGGCACACGCCTGGCCCGAAAAGGAATTCTTAAACCTGCGCCGGGGTATCCGATAGACATGGCTGGAACTATCGAAGTGCTCGTCCCCGGCGGCAACGCCACGCCCGGCCCGCCGCTCGGGCCGGAGCTCGGCCCGACCCCGGTGGACGTGCAGGCGGTCGTCCAGGAGATCAACGACGAGACTGCGGCGTTCGACGGGACGGAAGTGCCCGTGACCGTCGAGTACGACGACGACGGCTCGTTCTCGATCGACGTCGGTGTCCCGCCGACGGCCGAACTCATCAAGGACGAGGCGGGCTTCGAGACGGGCAGCGGCGAACCCCAGGAGACCTTCGTCGCCGACCTCACCGTCGAGCAGGTCAAACAGATCGCCGAGCAGAAACACTCCGACCTGCTGGCCTACGACCTGAAAAACGCCGCGAAGGAGGTCGTCGGGACCTGTACCTCGCTGGGTGTCACCATCGAGGGCAACGACCCGCGCGAGTTCAAGGAACTGATCGACGCCGGCGAGTACGACGACGTCTTCGCAGAGGAAGTCGAGGCGTAGCGAGACTGACGAACCGAAGGCTCGAAAAGCGACCGCGTAGGTCGCGTCGAGACGACCCCTCGAAACAGTCCGGAATTTCTCGCGACGATGGCGGTTCACGGCTTCGAATCGAACACCTGCGGGTCTCGACGGCGGCACGAAACCGGCAATCCCCGGGGACGACCCCACGAACGGAGTCACCCGGGAGCGCAGTGCTGTCCATGACCGACACGGAACTGTCACCGGCGACGCGCGTCGAACGACTCGAACTTCCGACGGCCGACGGATCCGTCGACCTCGTCCTCGACACCGACACGTACAACGAAGTCGACGACCAGTTCGCGATCGCCCACGCGCTCCGGTCGGACCACACCGTCGAGGCGCTGTACGCCGCACCGTTCCACAACCAGCGCTCGGAGGGGTCGGGCGACGGCATGGCACAGAGCTACGACGAGATCGAGCGCGTCCTCGACCGAATGGGTGAATCCCGCCCTGTCTTCCGCGGAGCGAAACGGTACATGGACCACGCCGAAGACGCCGTCGAGAGCCCGGCCGTAGACGACCTGATCGAGCGTGCGCACGCGGACCGGGATGGCCCGCTGTACGTCGTCTCGATCGGTGCGGCGACGAACGTCGCGTCCGCCATCGCGGCCGACGCGTCTATCGTCGAGGAGATCGTCGTCGTATGGCTCGGTGGCACGCCCCACGAGTGGCACTCCGCGTCGGAGTTCAACCTCTCCCAGGACGTCCCCGCGGCGCGCGTCCTCTTCGACTCCGGGGTACCGCTCGTCCAGGTCCCGACCGTCAACGTCACCTCGCGCAATCGCCGCTCCGACGGGCTGTTCGTCTGTGCTATCGACCCCGACGCCGACACCGGCGATTTCAACAACGGACAGAGCATCGCCGAGGGACTCTCGCGCGCGTTCGGCGGCCGCGTCGACCTCCGACGGGACGGCCGCGATGCGCAGGTCCGGGTCGAAGGACTCGACGACCAGCCCTCCGGCTGGCAGACCATCGCGCTCTAGACGGCGCCACGTACCCCGGGCGACGCGTCGTGAACTACCCCGCGCAAACCCACTTCGCCCGGTATCGTGAAGATCTCGACAGCCGACTTCGAGGTCCACGCTCGGTGAGGGGCGAAACGACTTTCGACCGGCGATCCCTACACCGACTGTGCAACCGGTGACGGTCCTCTCCCCGTTCGTGGTCGCGTTGGCGGCCCCCTCTCATCCCGAGCGTCTCGCACAGGCCACGGACCCGACTGCCCCGCCCGAGGGTCTGGCGGCGTTTCTCGGGTTCACGGCCCTCGTCCTGACGGGGTTTCTCGTACTCGCGCGTCTCTCACAGAGGGTCGTCGACGAGAGCGAGGAGACGGGAAGTGACAGTCTCCGTGTCTCCGCGGGTCCCGCCCCGGCCGAGACGGAGCCACGTCCCGACGGCGCCGAATCGGGACGGGACGACGAACCGGCGGACTCGGAGTACACTGCACCACCGGGTCTGTCACGGATTGATTCCAGGGAGAGCACGACGCCCGGGACAGCTGGGAACGACTCGCCCGAGGCAGGGACAGGGGCAGGAGCACGGGAAAAAGACCGGTCCCGGGACAGTCCACGGGAGGCCGTCACGACTGAACCCGAGCCGACCGCAGGGCGGGGCGAACCGGAATCCATCCCGCCGGCGGCGTTGCTGGCGAACGTGGCGCTCACCCAGGGACTGTTCGGCGGGATCCTCGCGGCCGCGGCGTGGTTCTTCCAGGTGCCCGGGACGGCGCTGGGACTCGCCGGCGGACGGGTCACGGGACTCGCGGCCGTCGGTATCGGGCTCGCGTTCGGCGTCGCGCTGTGGGTCGGCAACGAAGCCGCGAGCGCGCTCGCTGACGCGGCGGGTGCCGGCTACGACGAGGGACTCCGTCGAATGCTCGCGCCGTCGGGCGTCCGCGGGTGGGCGATCCTGCTCGGTGGCGTCCTCCCGGTCATCGCGCTCGTCGAGGAGTTCCTCTTTCGTGCCGCGGCGGTGGGTGCGGCGAGTGCCGCTATCGGGGCGACGGGACCGACCGCCGCCGGCGCGTGGGCGCTGGCCGTCGTCTCCTCGCTGGCGTTCGCACTCGGTCACGGTGCCCAGGGACGGGTCGGCGTGGTCGTCACCGGCGCGCTCGGGTTCGTCCTGGCGGCCGGGTTCGTCCTCAGCGGGAGTTTCCTGGTGGTGGTCGTCGCCCACTACGTCGTCAACGCGCTGGAGTTTCTCCTCCACGAAGGGGCCGGCCTCCCCGACCCGGTCTGGTCCTGACGGCCCGACCACTACCGTTTAGTGCAAACGGTGCCGAACACCTGACATGAGCGACGACGCACCCGACGGCGACGCATCCGGTGGCGACGCGCCCAGTGACGATGCGTCCGGTGACGACGCACCTGGCGGCGACGCCGAAGTCGACAGTGCGTCCGCCGAGGCGGGAATTCCCGCGAGTGCGCCGGCGGAGGCCCGGTCCCGGTCGTCCGACCGCACCCACCTGTTGAGTCTGGCGCCCTGGGCGCTCCTGTCGGTCGGCTGGGGCCTCCTGACGGCGTACAAACTCGCCAACCTGGTGACGCCGGGCGCGCTCGCCGGCCTCCTCGTCTCGCTCGGACTCGTCGTCGCGGGCGTTGCGGGCGTGGTCAAATACGGGGACGAGAGCGCCGGGAAGTTCCTCGCGGGCTGTCTGTTCCTGGTCGGCGGCGTCTCGACGGTCCTCTCAGCGAGTGCCGGCAGCGCCGTCTGGTTCCCCAACGACCTCGTCACGACCGTCGCCGACGTGACGATCCTCGGGGCGCTCGTGCTGGTGCTCTCGCTGAAGACCGAGCAGGGTCGGGACGCGGTCGCCTGACGACCGGAACGAGACGAACGGCGACAGTTTCGATCCCCGGGAACGGTCGGCCGGTCCGGCGTCAGTCGCTCTCGCCGGCCTCGGCCTCTTCGGGATAGACGTCGTCGAACTCCGATTCGATCCTGTCGAATTCGTCGCCCTCCCGGTCGGCCCGGTCCTCCCCGTCACTCACCGGGTCGGCCACCTCTTCCTCGTCGCCCACCTCACCGGCCGAGTCCGCCTCGTCGTCCTCGTCCGTCTCCCCGGCAGTCTCGACGTCGGCGTCGGGGAGTTGGTCCTGCCAGTCGCGGACCTTCGAGGCGCTGACCCCCTGTACCTCGGCGGCGATGCGGTCGGGGTCGGCCCCGCCCAGGTCGGCGGGCGAGTCGATGCCGACGGCTTCGAGCTTCTCGGCGGTCGCCGACCCGACGCCGTCCAGGTCTTCGAGGCCCTGGACCGCCTGGCGAGCCTGGTACTCCCTGTAGTTGCAGATCGGACAGCCCAGTTCCCACGGGTCGTCGCCGCTGTGGACCACGAGTTCGGGGAGGTCGTGCTCGTCGCAGTACTCGTCGGTGACCTCGATGTCCCCGCGTCGTGGCAGCGGGAGCGAGTAGTCACAGTCGGGATAGCGCGTACACCCCACGAGTCGCGAGCCCGAGCGGAGGTGTTTGATCGCCAGCTCGCCGCCCTCGTCGTCGCCACACTCCGGACAGACGCCGATGACCTCGTCCTCGCTCTCGTCGGCCTCGTCGGCCGCACACTGGGGACAGCCGTGGACGAACGTGTCGCGCCCGGCGAGCATCTTCACGTGGTTCAGGCCGTGCTCATCGCAGGTCTCGTCGAGGACGAGCGGTTCGCCCGTACTCGGGAGCGGGAGGGTGTAGCGACACTCGGGAAAGCCCTCACAGCCGACGAAGTACGAGCCCTGACGGCTCCGGCGGACGATGAGTTCGTGGTCGCTCTGTGGGCAGGGTCCGAGCCGCCGGTCGGCCTTCAGCGACTCCTGGAGGTGGTCGCCGATGGCCTCGCGTGACTCGCGCAACTCCTCGAACACTCGCTCTAACATCTCGCGGGACTCGTCGGTGACCTCGTCGAGCGTGGCCTCACCCTCGGCGATGGCGGTCATGTCAGCCTCCAGCTGGGCGGTCATCTCGTCGCTGACGACGTGCTCGGCGAACTGCTCTGCGGCCTCGACCACTGCCTCGGCCAGCGACGTGGGACGGGGCGGGTCTTCCTCGATATAGCCTCTCTCGTAGAGTTTTTCGAGGGTATTGTGGCGCGTCGCTTTCGTTCCTAGCCCCAGGTCGGACATCTTCTCGATCAGCCGCGACTGCCCGTACCGGCGCGGTGGCTGGGTCTGTTTCGCGTCGAGGCGGACGTCGGTCACGTCCAGCTGGTCGCCTTCGTCGAGTTCGGGCAGGAACGACTCGCTGGCCGAGGAGTAGGGGTAGACGTCGTGGTACCCCGCCTCCAGGAGACGCTTGCCGTTGGCCTTGAGCTGACAGCCGTGGGTCTCGGCGACGACCCGCAGGTGTTCCCACGTCGCTGGCTCGGCGACGGTCGCGAAGAAGCGCCGGACGACGAGTTCGTACACCTCCCACTCGTCCTCGTCGAGGTCGGCCCGGGTGGGAACCTCGCCGGTCGGGTGGATCGGCGGGTGGTCGGTCGTCTCGTCGTCGCCCTCGGTGGGTTCGATCTCGTCCAGGTCGAGCAGCGACTCGGCGTCCTCGCCGAACGTGTGGGTGGCGACGAACTCGTCCAGCAGGTCCGCGGGTTCCAGGTCCTCCGGATACACCGTGTTGTCGGTCCGGGGATAGGTGATGTACCCCGTCGTGTAGAGTTCCTCGGCGATGGACATGGCGCGCTGTGCGGAGTAGCCCAGCGACCCCGCGGCCGAGATGAAGGCGGTCGTGTTGAACGGCGCCGGGGGGTTGTCGGTGCGAGTGCGCCGGCGGACGGTCGTGACTTCCGCGTTCCGGGCCTCCCGCAACCGTTCGTGGGCCTCGTCGGCGGCGTCCTCGTCCCAGATGCGTTCGGCCTCGCTGCCGTCGTCGTCGTAGAAGTACTGCGCCTCGAACCCGTCTCCGTCCGCCGGAACGCCAGTTCCGTCGTGGCTCGGTGAGGTCCCCTCACCGGTGTTCTTGGCGAGGTCGGCGAACAGCTCCCAGTAGTCCTCGGGGTCGAACTCCCTGATTTCGCGCTCGCGGTCGACGATGAGTTTGAGCGTCGGGGACTGCACCCGGCCGACGGAGATGAAGTCGTCGCCCAGCTGGCGGGCAGAGAGGGAGAGAAACCGGGTGAGTGCGGCGCCCCAGACGAGGTCGATCGTCTGGCGGGCCTCGCCCGCGGCAGCCAGGTCGAAGTCCAGTTCGTCGGGTTCGGCGAAGGCCTCGCGCACCTCGCGGTCGGTGATAGAGGAAAAACGCACCCGACTGATCGGGACGTCCGTCTGCTCGCGGACGAGTTCGTAGGCCTCCTTGCCGATGAGTTCGCCCTCGCGGTCGTAGTCCGTGGCGATGATGGCCTCGTCGGCTTTCAGTGCGAGTTCCCGTAGCGTGCGGACGATGTTCTCCTGGGTGGGCGACTTGACGATGTCGGCGTCGATCAACTCGACGGGCTCGACGTCGCGCCAGTCGCTGTACTCGTCGGGGAAGTCGACGCCGACGACGTGGCCCGAGAGGCCGACACACCGCGTGTCACCCCACTCGTAGACGTTGACGCCGTTGCGCCGGTCGACGCTCGCGCTCCCGTCGCTGAGGATCTCCGCGATGCGACGGGCGGCGTTTTCCTTCTCGGTGATTATCAGCTTCACCCGGGGCCACCTCCGGGCTCGGTCGTGTCGGTCATCGGGGCCCCCTAGGCGAGTACTCGCCCTAAAGGTTTCGGGAAACCGACAGACAGCGCGGGTGTGCGCCCGCTTGCGCGCTGCGGGTGCGAGCGCTCACGGCGCGCGTGGACGCGTGTAACGACTATTGAGCGCTATCGAGACGTAACCCATCGACCTCTACTGAGAGGTGGTCCACCCGCACGAAGCGGCATTGATTCAGCCCTTCGAAACGTTGAAACGGGTGCCCACTAACAGACGAGTCAGTGTCCGGAGAGAGTCGCGTCGACATGACGACGGGGGCGGTGACGCCCAGACTCTACAGGCTCGCGTGGCCGCTGGTCGCGGGCAACCTCCTCCAGACGGTGTACAACCTCGCGGATATGTTCTGGGTCGGCCGGGTCGACGCGGAGGCGGTCGCCGCCGTCTCGCTGATGTTCCCGACGACGTATCTCTTCATCTCCGTCGCGATGGGGCTCACGGCTGGCGCCAACGCCGTGGTCTCACAGCACATCGGCGCCGGCAACGAGCGCGAGGCACAGAACGCCGTCGCCCAGTCGGTCATCCTCGCGCTGGCCGTCGCCGGGTCGCTCGCCGCGTTCGGGCTCACGGTGCGGCGACCGCTCGTCGCCATCATCGGTGCCGAGGGTGCGGTGTTCGACGCCGCATTGGCTTACATCGAGATAATCTTCCTCGCCATCCCGTTCACGTTCCTCTTTTTCGTCTTTCGGGCGTCGCTGCGGGCGGCGGGCGACACGCGGACGGCGATGTGGCTGGTCGCCATCAGCGCCGGGCTCAACATCGTCATCGACCCCGTGTTCATCCTGGACTGGGGGCCGTTCCTCGGACTCGGCGCGCAGGGGGCGGCCATCGCGACGTTCATCGCGCGCGGGTTCGCGGCCGCCGCCGGCCTCTACATCCTCGTCGACGGTGGCTGGGGCATCCGGCTCCGGACCGCCGATTTGCGCCCGGACTGGCCGGTCCTCCGTCGACTCGTAGACGTCGGCTACCCCGCGACGTTCGACGGACTGGCGCGCTCGCTCGCGGCGGTCACGTTCGCCGCCCTCGTCGCCCGCTTCGGTGCGGTGGCGACCGCCGCCTACGGTATCGGCATCCGACTGATGTCCGTCTCCTGGACTGTTTCGGGGGCCGTCGGCCAGGCAGCGGCGACGGGCGTCGGGCAGAACCTCGGCGCGAACGAACCCGACCGCGCGGCCGAAGTGACGTGGAAGGGCACCGCCGGCGCCATGGCCGTCCTCTTCGCCGCGGGCGGCGTCGCGTACTTCTTCCCGGCGACGCTGATGCGCGTGTTCATCGCCGACCCCGCAGTGGTCGACGCCGGCGTCGTCTTCCTCCGGGTGATCGCACCGTTCTGGGCGTTCATGGGCGGACTGATGGTCGTCCAGGGCGGGTTCAGGGGTGCCGGCCAGACCAGCGTGGCCTTCCTCCTCTCGTTGCTCTCGCGATGGGTCTTCCGCGTCCCGGCCGCCGTCCTGCTCGCCTACGACCTCGCGTTGAACCCGGTCGACGTCACCGGCCTCTGGTGGTCGCTGCCCATCTCCAGTGTCCTCGCGTTCGTCGTCGGCGTCGCCTGGTTCCACCGCGGGGGCTGGCAACAGTCGATCGTCGAGAGCGAGCGTCGGGACGGGCCGCCGACAGGCGACGAGTCCGGGGACGACTCGGGTGAACCCGCCGACAGGTCCGACGAATCCGGCGACCCGGTCGAAGACCCGGCGACCGACTGACCAGTATCGTCCACGCCGATCTGTCGTCTCGGGTATAGAAAATCCGTTCGCCGAATCTTTACTACCGCGACGGGACACCGACCGAGCGATGCGTCGACGAACGTCACGCCGCGGGTTTCTGGCTGGAGTCGGAGCGGTCTGTGCCGGGTCGGCCTCCGCGCGTGCAGTTGCGGGAGCTGATGGTACGACTTCGGCCGCCCCGCCGTCCGTTTCCGCGTCGACGGCGGCAGTCGCCCAGGAGTCCGACGACGTCGCGGATACGGTCAGGGATCTGGTGGAGACGAGTCTCGAAGAGCACGACGTGCCGGGAGCGACGGTGGCTGTCGTCGCCGACGGTTCGGTCGCACTGGCCGAGGGCCTCGGCGTCGCCGACCGCGAGACGGGGACGGCGGTCGGGGCCGGGACACCCTTCCGGATCGGGTCGGTCTCCAAGGCGGTGACCTGGACCGCACTCGGGCGCCGGATCCAGCGCGGCGATCTCGAACCCGACGGCGACGTAGCCGACATTCTGGACGTGCCGGTTCCGGACTCGAAGGGGACAGTGACACCGGCGAACCTCGCCACCCACCGCGCCGGGCTCGAAAACGGCAACAGCCAGCTCTGGGTTCAGAACGCAAACGACCTGGGCTCGCTCCCGTCACACCTCCGCCGGGCGACGATTTCGCAGGTCCGACCGCCAGGCGAGGTCGGCGCGTACTCGAACTACGGCGCCGCGCTCGGGGGACAGGTCCTCGCCGCTGCCAGGGACGAATCCTTCGAGATCGCCATCGAGAACGAACTGCTGGGTCCGCTCGGGATGGAATCGAGCAGTTTCAGCCAGCCCCTTCCCGACGGGCTCGCCGGGGCCCACGCCACCGGTCACGCAGCCGGGACCACCTACTCGAACGGGAACTTCCCGTACGTGGGTCTCCGGCCGGCCGGAGCGATGTCGACGACGGCGCCCGACATGGCGCGGTTTCTCCAGGCCCACCTGAACGACGGGGTGGTCGACGGCGAACGGGTCCTCGCTTCGGAGACCGTCGACGCGCTCCACCGCCAGTGGGCCACCCACCACGAGTCGCTGGCCGGGATGGCCTTCGGCCTCGTCGAGAACTACCACGGCGAGACGAGAGTGCTCCGGCACAACGGCGCGACGCCCTCGTTCGTCAGCGACATGGTGCTGGTTCCGCAAGCCGGGCTCGGGCTGTTCGTCGCGTACAACGCCAGCGACGCCGCCAGCGCGATGAACGACGTCGTCAGTGGCTTCCTCGACGAGTATCTCGGCCCGGGATCCGGGTTCGGGCCAGGAACTGACTCCGCGTCCGGGACTGGCTCCGGGACTGACGGGGACTCGGGCCCGACGTCCGGGACGGACTCAGGGTCCGGCTCTGGGTCCGATTCGAACAGTACCACGGCGCCGCTGACCCCGGACGGCCAACCCGCCCGGACCGACGGGCTCGAGGGGACCTACCGGGCGATGCGGTTCTCGAAGACCGGTCACGACCGCATCACGACGACGCTCCAGGCCCCGACGGTGAGCGTCAGCGTCGGCGACGACGGCGTGCTCCACACTACTCGCGGCAGTACCACCCAGCGCTGGGTCGAGGTCGAACCGCTCGTCTTCGAGCACGTCACGGAGAACCGCCGGCTCGCCTTCCGGACCGCGGGGGAGGGAACCGACGGGAACGTCGAGTACCTCTTCCTCGGCGGTTCGGTCTCGGCGTACGCGCCCGTCGGGCCAGTCGACAACCTGTCGCTACACGCCATGCTCGCCGGGATCACGATACTCGGGATGCTCTCGATGGTGCTCGGCTCGCCGGCGGCGGGGTTCGTCCGCTGGTATCGCGGCGGCGACGACGCGACGCTCCTCCCCGACCGGTCGCGCCTTCGCTCGGAGCCGGCCGCCCAGGCCAGGTGGGTCGCCAGCGGTGCTGTCCTCGCGTTCGCCGCGTTCGTGGTCCTGGTACTCGTCCACCTCGGGGTCGCGCCGCTGGCGGTCCTCTCGACGCCCCCGCTGACGTTCAAGGCCCTGTTCGCGCTCTCGATACTGGGCGTACTCGGCACGCTGGCCGCGGTCGCCTACGCCGGCCACGTGCTCTACGCGGGCTCGTGGTCGCGTCTCGGTCGGGCCCACTACGCAGTCGTCACCGCGTCGCTGGTCGGGTTCGCGTGGCTGCTGTGGTACTGGAATCTCGTCCTCCCGCCCTGACCGCAGTCGTGCTCGTCGTGACCGCGCTCGACATGGCGCGATGGGAGCCCGTCTCGCCCTTCCAGTCCGCCAGGGGGCAGTCTGTGGAGTCGGCTACCGAACGATCCACGTTGCGATGGCCTGTGCCGCGGACATCTTCCTGGCGGACTGAAAGGGCGAGGGCCGCTCGCGCTCATGTAGTCGTCTGAGCGACCCCTATCCGAACGAGCGAAGCGAGTGAGGATATGTCGCTCAGCGACCGCGAGCGGCCCGAGGGCTTTCAAATCACACCGATGAGTGTGGTCGCTATGACCCGTGTCCACTCCACACCAAATCTACCAGAAGCGACTGCGGCGCTCGCGCGACAAGGCAGCCAAACAGACGATAGATCACCACTCACCCGGTCCAGCCGAAGGAACTGAGCCCTTCGATCTTCGTCGGAAGCCGGAAGATCGTGGCCTCGACCTCTTTCGGGGCGTCCTCGTCACAGTCACCCTCGATGTCGGAATCGGCGTACGCCAGGTCGACGTCGTAGTACCCCTCGGGCGCGTCCCTGTCTTCGACCCACTGGAGGCGGTCGAGTTGCATGGACCGGCACGGCTGGATCCGGTACTGGTTGACGACCAGCGTCTCGGCGGAGAGGTTGGTCTCGGCGACGAACGACTGGGCGGCCTCGACACCCGTCGTCGGCTGGGCGTACTGCAACGCGTCACGCTCGTCCTCGGTGCCGATGGCCCAGTGTTCGTCGCCCCAGTCCGACCCCTCCTCCACGAAGTCCTCCTGGGGCGAGTGTGCCGTGGAGGTGACCGCCGGGCCGTCCTCGGAGTTTCGCACTGTCCGGGACTCGGGTTCCTCGATGGTGTTGGGGTAGCTCTGTTCGGTGACCGTCGCCGTCGGCGTGTCCGCTGTGGTCTCCTGACATCCGCTCAACCCGGCGAGGGCGAGCGCGGACCCGGCGAGGACCTGTCGACGTGAAAACGGAGGCGGGGACATACTCCGTCTTGCCCTGTCCGGCGGATGAATTCTGCGGTCGGAAGCGGGATCGACCTCGCAGAGCGGCGGTGGCTGGTCACGACCCCGGAGTCACGTCCCAGCTCAGACGGAACTGCGGTCGTAGCCGCCGTCGATGGTGAGTATCTCGCCGGTCGTAAAGGAGGCGGCGTCGCTGGCGAGGTAGAGCGCCGCACCGCTGATCTCGTCGGGGGTGGCGACCCGCTCCATCGGCGTGCGCTCGTCGACGCCCTCGCGGAACTCGGAGCCGTCCTCCAGTTTCGGACCCGCGAGTTCCGTCTTGACGAAGCCGGGCGCGATGGCGTTGACCCGCACCTCCGGACCGAGGTCGGCGGCGGTCGCGCGAGTGAGGCCGTTGAGTCCGGCCTTCGCGGAGACGTAGCTCGGACGGGCCTCGCGGGACTGCTCGGCGGACATCGAGGAGATGTTGACGATGCTGCCCTCGTCCATGGCGGCGCCGAACTCCCGGATCGCGCGGAAGGCGCCGGTCAGCAACACGTCGATGTCCTTTGCCCACTCCTCATCGCTCATCTCCGTGACCGGCGTCGTCGCGACCGACCCCTGGGAGGTGACGAGCGTGTCGACGTCGCCGAGTGCGTCCTCGGCGGTCTCGCGGAGGTGCTCGATGGAGTCGGGGTCGCGGACGTTACAGGTCACCTCAACCGTCTCGGCGCCCAGTTCGCGCAGTTCCGCCGCCGCGTCGGCCACGGACTCGGCCGAGCGACTCGTCGCGACCACGTCGGCGCCGTTGCGGGCGAACGCCCGGGCGATCTCCAGCCCGATCCCGCTCGTGCCGCCGATGACGACCGCGTTCTGTCCCTCGACGCTGATTCCGTCGGTTGCTGGCATGGGCAAACGACGTGACGCCGACGGATAGACGGTTTCGGTTCGTGACGGCGCGGCGAGACAGCTGGCGAGTCACTCCCGACCGGAACCCGAGCCTCGGGCAACCCCCAGTTCGCTGGTTCGAGACGACAGGCTCATTCCCGCGCCCGCCGACCGGGGGGACGTGACCGACTACTTCGAGGTCTTCGAGCGCGACGGGGCCGCCCGCCGCGGCGAACTCCGGCTCGCGTCGCCGGTGTCGACCCCCGCGCTCGTGACCGACGCCGAGGCCGATGCTCCTGCCGACGCGGACGCGGATCCCGACGCCGATGTGGGTCCTGACGCCGACGCGGACGCGGGTCCCGGCCCCGATGCCGACGTGAACGAGGACACAGCCGTCTCCGTGGCCCGTCCCGAGGCGGGCGTCGCCCACCCCGTGCTCGTGGACGCCGGCAGCGAGTGGGTCTCCGACCGCGAATTTCCGGAGGGTGACGACGCCACGCTCACGCTACTCCCACACCGCGCGCTTCCTGGGGGGACCCCCGACGAGGTGCAGGACGCCTTCGCGGGCCAGGTTCCCGATGTCGACTTCCCGAGTGCCGCCGTCGTCTCGCCGGAGACCGCCGCCGACCACGGGACCGACGCGTACGTCCTCTCCGGCGCACAGGGTGTCGTCGGCCACGCTGCCGCGTTCGTCGACGCGATCACCACGGTCCGCGAGGCGATTCCGCCCGACAGTGCGCTCTATCTCCCGGGTGTCGCCACACCGGCCAACGTCGCGACGCTGGTCTACGCCGGCGTGGACCTCGTGGACGCCGACCGCGCCATCGTTCGCGGGTTCGACGGCCACTACCTCACGGCCGACGGCCACGCCTTCCTCGACGACCTCGACGAACTCCCGTGTGCCTGTCCGGCCTGCCAGCGACCCCCCGAGGCGTTCGACCCCGAAGACTGCGCCGAGCACAACGTCAACGCGCTCGCCGCCGCGCTCAAGACCGCCCGTCGCCGGATTCACGACGGTCGACTTCGCGATTACATCGAGGGACAGGCCCGCCACGAGCAGTGGCTCACCGCCACGTTCCGACGACTCGACCAGCAGTGGACGTATCTCGAAGAGCGCACGCCGCTGGTCCGGACCGCCGAGATGACCGCCGCGACCGAGGACACGCTCCGCAGGGTCGAGATCCAGCGGTTCGCCCAGCGCGTCACCGAGCGATACACCAACCGGTTCGACCACCCGCTCGTGCTCGTCCCCTGTTCGGCGCGCAAACCCTACAGCCAGTCACAGAGCCACGGCCAGTACCACGACGTGATCCAGTGGCGCGCTCACAAGGTGTCGATGACCTCGCCCATCGGCGTCGTCCCGCAGGAACTCGAACTCACCTACCCGGCACAGCACTACGACTCGGTCGTGACGGGCCGCTGGACCGCCAACGAGATCGAATTCGTCGCCGACGTCCTCGAACGCTACCTCCGGCGCAACGACTACCCCGAAGTCGTCGCCCACGTCCCCGAGGACTACCGCCCCATCTGCGAGCGCGTCGAGGATGCCCTCGACACCGAGTTCACCTACACCGTCGAGGACCACCCGACGACGGGCGACTCGCTCGGGAACCTCGACGCCGCGCTGGAGGGCGGGTTGCGCTACGGCAAGCGCGAGCGCCAGCACAACACCGTCCGGGCGGTCGCCGACTACCAGTTCGGTCCCGGCGCCGGTGACGACCTCTTCGACGACCTGCACATTCGGGGCACCCACCCCGGACTCCAGGCACACGACGGCGACGGGGAACAGCTCGCCGTGATAACGCGCAACTACGGGACGCTCGCCTTCACGCTCGCCGGCGCTCGCCACTGGGTCGAGAGCGATGCGCCCACCAAGCGCGTGGAAATCGACGCCTTCGTCCCGCACGGCAGCGTCCTCGCCCCGGGCGTGGTCGACGCCGACGACGACATCCGCGTGGGCGACGAGGTCGTGATCGAGGGGCCCAGTGCCTTCGGCGTCGGTCGCGCGCAGATGTCCGGCCCCGAGATGGTTCGATCGACGCGCGGCATCGCCAGCGAAGTGCGCCACGTCGAGGAGACCTGAGGGGGCGATTCCGTTACGTCTCCAGCGGGTCGGGAAGTGGTCGGAGACGAGGCATCGTACCCTCGTTGTCGAGCGTCTGGAGCGTGCGACCGTTCGCGGTGACGCGTAGCGTCTCGAAGTCTGTCGGCAGTGTCCCGCCGCCCTTGATCCGTGTTCCGTAGTCGCAGTCTGTCTCACCGTCCGTCGAACCGGTCGTGTCGAACGACAGCACGTATTCGTTCGTCGGCCCACCGGATAGATCTGCTGTCACCTCTGTCTCGCGGCCGTGACACACGCGCAGGTCGAACGTCACGTCGTAGGTCTCACCGTCCGCGACGGCGTGGACCCACCCGCTGTGAACGTCGTCGGATTCGGAAACTGCAGATCCGCTACTCTTCGCAAGTGCGAGCCCACGGGCGTCCGTGGCGTTCGGCGGATCGTTCCCCCGCTGTGCGCTACTCGTCTGGCAACCCGTGAGCGAGACCGCGCTTGCCGTCCCCGCGAGAACGAGAAACTGACGGCGACGAACGTGTTCCATAATCGAAACATGTGGTTCGTATCCATAAGCTTTCTTGACAGCTACCGTGGCGCGCGCTGTCGAGCGTGCCGACCTCCTGGGAGGCCGCGAGACCTATCGTGCGAGGGATGAGGAGCGCAAGAGCGAACGAAGTGAGCGACGAGCACCGCAAGAGGCTGGGGAGGTGTGAGGCATTCAGTACCGATCGGGTCCTCCGGTGTCTGCGTGACCGCAGTCATCGTCGTGCGATGGAAGCCCTCGACGCGCTCGCGGTCGCTGAGTGACATATCCGCGCTCTCAGCACCGCCCGCGCGGATAGAGGTCACTCAGACGACTCCGCTCACTGCGTTCGCCGCGAGCCCGTCTCGCCCTTCCAGTCCGCCAGGGTGATCTCTTGTGAGGCCGGCTACCGAACGTTCCACGTCGAGACGGCCTGTGAAACGTACTTTCTCCCTGGCGGACTGAAAGGGCGAGGTGCGGTCGCGGTGAGCGAAGCGAACGGAGTCGCCTGAGCGGGCTCTATTCTCGCGAGTGCGGCGCAGTGCGGCTGTTCGAGCGAGAATATCCCGCTCAGCGACCGCGAGCGTGCCGAGGGCTTTCAACCGTCACCGTGAGTAGCGGTCGAAACACCAGCTAGCGAGCAGGTCGAATGCTTCCGACGCACACCGCCGAGTTCGAATACACCCGAATCAACCACCACTGCTAGCGAGGTGGACGCGAAGCGGTTATCCACGCGGACACGCTACCCCGACCTAACTAGAATGAGCCAGCCGAGCCCCGAGCCGAGTCCCGAAGTCTACGAACAGGGGAAGGGGATGGACGCCCACAACCGGGCGATGCGGGAGATCCGCTCGCGCAACGACGCCAGTTACGACCCCCGCGAACCCACCCGCGTGTGGATCGACGAGGACAACACGCCGGGTGGCGTCGTCGACTCCCTCACCATCATCCTGAACACCGGCGGCTGTCGCTGGGCGCGCGCCGGCGGCTGTACCATGTGTGGCTACGTCGCCGAATCCGTCGAGGGCGGGTCGGTCGCCCACGAAGACCTGATGGCCCAGATCGACGCCTGCCTGGACCACGAGGCCGAACACGCCGACGACCTCGACGACGGGACGGCCGACCTGATCAAGATCTACACCTCCGGCTCGTTCCTCGACGAGCGCGAGGTCGGTGCCGAGACCCGCCAGGCGATCGCCGAGACGTTCGGCGACCGCGAGCGCATCGTCGTCGAGTCCCTGCCCGACTTCGTCGAGCGCGAGAAGATCGCCGACTTCCTCGAGGAAGGCCTCGACACCGACGTCGCTGTGGGGCTCGAAACCGCGACCGACCGCGTGCGCCACGACTGCGTGAACAAGTACTTCGACTTCGCCGACTTCGAGGCTGCCTGCGCCGAGGCACGCACTGCGGGCGACAACTACGACGCCGACGCGGGTGTCAAGGCCTACCTCCTGATGAAGCCGCCGTTCCTCTCGGAATCCGAGGCCGTCGCGGACATGAAATGCTCCGTCCGCCGGTGTGCGAAGGTCGAGGGGTGTCACACCGTCTCGATGAACCCGACGAACGTCCAGCGCTACACGATGGTCGAGGAACTCTACCACGACGGCGGCTACCGCCCGCCGTGGCTCTGGTCGGTCTGCGAGGTACTGGAGTCGACCGCCGACGCCGACGCCATCGTCGTCTCCGATCCGGTCGGGCACGGCTCGGACCGCGGCCCGCACAACTGCGGCGACTGTGACGACCGCGTCCAGCGCGCTATCAAGGACTTCGACAAACGCCAGGACCCGTGCGTCTTCGAGCAGGTCTCCTGTGACTGCGAGCGGACCTGGGAACAGGTGCACGCCCGCGAGCGGAGTTACTCGCTACCGCTGGCGCGGTGAAACCGTTCGACGAGACACCCGAACCCGACCACGGCGGCCTCGCTCACCATGGTCGACCCATCGACCACGAATCGGTGATCTCCGGGTCGTTGTAGGTTGTTGTACACAGGACGATTGGTACCCGCTATTTCACTTTCACTCCGGTTGGCTGTAGTTTTTGTACGATGGGGTAGTACACACGCGTAGGGGTCCCCTGGAGATCATAGTGTCACACGCTCCGTGGGCCCCTTCGTTCCTCTCTGGGGTAGTATACCCGGGTAGTCATCGGTTCGACGAACGCACCGCTGGCCGGGCGAACGTGGTCTGCGCCCTCCGCCTGACGCGAGCGAAGCGAGACCCACTCATAGTGATTATTGTAGCGATTTACCGGGACGCGCCGGCCCCGGTGTCGCCGCGATCCGGAAATAATCTACAATAATCACTATCAACCCTCACGTCGGTCGTAGACGGCGACGGCGCGCTCGGAGCGCGAGGAGCGACCGTTGGGGTTGCGTCGGGAGGTCCGGTCGCGCAGCCGGGCCCAGATACCGGCTCCCGTCCCGCGCGCGAGACCGACAACCACCTCGCGACCGGTGGCCAGCCAGCCGGACGGCCGGTCCTCGCCGCTGGCGACGTCCCGGAGCGAGTCGAGGGCATCCCGGCTGGCCATACCGAACATCCGCCTGACGACGCCCGGACGGAGCCCGTAGTTCTTCGCGAGGCGGTAGGACAGCGAGCGGTACTTCCACCCGTGGTCGCGCTCGCGGACGCCGCCGTCGGTGCCGAACTCGCGAGCGACGCCCATCCCCGACTGCCAGCTGACGCTCGCACCCAGTCCCGCCAGCCGGTGGGCGGTGTCGCGGGAACTCCCGACGTCGAGGTACTCGTCGAAGCCGTCGATCGCGTCGAGCGTCGTCCGGCGGAACGCGGCGTTCCCGCTGTTGACGTAGGTGACCTCGTGCCCGCCCACGCGCTCCGATTCGACGTCGTCGGTCGTCATCCCGCCGCGGAGCGGGACGTGAACCGGTCCAGTCACGACCTCGCTCCCGTCGATACCCGTCGCGACTGCGTCGACCCACGACTCAGTCACGGAGAGACCCTGGTCGACGAAGGCGACGACGTCGCCGCGGGCGTAGTCGGCCCCGGCGTTGCGCGCGGCCGCGACCGAGCGGTCGGCGACCTCGACCAGGACGTCGACGTCGTCGCGTTCGCGGACCATCCCGGTGGTTCCGTCGGTGGAGGGACCGTTGACGACGACCACCTCGGCGTCGGGGACGTGCTCGGCGAGGGCGTCGAGTGTCCGTGCGAGTTGCTCCCGGCCGTCGAGCGTCGGCACCACCACCGAGAGCTGCATACCCCTCGTAGCGAGTCCCACCGGCAAAAAAGCCGCGCACTACCCCGATTCGTCGATATCGGGAAGAGAGCGGCGCTATCGGCGTCGAACGCGGCCTGCGCCACCTCAAGTCAGCGATCCGAACGGACGAGACACGGGCCGTCGGCAACGACCGGCGACCTCACTCGACGGCGGCCGACCAGTAGGAGATGGAGGCCAGTCGGTCACCTGGAGCGGTGTCGCTGACGGCCTTCTCGACGCTCCGGAGCGGGCGGGCGACGTTCCCGGGGAGCTGGCGGTAGAGCCCGAACGGGACGAGAAACTCGTGGTGTTCGTCGGTCAGGTGCAGTCCCGCAGCCTCGATCATGCGGTGGACCTCTTCACGGGAGTAGAGACGCGACCCCATCGGGAGCGCCCAGTTGTACAGCAGGCGACTCGACAGTCGGTTGTAGGTGTCGAAGACGACGCGGTCACGCGAGACGCGGGCCATCTCGGACAGGTACTCCCCGGGGGTATCGGCCAGGTGGAAGAATCTGGCGGCGAAGACGGCGTCGAAGTGGTCGTCCGGGAAGGGGAGTCGCGCCGCGTCGCCGCGCATGAAGTCGATGTGGTCGGCGACGTTCGCGCGTCTGGCTTTCCGGCGGCCCTGGCCGAGCATCGGCGCGGAGATGTCGAGTCCGACGATGTCAGCCCCGCGCTCGGCCAGCATGACCGTGAACCGACCGGTGCCACAGGCGATCTCGAGGACCGTCTTGCCGGCGACGGGTTCGAGGGCGTCGAGGATCGCCTCCTTTTCCAGTCGGTCGGTGAGCCGCCCACCGCCCCGCGAGAACCGCTTGTCCTCGTAGGCGTCGACCACGTCCTCCTGTTGATACCACTCCTGGCCCTTCACGGCTGTCCGAACGTCGAGAGTCGGCGCACAAAAGGGTACTGAAAGCCCGCGACGCGACCCTCACCCCGTCACGACGCTGTCGGGTCGGATCTCGATGACGACGCGGGGTGCGTCCTCGGAGTCGTGGTTCTGGTACTCCGCGACGTCCATGTAGCGCCGGGCGAGCGCGTCGATGTGTTCGACCGCGCCGTCCTCGGTGAGTGCCGTCACCTCGCCCCGGACCGAACACCAGCGATACGGGTCGTCGGGGTCGAGCATGCTCACGCCCACTTTCGGGTTGGCGGCGACGTTGCGTTCCTTCCGGCGCCCGCGGGCCGTGTTGACGAGCAGTCGGTCGCGCTCGGCGTCGTAGTCGACCCAGACGGGCGTCACCTGGGGCGTCCCGTCGGGCATCACCGTCGCGAGGTGGGCGAACGTCTTCCGCTCGAACAGGTCGTGGTACGACTCGGGTATCGATGGCACGCCCGCCAGTAGGTGCCGCCTACGAAAACGACTGTCCCCTGGCCCCGTGTCCCGACCCGCGCGTCGTCTCACCGATCCACGAAGGATCTAATATTTCCTTAAATGGTTTTGATTGTTTGGTCATCCATATAGCCAAGTTTTACCATAACCCTCCGGCCAGGTTGAGACATGAGTACGCGGACGGCGGTCGACGACGACGACGCACCCGAGGACGCATTCACCGACGCGGAGTTCCGGGAACGGCTCCGCGAACTGCCCCCGAGCGCGAAGCTCGTGGCCAAGGTCCTGGAGACGGACGCCCCGCTCTCGCAGGGACAGCTCGCCGAGGATTCGCTGTTGCCCGACCGGACGGTCCGGTACGCGCTGAACCGGCTCGAGGAGTCCGACCTGGTGGGCTCCCGATACAGCTACCGCGACGCGCGCAAGCAGGTCTACTTCCTCCGGCGCTGAGTCCGAAGGGGGTGGGCGTTCCAGCACTGGCGGCCCAGTCGGGTGGACTGTGGCCGGGTGGACCGCGGTCTGGTAGCCCGCGTTCGGGTGGGTCGCGACGAGTGAACCCGAAACGCACAGGCCGACTCGACTCGTAGCGTGGGCGATGTCGACCACCCGGGTGTCCGTCCCCGTCGAGACGCGGTCGCCGACCGGCGAGACCGGCGCGTGCGTTCTCGGGTCCGGGCCAGCATTGCTCGTCGACCCGGCAGCGGCGACCGACAGACTCGACGCCGTCACGGCACAGAACGGGGTCGGCCACGTCGCCGTCACGCACCACCACCCGGACCACGTCGGTGCTGTCGCCCGCTACGCCGAGCGTCACGACGCGACCGTCTGGGCACGGACCGGCCGCGAGGACGCCTTCGAGGCGGCGACGGGCGTCACGCCCGACCGGACGTTCCGCGAGGGAACGACTATTCCGACCGGCGGCCGACCGATCACGGTCCTCGACACATCGGGTCACGCGCCCGAACACGTCGCGTTCGCACACGGAGCAACCGTGGCCAGTGGCGACCTGGCCGTCGCCGAGGGGAGCGTCGCCGTCGCCGCACCCGAGGGGGACCTGCGGGTCTACCTGACCAGCCTCCGGCGGATTCACGCGCTGGATCCCGAACGACTGCTCCCCGGGCACGGTCCCGTTATCGACGAGGTTCGGCCGACCGTCGAACGACTGGTCTCCCATCGGCTCGACCGCGAGCGTCGCGTCCTCGCGGCCGTCGAGGGCGGTGCGCGGACGGTCGAAGCGGTCTGTGACGGCGCCTACGAGAAAGACCTGACAGGCGTGCGTGACCTGGCGGAAGCGACTGTCCGTGCACATCTGGAAAAGCTCGCAGTCGAGGGGAAACTGCGGTGGGACGGGACGAGAGTGCGAGTGGACTGAGTACCGTAAAGAGGTCCCATCAGCAGTTCGAGCGCCGAAACGAGACGTCGAGAGACGCGAGTCAAAACTGTCGCCCGGCCAAATATTTATCCGATACAGCGCGTACAGATACCTGCATGGCCAGCTCGACGCGCGATGGGGAGGCCCGCGAAGACGAGATCAGGCTCTGGCGCGAAGACGACTGGTGGATCGCCAGCGACGTCGAGACCGGCGTCACCACCCAGGGAGAGTCCCGGGACGAAGCACTCGAGAACCTCGACGAGGCTGTCGCGCTTCACAGGGGCGAAATCGGGCGCGAACCGACCGACGAGGAACTCCGCGAACTCGGGATCGACCCGGCTGACAACACGACCGGCGAGGACGAACCGATCTCGAACGTGTCGTAGAGCATTTCCAGGGTGGATGGTCGAGGACAGCCACTCACAGATATACCAATTCGTTCTGGTCCTGATCGTGTATCCAAACTCGTGATACTGAGACGGAAGCCCTCGGGCCGCTCGCGGTCGCTGCGCGGGATATCCTCACTCCGTTCGGATAGGGCCCGCGCAGGCGACTGAAGTGAACGCGACCGGCCCTCGCCCTTCCGGTCCGCCAGGGAGCTGTCTGTGGGATCGGCTACCTGACAATCCACGTCGAAACGGCCTGTACAACGTACGCTTCCCTGGCGGACCGGAAGGGCGAGGCGGGCTCGCGGTGAGCGAAGCGAATGGAGTCGCCTGAGCGGGCCCTATTCTCGCGAGTGCGGCGCACTGGGGTGTCCGAGCGAGAATATCCCGCTCAGCGACCGCGAGCCCGCCGAGGGCTTCCATCGCACCACGTCGAATACGGTACGGTCTCCGGATTACCTTCTTCTCCCGGAGTACGGTCGAGAAACGGGCACCTCTTCCCCGGACGCGAGCCTTTTCCCGTTCGGTCCGATAACCCCGGTATGGAGAGTCTCGAAGCCGAAATCGACAGGGCACGCGACCTCGACGTCGCCGCGCTCGCCGACGCCATCGAGTCGATCGGCTTCGAGTGTACCCGCTGTGGCGCCTGCTGCAAGGCCGTCGAGGGCTGTGGAGACGCGGACGACGATGCCGGAAACGCCGACACTGGAGACAACAACGCCAGAGACGACGACGCCTCCGCCGGAGAGGCCCACGACCACGTCGCGACAGTGTTCCCCGACGAGGTGCGCCGCCTTCAGCGGGCCGCCGCCGAGAGTGAGAGTGAAGACGGTTCCGACACCGAGGCGGCCGGAGCCGGGAGCGGAACCGAGCCTTACGACTGGCGTGACGTCGCGCGGCCGATGCCCTACGGACTGACCGAGGGGCCCGACGGGCCGGAGGGTGAAACCTTCGAGTGGGCGCTCCAGACCGACGACTGTGGGGACTGTCGGTTCTACGCGGAGGCGGACGAGGGTGAGGGAAACGGCGGCGCGGACGGCGACACGACTGGAACGGCGACGGGCCGGTGTACGGTCCACGCCGACCGGCCGCTGGTCTGTCGCACGTACCCGTTCAGCGTCGCGCTGGGCGGGACGAGCCAGCCGATGGGCGAGGCCGTCGACGGCGAGGGGATGGTCCGCGCCCACGAGTGTGAGGGGCTAGGACGGGACATCTCGCGGGCCGACGCCGAGGAACTGGCCGCGGCGCTCAAAGAACGCGCGGTCCGGGAACTGGAAGAAGCGATCGCCGTCCGCGACACCTACGAACCGGTCGCGACGGAGGCCGGCGAAGTCGTGGTCCACGACTCCGAGGGGGCGAAACGACCCGACGGCTCACCGGTGGAACGCTGAGAGACGGACGAACGGAGCACTGAGAGACGCCGGATGGGCGGCGCCGCGTCCCGAGCTGGCAGCAGTTAGGGCCGAAAAGCGGCACCGAACGCCGCTTCGAGGGGTCGGCTTTTATACCGGAGCGACCCCACGAACCGCCTGGAGGTCTACAAGTTGGAGATTTCAGATAAACTGCTGTGTCTGTTCAGTGCGGACGTATCGGACGACGGGGACCGGTACGTCGTCGAGGTACCGCGCCGGGAGATCGACACCGGCTCGGTCGAACCGGGGGAGACCTACCGCGTCGCGCTCATCGCATCGGAGATCGAGGATGCGATCGAGGAAGAAGAGACCGAAGAGAGCGTCCCGTCCGAACCGCAACCGCCGGTCGAAACCGGCGAGATCCGCTACGTCGAGATCGAGGACATCGGCAAACAGGGCGACGGCATCGCCCGCGTCGAACGGGGCTACGTCATCATCGTCCCCGGCGCCGACGTCGGCGAACGCGTCAAGGTCGAAGTCACCGAGGTGAAGTCCAACTTCGCCGTCGGCGAGATCATCGACGAAGAGATCTGACGGTTCGCGACGCCTGCCCGGACCGGTCGTCACCCACCCCAACCCACCCACTCCGACCGGACGCCGGCGGGGCACCCTTCCCTCTCCGAGAGGTACTGTCCGAGCGACGGCACTGGCCGGTCGAGACGGCTCCGCGAGTCGACTGGTCGGTACTGTCGGCGGTCCGGACCGGCCGCCCCCCGATTAGCCGACGGAACCAACGACGGCCCCTGGCTGGTCGGCTAGAGCGTCGAGGGTGGCCGGTCGCCGACCTAATCGCAAGACAGTGGCGGGTTAACCGACCGTACCAAACCCGCTAAAGGGGTGGGATGGGTAGGGAGTGATATGAGCGCAACCCCCGCGAGCGCGAGCGTGGACGTCACCGGCGTCGAGACGGTCGACCTCTCGGAGAAACAGCGGCGTATCCTGTCGTACCTCGACGAACACGCCGACGAGCAGACCTACTTCAAGTCCCGACTCATCGGCGACGAACTGGACCTGTCGGCCAAGGAGGTCGGGACGAACATGACCGCCCTCCAGGAGAACGACGTCGGCCTCACCGTCGAGAAGTGGGGCTACTCCTCCTCGACGACCTGGAAAGTCACGACGTGAGCGCAGTGAGGTCGGAAGATCGGGCCGACCCTCTGTGACAGTGGACCCTCGAGAGCGGTCTCCGCTATCCGGCCCAGCGAGATTCTATCAGAAGTCTACGTGAGTCGTGAAGTCGTGAGTGGAACTCTCGCTTCGCTCCCGTCGGGAAGACTGGACAGCCCACGTTCGATCCGGTCGAACCCGGCCAGCGTGGAAAATAGCAGTTGATTCTCGACCAGTTCAGCCGGGTCGTTCTATTGGAACGTCCGGCTGACCTGGGTCTCGTCGGGCTCTTCGGTGGTGTCGAAGCGCTCTTCGATCTCCTCGTAGCGCTCGCGGGTGTCCTCGTCGACGCTCGGGGAGACCTCATCCAGCGCGTGCTCGAAGTGGTCCATCGTGACGCGGACGTTGCCGATGGAGTCGCTCATCTCCTCGGGCGAGACGCTGTTGATGAACTCGCGGCTGGCGGCCATCGAGGCCTCGCGGGTGACCGCTTCGATGTCGGCACCGACGTAGCCCTCGGTGCGCGCCGCGAGGTCGTCCAGGTCGACGCCCTCGGCCAGGGGCTTGTCGCGGGTGTGGACCTCGAGGATCGCCCGGCGGGCCCCCTCGTCGGGCACCGGGACGTGGACGTGTCTGTCGAGGCGGCCGGGCCGGATCAGGGCGTTGTCGATGAGGTCCGGTCGGTTGGTCGTCGCCACGACCACGACGTCCTCGAGCTCTTCGAGCCCGTCCAGTTCCGTCAGGAGCTGGGAGACGACGCGCTCGCCCACGCCCGAATCCGTGGCCTGGCGGCCCCGTTCACCGGCGATCGAGTCGATCTCGTCGAAGAAGATCACCGTGGGTGCGTTCTCGCGGGCCTTGCTGAAGACCTCGCGAACGCCCTTCTCGGACTCGCCGACGAACTTGTTCAGCAGTTCGGGGCCTTTCACCGAGATGAAGTTCGACTCGGCCTCGTTGGCGACGGCCTTGGCGAGCAGCGTCTTGCCGGTGCCCGGCGGGCCGTAGAGCAGGACACCTTTGGCGGCCTGCATGTCGAGCGTCTCGAAGACCTCGGGGTAGTCCAGCGGCCACTGGATCGTCTCGCGGAGGCGTTCCTTGGTACCTTCGAGGCCGCCCACGTCGTTCCAGGTGACGTCGGGCACCTCGACGAACACCTCGCGCAGCGCCGAGGGCTCGATACCCTTCAGCGCCTGCTTGAAGTCGTTCTCGGTGACCTCCAGTTTCTCCAGGACCTCGGCGTCGATCTCGTCGGATTCGAGGTCGAGCTCGGGCCGCACCCGGCGGAGCGCGCCCATCGCGGACTCCTTCGCGAGGGATTCGAGGTCGGCGCCGACGAAGCCGTGGGTGTTCTCGGCGTAGCGCTCCAGGTCGATCTCGTCGGTCAGGGGCATCCCGCGGGTGTGGACCTGCAGGATCTCCTTGCGGCCGTCCTTGTCCGGGACGCCGATCTCGATCTCGCGGTCGAACCGCCCGCCCCGGCGAAGCGCGGGGTCGACGGCGTCGACGCGGTTGGTCGCGCCGATGACGATGGTCTGACCGCGCTCGTCGAGGCCGTCCATCAGCGACAGGAGCTGTGCGACGACACGGCGTTCGACGTCGCCCTGGGTCTCGCCACGCTTGGGCGCGATGGAGTCGATCTCGTCGATGAAGACGATCGCGGGGGAGTTCTCCTCGGCCTCGTCGAAGATCTCGCGGAGTTGTTCCTCGCTCTCACCGTAGTACTTCGACATGATCTCCGGGCCCGAGATGTCCGTGAAGTAGGCGTCGATCTCGTTGGCGACGGCCTTGGCCATCAGCGTCTTGCCGGTGCCCGGCGGGCCGTGGAGCAGGACGCCCTTCGGCGGTTCGATGCCGAGCGTCTCGAACAGTTCCGGGTGGCGCATCGGGAGTTCGATCATCTCCCGGACCTGTTCGAGTTCGTCGTCGAGGCCGCCGATGTCCTCGTAGGTCACGTCGGGGGCCTCCGCGCCGCCGCGGCCGGTCCCCTGGATCTGCTCGGCGGGCTCGTCGGCGACTTCGATCTCCGTGGAGTCGGTGACGACCACGGTCCCTGAGGGGCTCGTGCTCGCGATCTTCAGGGGGATCTGCTGGCCGCTCATCGAGGAGAGCGGACCGAGCCCGAACGAGACCGGGACGGTCTGGCCCTCGGTGATGGCCTGGCCGCTCAGGTTGTTGCGGATCATCGGGGCGACGTCGCCCCGGACCCGGAGGTTCTGGGGGAGCGCGACGCGCACGCCCTTGGCGGGCTTGACGTCGGCTTTCTCGACCTCGACGGCGTCGTCGATGCCGGCGTCGGCCTCCTGGCGCAGGCGGCCGTCGATCCGGACGACGCCGCGGCCCTCGTCCTCGGGGTAGCCGGGCCAGACGCGGGCGACCGCGCGGCTATCACCCTCGACGAGGATGTAGTCGCCGTTCTCCAGGTCGAGCTCCGCCATCGCGGCGCGGTCGATGGCCGCCAGTCCGCGACCGGCGTCTTTCTGCTTGAGGGGCTTGACAGTGAGTCTCATGCGTCCACCTCGATAGTGAGGACGCCGTTGCTGATAAACGCTCTCGACGCCCCCTCGACGTCGAGATCGTACTGCTCGTCGCCGCGGACGACGATGACGGTGCCGTCCACGACGTCCACTGCGGCGTCCCCGGCCGGGCCGAAGTCCGCCGCCAGCACCGCCCCGTCGTCGTACTCGTATCGGCGCACCGCGACCTCGTCGCCGAACTGCTGTAGTTCGCTCATACTAACTCTGAGTTAGTTTCGAGAGTATTTAAATCTTTCTCTCACGAACCGCTACCGTCCCCCCGTGAGTGGATTACGGTTGAATTGCGGTTCACACTCGCGAGGGTGGGCTGTGTGTCCCAGCAGTGGGCATACCCCGCGTAGTGAGCAGTGTGGAACAATGCGGTGTTGCCGGACGGGTCTCCGACGGCTGGACCGGGTCGGATCTCCGACGGCCGGACCGACTCGGGTCTCCGACAGCCGTTCGGCGATGGGGTCCCCGGAGAGAACCACACGAATTATTATGTCAATATCGGTCGAACGGACGGACATGCCTGGATACGACCAGACGCTGCGACCGTTCCTGTGGCGGGCCGAACGACTGTATCCGGACCGGGAGGTCGTCTCGCGGACGCCAGCGGGGACGCGGCGGTACACCTACGCCGAGTACGGCGACCGCGTCCGGCGACTCGCGAACGCGCTCGAGGCGGCGGGTGTCGAACGTGGCGACCGGGTCGGGACGGTCTGCTGGAACCACGACCGCCACTTCGAGACGTACTTCGGCGTCCCCAACGCCGGCGCCCAGCTCCACACCATCAACCCGCTCCTGCCCGACGAACACGTCCAGTACATCGTCGAGAACGCCGCCGACCGGGTGCTGGTCGTCGACCCATCGCTCGCCGGGAAGGTCGCGAGCGCCTACGACGAAGACGCGTTCGCGAGCGTCGAGCGCATCGTCGTCGTCGGCGACACGCTCCCCGAGGTCGACCTGCCGGACGCGGTCACGTACGAGGAGTTCCTCGCGGGCCACGACGCCGACTACGAGTGGCCGGAACTCTCTAGTGAGACACCGGCCGGGATGTGTTACACTTCGGGAACCACCGGCAAGCCCAAGGGCGTCGAGTACACCCAGTCGATGCTCTGGAGTCACACGATGGCTATCCTCACACCCCAGGGACTCGGTCTCGACGACAGCGACGTCGTCATGCCGGTCGTGCCGATGTTCCACGTCAACGCCTGGGGACTGCCCTTCGCCACCACGGCCGCCGGCGCGAAACACGTCTATCCCGGCCCCTCGCCCGACCCCGCAGACCTGGCGCGACTCATCGAGGAGGAACGCGTCACCGTCACGGCCGGTGTTCCGACGGTCTGGCTCGGGTTACTGGAGTATCTGGAGGACAACCCCGTCGACCTCTCGGCGCTGGAGCGGATCGTCGTCGGTGGTGCAGCAGTCCCGGAGAGCGTCGTCCGGCAGTTCGACGACCTCGGCGTCGAGGTACTCCACGCCTGGGGCATGACCGAGATGTCGCCGCTCGGGACGGCTGCCCACCTCAAGGGCGGCCTCGACGACGCCGACTACGACGCACAGGTCGACCGACGCACGACTCAGGGACTCGTCGTCCCCGGACTGGAGTTCGAGGTCGTCAAGGACGGCGGCGAGTCCATCGAGTGGGACGGCGAGGACTTCGGCGAACTCCTGGTGAGAGGACCGTGGGTCACCGACGCGTACTACGAGCGCCCCGACGCCAACGAGAGCGACTTCGAGGGGTCGTGGCTCAGGACGGGCGATATCGTGACCGTCGACCCCGAGGGGTACATCGAGATCGTCGACCGCGCCGACGACGTCATCAAGTCGGGCGGCGAGTGGATCTCCTCCCAGGAACTCGAGAACGCGATCATGGCTCACGACGGCGTCAGCGAGGCCGCGGTCATCGGCGTCCCACACGAGAAGTGGGGCGAGCGTCCCGTCGCGTTCGTCGTCCCGACCGAGGGCGCCGACCGCGAGTCGCTCCCCGGTGAGATCGGCGCACTGCTGCGCGAGGACTACCCCGACTGGTGGCTGCCCGACACTGTGGAGTTCATCGACGCCGTCCCGAAGACGGCCACCGGGAAGTTCTCGAAGAAGGACCTCCGCGAGGAGTTCGCCGACAGCGCATTGATCGAGGGGCACGCACCCGAATCCCGGGAGTAGTGCGGCCCCGGAGTTGACGATGGTAGCGTAGAGCCCGACAGCCGACGACGAGGGCAGCGAGCCCGCTCGCTGGCCGAACGTGCCCTGCACACACCACCGAACGCGAGCGAAGCGAGCGTTCAGGGGTCGTAGGCGACGATATCGTCGGCCTCGGCCGCGAACGCAGCGGCGTCCTCGCCGAAGGAGTCGGCGTGGCGCACGAGCAAGAGGAGCAGCGTCTCGGGTCGTTCGAGGGCGTAGCCGTCCGCTCGCGAGAGCATCCCCGCCGTTTCGAGCTGTGCGGCGTACTTGCTGACGGTCGGCCGGGAGACGCCCAGTTCGTCGGCGAGTTCGGCACCCGTCGCCGACGGGTCGCGCAACAGCGCGACGACCATCCCGCGAGGGGTCGCACGCCGGAGGTAGCCCAGCGCGACCTGTTCGAACTCGGTGAAGCGGTCCGCGGGGAAAAACCGGCGGTAGTCGCCGTCCTCGCGGCTTTCGATGGCGCCCTCGCCCTCCAGACGCCGGAGGTGGTGCTGGGTCTCGCCGGTACCGAGCTTGAGGTCGTCACGGATCTTCGAGAAGTGGGCGCCGGGCGTCGCGGTGACGTAGCCGAGGAGGGCGTCGGGGGCGTCGCTGTCGCTGTCCTGGGCGAACCCGATCAGCGGACTCGCCGCACCGAGCGCGGCGAAGCGACGGAGCGTCGCACGCTTGTCCTGGTCGACGCCCTCCTCTGTCATTGGGTGTACGTAGGCACTGTGCGTTAAAATAGCTTCGTTCGCGAAGGAGTACCATACCGCAAGCACGTGGGGTGTGATTCCGGCGGGACCACCACCGGACAGTCACAGCGAAACCGAGCGGCGTAGAGCGCTACTCCGTCTCGGGCTCGGCTTCGCGGTCCGCGTCGCCGCTACCACTGCCGTCGCTACTGCCGCCGGAGCCGTCACCACCCGGACCACCCACGGGACTGCCAGTCGGGTCCATCTCGGCGTCCATCTCCTCGATGACCTCGTCCGGGTCACGGATGTTCGCCGCGTCGTTGCCCTCCTTGATGGCCTGTGCCTCCTCTTCCATGGCCTCGACGTCGACGTCCGCCTCCTCGTCGATCTGACCGAGGATCTCGTCGATGTTGTCGAGACCGAGCAGTTCGCGCGTCTCGTCGTCGAAGTCCAGACTGTCTAGCTCGCCCTTGCCGTCGACCTTGCCCATCTCGGAGACGTCGCTGCCCGAGAGGTGCTTGCCGTAGCGGCCGACGAGCGAGGAGAGTTCCTGTGGCAGGACGAACGTCGTCGACTCGCCCTGGCCGATGGATTCGAGGGTCTCCATCCCCTTGTCGATGACCGCCCGTTCGCCCATCGACTCGGCGGATTTCGCCCGCAGCACCGTCGAGACGGCGTCACCCTGGGCTTCGAGGATCTGGCTCTGCTTTTTCCCCTGGGCGCGGACGATGTCGGACTGTTTCTCCCCCTGGGCTTTCTCGATGGCAGAGCGCCGTTCACCCTGGGCTTCGAGGATCATCGCGCGGCGTTTCCGCTCGGCGGAGGTCTGCTGTTCCATGGCCTGCTGGACGTCCTTCGAGGGGTTGACCTCGCGGACCTCGACGGACTCGACGCGGATCCCCCACTCGTCGGTCGGTTCGTCGAGTTCCCTGCGGATCTTCGCGTTGATCTCCTGGCGTTTGTTCAGCGTGTCGTCGAGTTCCATGTCGCCCAGCACCGCGCGCAGCGTCGTCTGGGCGAGGTTCGAGACGGCCTTCTTGTAGTCGTCGACCTCCAGAAAGGCCTTCCGGGCGTCCATCACCTTGATGTAGACGACGGCGTCGGCCGTTACGGGGGAGTTGTCCCGTGTGATAGCCTCCTGGCGAGGCACGTCCAGCGTCTGGGTCCGCATGTCGAAGGGGTAGGTCTTCGAGACGAACGGCGGGACGAAGTTGATACCCGGTTCGAGCAGTTTACGGTACTCGCCGAAGACCGTCAGCGCCCGCTTCTCGTAGGCGTTGACGATCTCCACCATCTGGTAGACCATGACCACCGCTAGCGCCAGCAACACCAGCGCGACGATCGGCACCACACTCCCGAGGGTCTGCAGCGGTACTGCGGGGAACATACGTTCGAACTTGGCTCCACCCGGTGAAAAGTATTGGGACAGTGACGACAGTCACTCGACGGACTGCCATCTGGTGATTGACCGCCAGCGGGTCGCAGTCGACTCGGCGTCTCTGGCGGCCCCGTTCAGGCGGTGTCGCGCTCGAACTCCCGGTCCAGGTCCCCGCCGTCGGAGACGTCGGTCTCGTCGTCGCTCGACCCGGCGCCGTCCGGTGGTTCGCTACCTGCCCGGCCGCGTTCGAGCTGGCGGTCGATCTCGTCGAGACCCGAGACCGACTCGACGGTGAGGACGTTGCCCCCGCCGGGGTCGACGACCATGACCTCGGTACCCTCGGGGATCTCGCCGTCGACGCTCCGGGCGCGGTAGTAGGGGTTGAAGCCGCCGTCGTCGAGTTTCACCTCGCCGCTCTCGGGCGTGACGCGCTCGGTGACCCGCCCCATCGAGCCCCGCAGCGAGTCCGAGTCGCTCGTCTGCTCGGTCCCCTTGCCGCCGTAGAAGTCGAACTGCCGGTAGGCGTAGAACGTCGCCGCGCCGGCGCCCAGTACGACCGCTGCGAGGATGGCCGGCGCGACGACGCCCAGCCCCGCCGGCAAGAGCAACCCGACCAGCCCGGCGACCAGCAGCGCGACGCCCAGGACCATGAAGTGCGCGCCGGGCGCGAACGCCTCGGCTATCGTCAGCCCAGCGCCCGCCAGCAACAGGAACAGCGGCAGATTCTGCCCGATCCAGCCGAGCACCGACGCTTGCATACCCTCGCCTAGGGGTGCCGAACCGAAAACACTTCTGGCGCTGTCGGCCGGTCGCGAGTCGAGAGTCAGAACCGACGGAAGACCGCGTACAGCAGGCCGGCCCCGAGGAAGATGACGCCCGCGATGGTGGCGACGATCGTGACGTCCAGCGGAACGACGAGGCCCGCGAGCACGACCGCAGTCAGGATAGCGCCCAGTGTCGCGAAGACGACGTTCTCGAAGTCCGGCGTCCCCGGTTCGACCGTCACGTCGGGTGCGAGCGTTCCCGCGACGTTGCCGCCCTCGTCGGTCGCTTCCTCGGCCGCAGCCCCCGGGCCGCCGATCGCGACCGTCGGGCCGTCGTCGTCCTCGCCGATGGTGGTGCCCCAGGCGTCGCTCTCGTCGGCGGTCGTACTCTCGCCGCCTGCGTCGGACCTCGCGGTCTCGTCCGTGTCTCCGTCTTCGTCGTCCGGGCCTACGTCGTCGATGGAAAAGCGCCACTCGTCGTCGTCGTCCGCCATACCCGCTCTAGCGACCCGGCGGGGAAAGGGTTTGTCGTAACGCTCGCTACGCTCGCGTTCGGTGTTGGTGCCGGCCACGGTCGGCCTGCGAGCAGGCTCGCATCCCTCGGTTTTCGGCTGTGTGTTTCCACGATACCGGTCGATTTCGGCGCTGAGACGGCAATTCTCGTCAGATCCCGAGCGGCCTGACCTCGCCATCGGACACACAGGCGACGAACAGCCGCCGTTCGAGCGGGCGTCCCTACCGGACCCTCTCACCGGGCTGGGCGTCCTCGTGGGTCGTCAGCAGGTCGGCCTGCTCGCCCGCCGCGAGGACCATCCCGTTGGACTCGTAGCCGAACAGGTCGGCTTTCTCCATGTTCGCGAGCAGGACGACCTTCTCACCCGGGAGTTCGTCGAGGTCGTGCAGTTGCTTGATGCCGGCGACGACCTGTCGCGTCTCGACGCCGATGTCGACTGTCAGCAGAGCGAGGTCGTCGGAGTCCTCGATCGGTTCGGCTGTCTCGATGCGGCCGACGCGGATGTCCAGATCCTGGAAGTCGTCGAAACTGATCCGCTCGTCCGCCAGCGGTTCGAACTCCATGTCGACCTCGTCGGTCCCGGCCGCCTCGTCGCTTTCGGTCTCGGTCGCCCCGGCGTCACCGTCTCCACTCTCTGCCGCTCCCTCGGCGGCTTCCTCGACGCGTGCTTCGAGTTTCCGGTTGAGTTCTTCGACGCGTTCGTCCTCGACTTTCTCGAACAGTTCCTCGGGCTCGCCGAACTCGCCGGGCGGCGCAACGAGGGCGTCGTCCAGCGTCGCGTCGGCGACGGCGCCGTCCTCCTCGAGTTGACTCCAGAGTCGCGCGGCCGTATCGGGCGCGGCCGGGTACACGAGAACCGCGACGGCTTTCGCGACCTGGACGCAGTCGCGGATGACGCCCGCGGCCTCGTCGTCGTCGAGGTTCCAGGGCTCGTGGCGCTGGATGTACTGGTTGCCGAAGCCGGCGAGTTCGACCGCCGCCTGGGTTGCCTTCCGGGTGGAGTAGTCGTCGATCGCGGCCGCGAAGTCCTCGACGGCGTCCTCGATCCGCGCTTCGACCTCGCTGGAGACGCCGATCTCGGGCGTCCCGCCGTAGTTGCGGTGGGCGAAGAGGAGCGAGCGGTAGGCGAAGTTGCCGACGTTACCGACCAGTTCCCCGTTGACCCGCTCGGCGAAGCGGTCCCAGGAGAAGTCGATGTCGTCCTGGAACCCACCCACGGTGGTCAGGTAGTACCGCAGCGTGTCGGGCTCGAACCCCTCCTCGAGGAACTCACGGGCCCAGATGGCGCGGTTGCGACTCGTCGAGAAGGCGTCGCCGTCGAGGTTCATGAAGCCGCTGGCGACCACCGAGCGCGGTTCTGCGAAACCGGCCACCCGGAGCATCGCCGGCCAGAACACGGTGTGGTGCTGGATGATGTCGCGGCCGATGACGTGGATTATCTCGCCGCCGCCCGGGGACGGTTCGTCGACGCGCTCGGCCGTGCCGTCGGCCCGCCAGGTTGCCTCCCAGTCGTACTCGTCGGCGCCGACGCGCTCGCTGTACTGGCGCGTCGAGGCGATGTACTCGATGGGCGCGTCGACCCAGACGTACAGCACGAGGTCGTCCCGCCCGGGATACTCGAAGCCCCAGTCCAGGTCGCGCGTGATACACCAGTCCTCGAGACCCTCCTCGATCCACTGGCGGGGCTGGTTGCGGGCGTTCGACGTTCCTTCGAGCCTGTCGAGAAATCCCGAGAGATAGTCCGCGAGGTCCGAAACGCGGAAGAACTTGTGGCTGCGCTCGCGGTACTCCGCGGGGTTGCCCGAGATGACCGAGACGGGGTCCTCGACTTCGCCGGGTTCGAGGTGGCGCTGACAGCCGTCGTCACACTCGTCGCCGCGGGCGTTCGCGCCGCAGTACGGGCAGGTCCCCTCGACGTATCTGTCGGGGAGTGGCTGGTCCTCCTCGGGGTCCCAGGCGACGAGGATCTCGTCCTCGTAGATGTAGCCCTCGGCTTCGAGGGCGTCGACGATCTCGTAGGTGAGTTCGCGGTTTGCCTCGTCGTGGGTCGTACCGTAGTTGTCGAAGTCGACGCCGAAGCCCGCGAACGTCTCGGCGTACTGCTCGTGGCGCTCCCGGGCGAGGCTCTCGGGGTCGACGCCCTTCTCCAGTGCTTCGACGGCGACGGGCGTCCCGTGCATGTCGGTCCCGCAGACGAACGCGGTCTCCTGACCGACGGTCCGCAGCGCTCGTGTGAGGACGTCGCCGCCGACGTAGGTGCGCAGGTGACCGATGTGCAGGTCGCCCGTGGGGTAGGGCAACCCGCAGGTCACCACGGCGGGGTTCTCGGTGGGGAACTCGTCGTGACTCATACTACTCGATACCTCCAGTCGACTCTTTAACGCGGTGATCTCCGGTCGTGTACACTCGTGTCATCGTTCGTCGTGTTCGTCGTGTTCGTCGTGTCGGCCCGTTCGTCGGGTCGTCCGCGGTCGTTCTGTGGTGTCGTCGTGATCGCATGACTGTACGAGAGCGCCAGCCAGGCTTCGCCCGGTCACACCGGCCGATTCGGCTTGCGGGGTATGAGCCCGCGACGGTACGATGGGTCCACCCGGCGCTAGAAGGAGTCGTACGGACGCATACGACGGGTGGACGGGCGCATCGTTGCACCGTTGACGACGACGCGTCAAAAGCGTTGTCGTCGCAGGGGTGTAGAACCATCCGTCGACGGGTCAGTTCATCGTTCCATTCGTCATCGCTGGCCGATCCGCCGGAGTAGACTATCACGAACGAGGAGCAAGAAACCACAGAGTTCGGCCCGCCGGCGGTTCTCGGTGAAGCGAAAGTCGACGTTGTAGCCGCAGGCCCACGCCGAGATCGTCCCCACGACCTGGTTCGGGTGGATATCACGCCACGCCATGCATCCGTGACCCCGGAGGAGCGTCTCCCACGACGTCTCGACGACAACTGGGAGGGGACGCGCCCAGTCGGCCGCGCGCTCCAGTTCGGCCGTGAACCGGTCGCGGTCCCAGGTGAGTGCGGTGAGGAAGTCGTGGGGTGACTTGCGCTCGACCGCGAACTCGGGGTGGTAGGTGTCCGTTTCGGAGTCGTGCGTGCAGTGTGTCGGCAGCGCGTAGTCGCCGGTCGAGAGCGTCACGTCCCGGGTCTCGACGTCGCACCCATCGAACGTCCACGGGCGCTGTTCGCGGGTGTCACGCAATACCGTCGTCGGGAGCGGACCGGTGTCGGGAAGTCGGTCCGTCGGCGTCGTTTCGTCTCTCACGGGCTGGTCTGGCCCCGGTCAAGGGGGTAAACCTACGGGTCCACCGCTCACTCGTCGTATCGGTCTTCGAGGTCGTCGAGTGCACGCCAGAACTGTTCGTCGTTGATTCGAGGCTCTGCCGTCGCCCGTGCTTCCAGTACGCCGGCGTACCTGTCGAACTCTTCGGGTGTCGGGTCAGTCGCGAGGACGCAGTCGGCGTAGCCGTCGAGCGCGGTCTGGATCGTCCGTGCGTAGTGGTCGTAGGCACCGTCGATCCAGTCGTAGTTCTCGTCGACCTCCTCGAACACCGCCCGATAGACGGTCGCAGCGGCCAGATACCGGTCGCGGTCGCGGTACTGCTCCGCGATGTCGAAAAACCGGGAGAAGTCGATGGCCTCGAACACCACCGGGTCGGCGTGTTGCTCGAACAGCTGTGCGATCTCCTCGCGGTACTCGTCGACCGACCTGTGGTCGTCGCCGAACCGTGCGAGAAACTGCTCGCGCAACTCCGCGTGTTCGGCGAGCGCGTCGCGGACGAATCCACGCAGGTCGGCGGCGGACACGTCGTCGAGGATGTCGTCTACGCGCTCGCTCTCGTCCTGTGGCGGGCTCGCAGCGACGTCGAGTAAGACTGCGACGACGTGTTTGCAGTCGCCGCCGCCGTCGTACGGACAGGTACAGCGTGTGTCGATGCTTCGCCCGCCGAAGTCGACGGTCACGTCGTACAGGCTCGACCCGCTGACTGCGGCGGTAACGAGGTCGCCGAACCGGTCGATCCGCTGAATACGCCCCTCGTCACGGTAGGTTTGCCCGCGTTCGAACACTGCGTCTGTACTCCGGTCCTGGATGGTGCCCCTGTCGACGTTCACGTCCCCCCGTTCGAGACGGGTGCGGAACTCGATTTTGGTGCCCCACTGTCGCTCGCGGTCGGCCGGCGTATCACCGAGTGACAAAATCACCGGTAAACAGAAAGTTGATGCGGGCCCCAGCGCACCGCCTCGATGGGGCCTGGTTGTGGCATGACTTCCAGTGCCCCGCCTTTTCCGACCACGAGCGTCGCGACCGCGTTTGCGGTCTCGAACCGCCGACTCGCGAACGAAACACGACGAAAAGGCTTTACCGGGCCGATAGCGTAGCCCGGGCAAATGGTACTCGATGATCTTGGGTCGTCACTGCGGTCGACGCTGAACGACCTGCGGGGGAAATCACGGATCTCCGAGGAAGACGTCGAGGCGGTCGTCAAGGACATCCAGCGGTCGCTGTTGCAGGCCGACGTCGACGTCGACCTCGTGATGGAGCTGACGGATAACATCAAGACCCGCGCCCTGGACGAGGAGCCGCCGCCGGGGACGGGCGCCCACGACTGGGTGCTGCGCGTGGTCTACGACGAACTCGTCGACCTGGTCGGGGAGTCGACGGAGCTCCCGCTGGAATCCCAGACGATCATGCTCGCCGGGCTCTACGGGTCGGGGAAGACGACCACCGCGGCGAAGATGGCGTGGTGGTTCTCGACGAAGGGGCTCCAGCCGGCAGTCATCCAGACCGACACGGACCGCCCGGGCGCCTACGACCAGGCCAAACAGATGGCCGAGCGCGCCGAAGTGGACTTCTACGGCGACCCCGACGGCGACGACCCGGTGAAGATCGCCCGCGAAGGGATGGAAGCGACCGCGGACGCCGACGTGCGCATCGTCGACACCGCGGGTCGGGACGCGCTGAACCAGGAACTCATCGACCAGATCGAGCAGATCGACCGCGCCGTCGACCCCGACAGGAACCTGCTCGTCATCGACGCGGCGATGGGCCAGAGCGCGAAAGACCAGGCCCAGGAGTTCGAGGACTCGATCGGGATCGAGGGCGTCATCATCACGAAACTCGACGGGACGGCCAAGGGTGGGGGCGCGCTGGCCGCGGTCAACGAGACGAACTCCTCGATCGCCTTCCTCGGGACCGGCGAGACCGTCCAGGACGTCGAGCGCTTCGAGCCGTCGAGTTTCATCTCGCGGCTGCTCGGGATGGGCGACCTGAAACAGCTCACCGAGCGCGTCGAGCGCGCGATGGAGCAGACCGAGGAGGAGGAAGACGACTGGGAGCCCGAGGACATGCTGGAGGGGAACTTCACCCTGAAGGACATGCGCAAACAGATGGAGACGATGAACAAGATGGGGCCGCTCGACCAGGTGATGGACATGATCCCCGGGATGGGCGGCGGGCTGATGGACCAGTTGCCCGACGACGCGATGGACGTCACCAAGGACCGCCTGCGCGACTTCGAGGTGATCATGGATTCGATGACCGACGAGGAACTCGAGAACCCCCGCATCGTCGGCAAGCAACGCACCGAGCGCATCGCCCGCGGGTCGGGCAAACCCGAGGAGCGCGTCCAGGAACTGCTCGAACAGTACAACGCGATGAGCCGGATGCTCGACCAGTTCGGCGGGATGGGCGAGGGCGACATGGAACGCATGATGCAGAAGATGCAACAGCAGGGCGGTGGGGGCGGGATGGGCGGCATGGGCGGCGGTGGCGGACCGTTCGGGGACTGAGCGACGGACCGTACGGCGACTGACCTTCGACGGCCGGACTTCCCGATCGCGTTCTCGCGTCGAGGCTTCAGCACGTGAAGCGGTAGCTACCGTTATATGGCCGGTGGTCACAACAGTCGACACTGTGAGTGCGGAGCCGGACGTCGAGACCGTCGCGGGGCTGCTCGAAGACGAGACGGCCCGCGCGATCCTCACCGAGACGAGCCAGGAACCCATGTCAGCGAGTGACCTCGAACAGCGATGCGACGCGTCGGGACCGACCATCTACAGACGACTCGAACGCCTGCGCGAGCACGACCTCCTCGTCGAGCGCACGCGCCCGGACCCGGAGGGGGGCCACCACAGCCAGGTGTACGCCCCGAACCTGCGACGGGTGACGGTCGAACTGCGCGACGGCCGCTTCGAGGTCGAGATCGACCACCGCGAGGACATGGCAGACCGCTTCACCCGCCTGATCGAGGAGATGTAACCATGGAGGCCGCTGCTCTCTCACAACTGGTCGCCTTGCAGGCCGCGAACCGCTTCGACAGCGCCGTCCAGATGTGGTTGACCGGCTACGAGTTCGTCGGCGCATTCCTGGGGCTGTTCGTCGCCTACCAGGCCTACCGGGGGTATCGGCGCAACGAGAGTCGCCCGATGCTGTTCATCGCGCTCGGGTTCGTGCTGATCGTCGGCCTGCCGGTCGTCCTGACGGTGCCGTTCCTGTTCGTCCCGGCGATTCCACAGGCCCCATACCAGTTCGTCGTCCAGACCGCCGAGGTCGGGGGGCTGGTCTGTATCATCTACGCGCTCCGGGTAGACCCCCGGGAGTGAGATTTCGCTCTGTCCGTCCGCTCGTAATCGTCGTGATCGCGTGATGGAAGCCCTCGACGCGCTCCCGGTCGCTGTCACCGAAAATCGAAGATTTTCGAGATGCCGAGAGAGCCACGGTCTCTCGAACCACGCGGGATATTCTCGCTCGAACACCCGCACCGCGCCGCACTCGCTCGAATAGAGCCCGCTCAGGCGACCACGGGCCTACGGCCCGCGAGCACGCCTCACGGGTCGTTCCTCCCCGTTCGGCCAGTGGCGCGTGGCGCCACGCACGCCTCGCCCTTCCAGTCCGCCAGGATGTATTGTGTGAGATCGGCTACTGAACGTTCCACGTCGAAACAGCCTGTGCAACATACTTCTCCCTGGTGGACTGAAAGGGCGAGGGCCGCTCGCGTTCACTGTAGTCGCCTGAGCGACCCCTATCCGAGCGAACGCAGTGAGTGAGGATATGTCGCTCAGCGACCGCGAGCGGCCCGAGGGCTTTCATCCCCCCACGTCGAGTGCAGTACCGTCTCCGAAGAGCGTTTCTCCCGGACCTCATCGCACGAAATCAATCTCTCGTGATACAGTTCAGACACACGCTGCCGTGACGTGGCGGAACGACGCGGTGGGTTCCAGCACCGTTTAGTCCGTTCGCGGGATGTACAGCGATATGACCGAATCCACGACCGCCGACGTGCGAGTCGGGGTCAGGACGCGGGACCTGGGGGAGAAACGCCTCCGATACCTCCGCCAGCTGGGCGTGACCGACGTGTTCGTCAACCACGCCGACACCGACGAGGAACCGGACGAGTTCAACGACCGGATCGCCTCGGACACCGTCGCCGTCGGGCCCGGCACTATCCCCTCGGTCGCTGAACTCGAAGCCGCCCGCGAGCGCGTCGAGGACGCGGGACTCCGACTCTCGGGGATACACTCGTTGCCCTACTCGCTGTACGGCGACATCATGTTCGGCCGCGACGGGACGGACAGAGCGCTCGACGACATCTCGACGCTCATCGAGAACCTCGGCGCGGCCGGGATCCCGATCATGGGCTACCAGTGGAATCCCCGTGGCGTCGTCCCGATGCGCACCACGCCGGTCGAGGTCAGGGGCGGTGCCGAGGCGACGGCCTTCGACCTGGACGAAATCGAGGACCCCGACGCGCTCCCGGAGGGGATCGACCGCGAGTACACCGGGGAAGAGTTCTGGGAGAACTATCGGGAGTTCCTCGAAACCGTCGTCCCGGTCGCCGAGGACGCGGGCGTCGAGATGGCGCTTCACCCCGTGGACCCCCCCACCATCGAGTCGCTGGGCGGGATCCCCCGCCTGTTCCGGAACCGCGAGAACTTCGACCGGGCGATGGAGCTGGTTCCCAGCGACAACCACGGACTCAAACTCTGTCTGGGCTGTTTCTCGCAGATGGGCGAGGACGCGAGCGAGATAATCCGCCACTACGGCGAGCGCGACGAGATCGTCTTCGTCCACTTCCGTGACGTCGTGGGCACGGTCCCGAAGTTCCACGAGACGTTCGTCGACGAGGGGAACTTCGACACCGTCGAGGCGGTGCGAGCACTCTACGACGTGGGTTTCGACGGGGCGGTGTTGCCCGACCACGTCCCGGAGATGGTCGACGACACCGACTGGCGCCACCGCGGTCGCGGGTTCACCGTGGGGTATCTCCGGGGCGTCATCGACACCGTCGCGAGCGAGCGATAGGGACCCGGATTCGAAACGGGTGGCCGGCGGGAGGATTTTTATTCCGTCGCCGCATTCTGTCGGTCGTGACAACGCTGGTCGCGTGCATCGACCGTGCGGGCGACCTCGTCAGGGGGACGGAGCCGCCGGTCGTCGGGCGGGAGGCGGTCGAGTCGCTCGTCGTCGACGTGGGCGTGACCGACCCCGAGGACAGCCAGGTGAACTGCCTGCTGGAGGGGTTGCGCGTCGCGGGCGACCTGGGCGACAACGACGAGGAGGCGCTGGTCGCGGTCCTCTCGGGGACCGACGACGCCATCCGCGCCGACAGAGCCATCGCCCGCCAGGTCGAGGGGCTCATCGAGGAGTACGACCTCACGTCGGCGGTGGTCGTCGTCGACAGCGCCGAGGACGAGCGCCTGGTCCCCATCATCGAATCCAGACTGCCCGTCGACGCCGTCGACAGCGTGGTCGTCCGTCAGGCGCGCGACATCGAGTCGACGTACTACCTCCTCAAGCAGTTCCTCGCCGACGAGGAACTCCGCAAGACGATACTGGTCCCGATCGGCGTCGCGCTCATCGCCTACCCCGTCCTCTGGATGTTCTCCAGTCCCGGCGTCGCCACGGGCACGATCATCGCCGTCGTCGGTCTCTTCCTGCTCTACAAGGGGCTGGGGATCGACTCGTATCTCGCCGAACTCCCCGGTCAGATCCAGGAGGCGCTCTACTCCGGACAGGTCGCGCTGGTCACCTACGTCGTCGCGGCGGGACTGGCGCTCGTGGGCGTGTTCGCCGGCGCGATCGGCGTCTCGGAGGCGGGGACGGACAGCCCGCTCGTCCTCGGGTTACGCTTCGCGTTCCGCAGCGTGCCGTGGCTCACCGGTGCCGCGCTCGCGGCGAGTACCGGCCGCCTGCTCGACGAACTCATCCGCCGCGAGGGACTCCGCAGTGCCTATCTCAACCTCCCCTTCGGCGCGGTCGCGGTCGGGCTCGTCGTCCGCGGGTTCTCCGGCTTCCTGCTGGAACTGACCGCCGGGTTCGCCTCTTTCGAACTCCCCGCGACGGACCTCGGTCCGCTCATGTTCGAGGGTCACACCTTCCAGCCCGGCACCCGACTGGCGCTGTTCATCGTCGCCGGCATCGTCGTGAGTCTCGTCGGCTTTCGCTTCGCTGCCTACGTCAGCAGCCGCGAGATCGAAGAGGAGTTCGCCACCGGGCGCGAGACCACCGACTGACCTGCCGCCGGTGTCCCGGGCGACGGTGGCGACTGCCGACCGCAGAGCGTTTAGCCCGCGGGACGCCTACGACGGACGATGACCGATTCCGATTCCGGCGGGAGCGAGGGTGAAGCTGGGGGCGGGAGCGAGGGCGAAGGTGATGACGAGAGCGAGGGCGCCTGGGTCAGCCTCTTCTCGGGTGGGAAAGACTCCTCGTGGGCGCTCTACCGCGCGCTCGAACGTGGTCTCTCCGTCGAACGCCTCGTCACTGTTCACCCGACGGGCGACTCCTACATGTACCACGTCCCGGCGACGCGACTGGCCGCTCTCGCCGCCGAGAGCATCGGTATCGAACTCCTCGAAGTCGAGCCCGGAGACTTCGGGGCCGAGGACGTGACCGACGCCGGCGCGCAGGGCGACGCCGAACTCGAACCGCTCGAACGCGCGCTCGAATCGCTCGACGCGGAACTCCCGGGCGGGATCGCCGGCGTCACGGCGGGCGCCGTCGAGAGCGAGTACCAGACCTCTCGCATCGAGGCGATGTGTGAGCGCATCGACGCTGAACTGTTCGCGCCGCTCTGGCAGCGCGACCCCCGCGAACTCGCCGACGCGATGCTCGACGCCGGCTTCGAGATCCGTATCATCCGGGTCGCGGCGGGCGGTCTCGACGAGTCCTGGCTCGGACGCACGCTCGACGCCGACGCACTCGACGAACTCGAAGCTCTCAACGAGCGATACGGCGTGCATATTCTGGGTGAGGGCGGCGAGTTCGAGACGCTGGTGACCGACGGGCCGCACATGGACCGACGGATCCGGCTCGACTACGAGACCGAGTGGGACGGAAGTCGCGGCACGGTTCGGATCGAAGACGCCTGGCTGGAGTGACTGACTCGAGTATGCCGGGATTCGCGATCGCGTGTTTTCGTCCGTAACTGTGCTGTCACAACCGCTCAGTGTGTGTGCGAGTCTACCAACCGTGAAACGGATTTACTGTTGATAGATGCCGAAATATGCTGTCGTAAACCGGTGAAATCCGAGGTTTTGGGCAAGTGTTACTGACCACGGCCACGCATCTGAGGTCCGGTACTGTGGGAGAAGCCCGTCGGCCAATGCCTGTTCTGTGGCTCGGGAAACGACGGCTTGGCCATATCCCTGACTGCGGTGGTCCGGATGGGTTACAACTGCCAGATGGGCAAGCAACCCCTCCCAGATGTCATACCCCGCGATCGCCACGGGTTCCTCATCAACGAACAGACCGATCGTTTTGTCGGGAGTGAACTGCACGCCGCCCTGTTCCCACTCATCATCCGGTATTTCACGCTGGAACGTCTGAAAGGAAGAACTGTCAGCCGACGTTAAGACGCGAGCATCCGATTCGATGGGAGTGAACGTTTCCCGGTCGGTGTACCCGTAGAAGGTCGGGCCAAGAACCTGTTCTATACCGTCGAAGTGAGTAAGCCATTCGGGGGCTTTATCGGCGCTATCAGTAGCAAGTGATGCAAGAGCGGTAGCCCGGTCTTCGACCGAGTCAAGGAGTGCGTGCGGTGCACCGACCACCACTGCATCGTCGCAATAAAACAGTTGGATACCTCCCTCCTCAGCCGAACCGACAGTCACCCCCGACTTCTCGAACGCAGTGGGGGGAACGCCAAGTCGGTCACCCCAATAGTGACGAAGACTCCACAGGGTACGCGAAGTGAGACCCATAGGTAGACCCCTCTCCTACGGTTTAAATCGTAATCGTTTCGATATAACTGGCAAACTGGTGATTAGTACACGCTCTGCACGTACCGTTCACAGAACGGAGAAAACGAACGCGTCCGTGACACGAAACTCGGCCCTGGTTACTCCGTCCCGGCCACAGCAGCTTTCTCGATAACTGCCGAGCGACTCGCCAGGAGCGACCGCAGGTGGTCAGTCTCGAAGACCGTCAGCTCGGTGTCCGATAGTCGCCGCTGAAATTCTCGCGCACCTTCGATCGGCACGTTCCCGTCGCGCTCGCCGTGCCAGAGGCCCACCGGTGTACCGATCCCCATCGGTGAGAAGTCCCACTCGCGTTCCAGCAGCCGACTCTCGGTGACGATGCCGTTCCGTGAGGCGTCGAGTGCCTCGACGAAGTCACGACCGGCGAGCGCCGTGACGTCTTCGGGGATGTCGTCGGTGTCGCCGGTGGTGTACTGGCCGACGACGGCCGACGGGTTCCGCCGGGCGACCCAGGTTTGGAACCGCAGCAGGCCACCGAGTAGCCGGGGGGTCCGCGCCGCGAGCGTCCCGAGGAGTCGCTGTGCGCGCGGGCCGTCGGGACCGCAGTCGGTCGGTACCGCACCGCCCACGAGGTCGACCCGGCGGACTCGCCCGGGATGAGTGGCTGCCATCGCCAGCGCGTGTGGCCCGCCGCCGGAAAAGCCGACGACCCCTACGCGGTCCACGTCGGCGTCGTCGAGGACCGGCACAGCGAACTCGCCGGTGTCCGCGAGTGTCCGGTCGTTCCACGGGTCAGACTCGCCGTAGCCCGGCCGGTCGACCGCGAGGACGCGAACGCCGCGTTCTTTCGCTTCCTCGGCGTAGACGGCTCCGAGCAGACGCGACCCGGGCGTCCCGTGGAAGAACAGGACCGGAACGCCGTCCGGGTCACCGTACTCGGCGTAGGCGACTCGACCACGCCCGGTGTCGATGGTCCGGACGCGGCTGTCCGTCGCCGTCCGTAGTGGTGGTGTCGCTTCGGCGGTCGACGCGTCGTCGCTGTCCGGTTCGCTCATCGTCGGGCGTCTCTCGCGCGAGCGGAAAGGCGTTTCTCGTTCCCGTTCGCGGCCCGGTTCTCCGGTCCGGTCCCGCTCTCTGGGTCCGCGACCGGCGTTCACTTCGATGGCGACGCCGAAGCCGACGGGCGGAACACGTAGGAGTGGCGGACGTCGCTGTCGTAGAAGAGCGTCCCTGCGGGGAGTCGAAGTGTGACGATAGTGACGTAGAGGTCGCCGACCGCACCGGTCGCGTTGAAGACGAGCGCGAGGAAGGCGGCGACGGCCAGCCACGGCACCGGCACGAGCAACAGCGGAAGGCCGACCACCGAGATGACGACGAGCGGCGCGAGCGCCACCAGGATCTGGTGTTCGCGCCGGACGAACTGGTGGAACGGGGTCGCGTAGAACGCGCCCATGTGTGGCGCCGCGCCGTAGGTGACCGTGTAGCCGTACCGCCCGGCGACGACGCCGTGGACCAGTTCGTGGACGACGGTCGTCACGACGACCACGACGAGGAACGTCCCGAGCGCCGGCACGACCCTGAACGAGACATCCAGTCCGGTCTCAGTCTCGGTCGCCGTCACGAGCGCGTCGAGGACGGTCGGTCCCTGGGCCCACCAGAGCACCGTGCCGAAACCGACGAACGCCAGCGCCGTGACGAGGAGACTCCCCAGGAAGAGCACCGGGAGCGGGTAGTGGAACTCCGTGGGGTCGTCGTAGCTCTCGGGCGTCTCCGGCACGAGCGCCTCGTCGGGGTCGAACCGGCTCTCGGGCACCTCACTCCCTGCCATATTCCGGCGTCTCGTGGCTCGCACTTGAGTCGTGTGGCACGCCGACTCCGACCGCTTCGGTATCGTTCGACCGCTCCGCGGGTTTATGGTTCCGGGCCGCGACGGTCGGGGAGATGACGAACAGCCCGGTCGGGTTGCTCGCGGTCGTCGTCTACGCCGGGTGGGTCGTGGCCTCGCTCCCGCTGGCGCTCGCCGTCTACGGACTCGGTCGGTGGCTCGACGACCTCGGACTGGCGCTGCGGTACGTCGGTGCCGCGCTCGTCGGACTCGTCCTCGCCGGAGCGACCGCGCTCGCACTCTTCGTCGACCCGCTCGCAGGCGCGATCTTCGCCGGACTCGCGGCGGCCGCCGGGGTCGTTCTCGCTGCCTTCCCCCTGTACATCGGTCGCCAGTTGCTCGAACGCTGGACGACGCTCGTGCCGGCACGGGCGCTCGAATACGCAGTGCTCGGGTGGCCGGTTGCGCTCGTGGCGAGTCTCGTCGTCTTCCTCGCCCCCGGCGGCCTGGGCCGGTACAACGTCACCTTCCTCTCCGGGGGCGCCGCCGCGCTCGCCTGGGTCGTCCTCGGGCTGGTGGTCACGCTCGGCCCCGGGGTCTGTGGGTTCGCGATGTACCGGCTCGTCGCCCGGCTGGAATGACTCGATAGAGCCCTGGCTCGTGCGGACTCGAACTGACTCGTCCTGACTCGCCCTGCCTCGAATTCTACACCTGTTCCGTCACTTCCACAGCGACTGAACACGTTCGTCCAGCTCGTCGAGTACTCGTGTGAGTCCGTCGCGCCAGTCGAGCGGATACGTGGCGTCCGTGCCGGAGGTCACCGCGTCGGGTGGCGGGTGAAAGTGGGCACGGCTGTTGTGGTCGTTCGGGTGCCTGTCCCAACGACACTCCCACTTCGTCCCGTCCTCGTACTGTTCCGAATAGTGAACGGAGAAGTCGTCCGTCTCGAACCATCGGATCCGAAGATACGCTCGTTCCACCGCCGCCGGGAAGTACCCGGTGTCGTAGTCCGCGACGACTGCGTTCGGGGCGGATTCGGGACGAAACACGACCGTCGAAAATCGGGCGCTCGTCTCTAGCCGGCGTGTGACCCGCCGTAACACCTCGGCGTCGATCGGCCCAGTCGCCCTCCCCGCCCCGCTCGCCTCGTCGTCAGACATCGATGCGACCGGTGCCCCCGCCCGACTGGTTCTCGTCGCGCCGTGCCGCGTCGAACAGCGCCGCCCGTCGTTCGAGGGTCTGCCACTCGCTCACCGCCTCCCAGGCTTCCTCGACCGACAGTTCCGGGCGGTCATCGACCAGCGACACCGCATCGGGTGACTCGGCGTCGAATTGCTCCCGATACTCGTCGATCGCGTCCACCGTCTCGGAGAGGATCTCGACGATCTCCGCCTCCGAATACTGCTCGCGGATCCGCTCAACCTGCCGCCACCGCCAGTACGACTCGTTTCGCTCGTACTGCACGGGTCGCCCGGAGATCTCGCGAACCATCCCCATCTCCGCGAACCACTGCAGGTAGTCCCGCGCGGTTTCCGTGTCACAGTCGACTCGCTCGGCGATCGCTGCGACCTTCGTCGGCTCGCGCACCTGCAGTATCACGTCCAGCATCCGCTCTCTGATCGGCCCACCCTGCGGCGTCTCCTCGGGGTCCTCCCACTCCGAGAAGTCGGGCGGCTCCTCGTCCGCGTCCCGACCGTCCCCGTCCCCGTTCCCGTTCCGAGCGTCCTCGGGTACGTCAGTCGGGTCCATGGGTGCTCCTGTGTTGTCCCTACGCACTACTCTGTGATATATCTGCTGTAACTGAATTAATTCAGTTTCGGACAGGATTCACCGTCCGTCTCGACGTTGCCCGGAGACGACGAGCGGAATCCAGGAAACTTATTATCCAGCCGTGACCACGGACGTTCGTGTTCTCACAGGGGCCGGAGCGACAGCGCCGTCTCCGGCCGGCCGCCGCACGTCACGCGGCGGAACTATGACACAGGACGTACACACCGCGCTCGCATCGTGGTTCGACCGCTACGAAATCCGCCGACAGCTCCACGACGTACCGCCCCACGCCGTCTACGAGGTGACCGTCGACGGCCGGCGCGCCGTCTGCAAGGCCGCACGCGGCGAGACTGCCGACGTCGGCGCGGAAGCGGCCGCGATGGACTACGTCGCCCGCCACACCGACGTGCCCGTCCCCTCGGTGCTCGCTGCCCGAGACGATACCTTCGTCGCGACGTGGCTCGACGCCCTCGAAATCGACGACGTCGACCGGGACGACTCCACTGACGCTCGCGCACTCGGGAGAGGGCTCGCGCGCCTCCACGCGGCGACGGCCGACGCCTTCGCGCGACCCGGATTCCCGACGCTCGGGTCGGCGTGGGGGCCCGACGACCGACCGCTCGACCGCGACGGGTCGGTCGGACTCGCCGTCGACGACCGCACGGACTGGCACGCGGTCGCCCTCGACTTCCTGCTCGAAATCCGGTCGCATCTCGTCACTATCGGCTGGGCCGACCCGGCCGACGAGGTGATCGCCCTCCTCGACGATTATCCGGATCTCTTCGACGGCGCGGGGACGCCGGTCCTCTGTCACGGCAACCTCCACCCCGAGCACGTGGCGCTCCGTCGCGACGGAGCCGAATCCGAACCGCAACTGGCGGCGCTCGTCGACTTCGAACACGCGCTGGTCGCGCCCGCCGAGTACGACTTCTGGCGGACGGCGATCCCGGTCTTCCACGACACGAACCTCGACTGGCGGGCCACGTTCGTCGACTTCCGGGACGGTTACGAGTCGATTCGGTCGCTCCCGCTCGGCGTCGAACGCCGTCGTGAGGCGTGGTGGCTCGTCATCTTCGTGAGCTTCCTCCTCGCGCTCGACGTGCAAAACGAGGGCATCGGTCCCGACGAGCGAGAGCGTGCCGAGGGGACGGCCGACCTGGTCTCGGAGTGGGTCGCGACGATCCGGAACCGGCGCGAGTGAGGTCCCGGCGGTTGTCGGCCGGTGTCGACAGTATGTGCCGGTCAGGTGAACCGGCCGGTCTCGGCGCCACAGTCGGTACACCGCGTGACCAGCGACTCGCGGTCGTCGGCCATCTCGATCGTGTTCTCGGTGCGCCCGCCGCAGTTCGCACACTCCCGGAGCATCTCCGTCCCGCCGCTATCCCTGGGCGCGCCCATCGCCAGTGCGACGACGCGCTCCTCGCCGGCGTTGCGCCCGAGTTGCCACTCGCCCGGCGCGAATCGGACTGCCTCGCCCGCCCCGACCTCGACGTCGCCGCCCTCGGTCTCGAACGTCGCAGTGCCCTCGATCACGTAGAAGACCTCCTCCTGGTCGGGATGACGGTGGTAGCCGAAGCCGAAGGCGTCCCCCGGCGCGAGTTCGTAGTAGTTGATCGCGAGGTCTGTCGTCCCGAGCGCCCCCGAGAGAGCGCGCTTGTCCGCCGCCGGCCCCATCCGCCGGTCGGGCTCGTCGATACTGACTCGTTCCATACCCCTCAATTCGGGTGTGAGCGGTAAATAGCGAGGGGAAGTGGTTCGCCTCGCAAGCGGTACGTTCGTCGCCTGTACGGTCGTCTAGTCGGTCGGTTCAGGTGTCCCACACACGCTCGCCGGACCCGCTTTCGTCGTCTCGCTCGTCCCGTCGAAAGTCGACGTGCGTGATCGTCTCGACAGTCCCGTCGTCGTCGAAGACGGTCGCGAGTCGGCAGCCGTCGACGGTCACCGTCTTCTCGACACGCCAGGGATCCTCCGAGCGGACGGTCGTCCTCGGGGCGTCCTCGTAGGGGTCCTCGATGCGGGTGAACTGCACGACCGTCGGACAGCCACACTCGATGCACCGCCTCCGGAGCGCCCGCGAGTTTGTGCCGCCAGACGCGCTCGTACTCGGCCATCAGCTCCGGCCAGTCACAGTACTCCAGTGCGGTCGGCGAGACCTTCACCAGCGTGGTGAGGATCCGGAGCCGCGTCTCGCTGGCCAGCACGCCGAACCCTTCCGCTTCCGGCGTGTACTCCTCCCGGACCATCTCTCCGGTAGTGATTCGGCCCTACTTGTGTGTTCCCCGTCACGACGGGTTCGAAACCGTTTTGTCCGGGGCTGTCGATGGCCCGCATATGGCACCCGAATCCGCCATCGAGAGCCCAGGACTGCCGGGAGCGACGCGGTTCGGATTCGGGTTCGCGTTTTTCTGACGGACGGCGGAGCCCGTTCCCGGGTCGCCTCGAAACGACCCGCGGGGGCGGGCCGAAACCGTCCGTGATGGGACGTGATGAGAACCGTTAACTGACGACCACGCAGACCCAGACACAATGAAACTCCCGGACACGCAGGTCGCGGTGCTCGAAGCGGCGAGCGCCGACGACCCGAAGACAGTCGAATCGATCGCCGAGGAGACCGACGAACCCGTCGCCTCGGTCACCGGCGCCGCCTTCGCCCTCGAAGCGGAGGGGCTGGTCGCCGTCGAAGAAGTCGAGGAGACGGAACTCGAACTCACCGACGAGGGCGAGACCTACGAGTACGAGGCCCTGCCCGAACACGCGCTGTGGGTGGGTGCCCTCTCGCTCGACGCCGACGAGGAACCCGTCGAGATCGGCCAGGCCATCGGCACCTCCAGCCTGGACGAGGACCGCGTCGACGTCGCACTCGCCAACTTCGCCCGCAAGGGGATGGGCGCCATCGACGAGGGGCAGGTCATGGTCGACCCCGAGTTCGTCCCCGACGACGACCCCGAGAAAGCCGCCCTCTCGGCCATCGCCGACGGCGCCGTCGACCCCGCCGACTACGAGGAGTCCGTCGTCGACCAGCTCCTCAGCCGCAACCTCGTCACCGAACGTGAACTGACCGTGCGCCGCGTGACGCTCACCGAGGCGGGCGTCACCGCGCTCATGGAGGGCGTCGAGGTCGCCGAGACGGTCGGCCAGATAACCTCCGAACTCATCACGACCGGCGAGTGGCAGGAGGTGGAGTTCGCCGAGTACAACGTCGAGGCCGGCGCCGAGGAGACCTACGGCGGGAAACACCACCCGCTCCGGCAGATGGCCGACCGCGTCTCGGAGGTACTCGTCGGGATGGGCTTCCAGGAGATGGACGGCCCGCACGTCGACGCGGACTTCTACATCAACGACTGCCTGTTCATGCCCCAGGACCACCCGGCGCGCAACCACTGGGACCGCTTCGCCCTCGAGGAACCGGCGGCGATGGACGCCGAGGACCTCCCCGCCGACCTCGTCGAGGGCGTCGAGCGCGCCCACCGCGAGGGTGTCGGCGAGGACGGCGAGGGGTACACCTCCCCCTGGAGCGAGGAGTTCGCCCGCGGGCTCGCGCTCCGTGGCCACACGACAAACCTCTCGGTGCGCCACCTCGCCGGCCTCGCGGAAGGGGATCTGGAGCCACCGCAACGCTACTTCAGCGTCGAGAAGGCCTACCGAAACGACACGCTCGACGCCACCCACCTGCTCGAGTTCTTCCAGATCGAGGGCTGGGTGATGGCCGACGACATCTCGGTGCGGGACCTGATGGGCACGTTCACCGAGTTCTACCAGCAGTTCGGCATCACGGACATCGAGTTCAAGCCCCACTACAACCCCTACACCGAGCCGAGTTTCGAGCTGTTCGGGCGCCACCCCGAGACCGACGAACTCATCGAGATCGGCAACTCGGGTATCTTCCGGCCGGAGATGCTCGAACCCCTCGGTGTGGAGGCGGACGTGATGGCGTGGGGACTCGCTCTGGAGCGGCTGTTCATGCTCGCGACCGGCGCCGAGGACATCCGTGACGTCCACGGGACACTCGTCGACCTCGATTTCCTCCGTACCGAGGAGGTGGTGTACTGATGCCCACCGTCGAGATCCACCCCGACGAACTCCGCGAGCTGACCGGCAAGGGAGAGCGCAGCGACGACCAGTTCCGCGAGGACCTGTTCGGGCTCGGCCTGGAGTACGAGGGCGAGACCGACGACGGCGCGTTCGAACTGGAGTTCGCGCCCGACCGGCTCGACCGGCTCTCCGTGGAGGGGGTCGCCCGCTCGCTGCGCTACCAGTACGGCACCGACCGCGGCGTCTACGTCCCGAACACGAACGACGCCGAGTGGACCATCCACGTCGACGCCGACGTGCCCGACGAGCGCCCGTACGTCACCGGCGCGGTCGTCCGCGGACTCGACATGGACGAGACGGCCCTGGAGTCGCTCATCCAGCTTCAGGAGAAGCTCCACGCGACGATGGGTCGCCAGCGCGCGAAAGGCGCCATCGGGGTCCACGACCTGACGATGCTGAAGGGGGCCCCGGCGGGCGGCCAGGAGGCGACGGAGGCCGAGGCGGCCGACCCACACGTCGAGACGACCGACGCGAGTGCCGCCGAGAAGTCGGTGCGCTACACGGGGATCGGGCCACGGGGCGACCGGTTCGTCCCGCTCGACAGCGACATCGAGATGCGTCCCATCGAGGTGCTCAAGGGCCACGCCATCGCCCACGAGTACGCCGACCTCGTCGACGACTACGACCGGATGCCGGCCATCTACGACGATATCGGCATGTTCTCGTTCCCGCCGATCATCAACGGCAAGCGCACCGAAGTCTCGGCCGACTCCCGGGACCTCTTCGTCGAGATGACCGGCACCGACCAGTGGACGATTGACCACATGCTGAACATCGTCTGTTACGCGCTGGACGCCCGTGGCGGCCGCGTCGAGGAGGTCACCGTCGAGTACGCAGACGACGCTGCCGGCGAGCACGCCGGGCGGGAACTCCGCCGGCCCGACTTCTCGACGAAGACCAAGACAGTCGATCACGCCGACATCGAGTCGATGCTCGGGATCGACTTCGGCGGCGAGGAGGTCGTCGACCTCGTGGAACGGTCCGGTCTCGACGCCGAGGTCGAAGGTGAGGGCACGAACGCGAGTACCGCGGCGACGGACGACCTGCGCTACGAGGTGGAGATCCCGCCCTACCGCGTGGACGTGCTCCACCCCGTCGACGTCATCGACGACGTCGGTCGGGCGTTCGGGTTCAACAAACTCCTCCCGGAGTACCCGGACGTCTCGACGGTCGGCGGCCGCCACGAGCGGTCCCGCCTGGAGGGGGCGGTCCGCGACGCGCTCGTCGGGCTAGGCTTCGAGGACCTGCTCAACTTCCACCTGGTCGGCGAGGACGAGAACTTCGACCGGCTGGGCGTCGAGCCCGGTTCGTCCGTCTTCGGCGGCGGCGAACCCGCCGTGATCGGCGAGCCCTACAGCGAGGACTACGAGATCGTCCGGACGTGGGCGCTCCCCTCGGTGATGCTCGTCCTGGAGAACAACACCCACCGCGCCTACCCACAGGACCTCGCGGAGGTCGGCTTCTCCGCGTATCGCGACGACGACGAACCCACGAAGATGGCCGAACGGCGGACGGTCGCGGCGGTACTCGCTCGCTCGGAGGCCTCCTACGAGGACGCCCGCAGTCGTCTCCAGGCGCTGTGTCGCGTCTTCGACGTCGACCTGGAGACGCCCGAGACCAGCCATCCGGCGTTCGTCGACGGCCGGACTGCCGATGTCGTCGTCGACGGCCAGAGTGTCGGTGTCATCGGCGAACTCCACCCCGAGGTGGTCGTTGAGTACGACCTGGAACTGCCGGTCGCGGCCTTCGAACTCGAACTGGACGCGCTCCGGTAGCGCGCCCCGCTCGAACGCCAATTCGACACGCTGTGGGAGGTCCACCGGTGACTGCCCGGTACCGATTCTTCACGAATAATCCGACGGCAGATTTACACGAACGGCGGGCGTGCGCTGGAACGGATGAACCAGCCACCAGAGTACTGTCCGTACTGTGGGTCGACCGTCTCGGTCGTCGAGGACCCGGGTCACGGTGTCTCGACGCTGGAGACCGTCGGCACGGCGAGCGTCTACTGGTGTGAGAGTTGCGAGGACTGCGTGTTCTACAACGCCGTCCCCGGCGGGAGCGCGGTCGTGGTGGACGGGGACAGCCTCCTCCTGGTCGAGGACTTTCGCTCGCCGGGGGAGTGGAAGCTCCCCTCCGGGCGGGTCGAACTTGGCGAGCGGCCGAGCGAGGGCGTCGCGCGGGAACTCGAAGAGGAGACCGGCCTCGCCGTCGACCCCGAGGACCTGACGTACTGGACCGACGACGCCGTGGAACTGGCCGAGGACCAGTACATGAGCAACGTCGACTACGCCGTCCCGCGGTCGAAGACGACCGGCACCGTCGAAGCGGGGTCGGACGCCACCGACGCCCGGTTTTTCACGCCCGCCGAGTTCGCGGCCTCCGGGTACACGATCAAACACACGCACGTCGCCCGCTTTGGCGACGACGACCTCGCCTGGGTTCACGAGGGCGCGCGGGCGGCGCTGCAGGCCGTGGACGAACCGCTGTCCTGAGCGGTCTCGGTCCGCTGTCCTGACCGGCCTCGGTCGGCCCGGAACGGAGTCGTTCAGGCGTCGATGCTGAAGACTTCGATCGTGTTCCCCTCTGTATCGACGAACTGGAAGGTGCGGTAGTCGCCGAACTCGAGGATTCCGTCGTGGACCGGTTCCGCCGCTGTCCCCTCGATCCGGTCGCGGGTGGCCTCGACGTCGTCCACCTCGAAGTTCGGCACGCAGTTGTCGCCGAACGTGAACTCGTGGCCGTCGTAGCCGGCGTCGTACAGGCCGAAGTCGGCGGTACCGAACTCGAAGGTCGAGAACCGCTCTTCGGCCTGCGCCGGTTCGGTTTCGAAGACCTCTCTGTAGAACTCCAGCGCGCGTTCCATGTCCTCGACGCCGACGTAGACCGAACTCAGTGTCATTGCGGGTTCGCCTGTCCCGTCGCCACCGTGCTCGCCTGTTTCGCTCATGTCCGTTCAGTCGTCCGAAAGGACGTCCCAAGAATCCCCTCCGTGGAGTGAAACTGGTCGGTTGCCGGACTGTCCGGGGGTGTCACCGGCTGTCGCTCACCGGGACGACCACGCGGCTTCGACTGCGTCGACGTAGCCCAGCATGAACTCGGGCGGGTCGCGGGTGGCGAGTTCGTCCGGAGTGAGCCAGTGGACGGCGCCTATCTCCTCCGGTTCCCGCGGGTGGGCCTCGCCGTCGGCGTAGTCGCCGGTGGCCACCACGTTGAGAACGTCGTCGCCCGTGTCACTCACGAAGGTCCCGCTGGTCACGTACGCGACGTCCCGCACTTCGACGCCGGTCTCCTCGTGGACCTCCCGGCGGGCCGTCGCCGCGACGGCGTCCTCACCCGCGGGAGGGTCTTCGAGTTTGCCACCGGGAAAGGCCAGCTGGCCGGCGGCGTGTTCCTCGCTCGCGGCGCGCTCGACGAACAGGTACTCCTCGCCGCGCCGGACCGCACAGTCCACGTTCACGACGTAATTCGGTTCCATGCCGTGGCGCTCGGTCGGACACCACAAGTACCGTTCGCCAGCGGTACCGGCTACCGATTCCGCTCGATCCAGTCGCAGAACTCGTCGAAGTCCTTCGCACCCGCCTGGTCCGCGATGTCACGGAGGGTATTGCGGTTCAATTCGTCGTGCAGCGGAACGGGTACCGTCCGTGCGTCGGTATCGTGGTGGTCGGGTGGCTCCCACCGCAGGATAGCGTGGTCACCGTTGGTTCGGGACCATTCGTAGATGCCGCTATTGACCATGACTTTGACGACTTCTCTTCCCGAGAACGTCCCGCGCGACATCCCTCGTTTCCACTCCTGGCTACTCGAATATCTCCGAATCGTCCACCGATCCCGAGTCGTTGTTCTCCGGATCGATCCCGAGTTCACGGAGGTCTTCCGCCGTCGGTTCCTCGCCCTCTCCGTGATAGCCCGCGAGTGCTTCGTCGAGATTGTCGAGCGCCTCCGTCCGCGTCCGCCCCTGGGAGGTCACACCCGTCTTCACGTCTCTCGCGATCCACCACTCTCCATCGTCTGTGAGGGTAATCGTCGGTTCGACGCCGGTACTCATCGTCTCGGCGTTAGACGCCTGTTCCATAAAGCGTTACGCACGCGTGACAGTTCGGCGACTGTCGGGATACACCATCCGTTGTATGTGTTATCGATCCGCCTGTCGAGATCGGTTCGATGTCCACCTCGTTGGCGTACTCGACGATTGCATCGTAGTATAACCCGTGTAGCTCCCGCGCATCCGCCGGACCGCCGGTCTCGAACTCGTCCGCGTAGACGACGTAGCCGTTGGTCGCCAGTCGGTACTCGTCGTCGGGGTCGAGCGGTCACCGTCCGTCACGGTCTCCGGCCACGTCGCTGACGTACACTTCCGTTTCACCTCCAGCGCGGTCGCGCTCGACGACTAGGCCGCCGAACTGACCGGTCCAGCGTTCGCTGTCGCGGCCATCGTGACCGTCTCGGCTGTCGACGCCCGGGTAGTGGCGGAGTCGGACCATCGGGGTCAGTCGGTCGCCGGTCCGTCGACGTCTCCCAATTCGTCGGTGTCGCCCGACGCGCCCGCTGCTGACCCGGCGTCGCCCGTCGCGTCGAGGCGGCGTTCGTACTTCGCGAGCGAGGTCTCCAGGGCCTCTCCAGCGTCGACGTCGAGGGAGTCGGCGACCGCCAGCAGCGAGAAGAGCGCGTCGCCGATCTCGTCCTCGCTCACCGCCAGTTCGTCGGGTTCGGCACCGTACTCGGCCGACTTGGCGGCGTCGGCGGCCACCTCGCCCACCTCCGCGGCCAGGTCGAGTATCCGGTACTCGGGGTCGGCGTCCAGGTCGTGCTCGTCGCAAAAGCGCGCGACGCGGTCCTGTGCCTGCATGGCTCTCGTGTCCCTTGTCCCGTCCCCGTCTTAACTGTCGATGCCACAGAGGGGTCGGGTCGTTCAGTTCTCCGGTGGGACTTTGGTCGCTCGCCCCCAGCCACTGACCGTGAGCGACGAGCACGCCGATTCAGACCAGAAGAACGCCGACCACGCCGACCCTGCCCACGCTGGCGGCCTCCACCACGTCGAACTCTGCGTCGCCGACCTCGACGCCGCGGTCGACTTCTGGGGCTGGCTACTGACCGAACTCGACTACGAGACGAAAAACGAGTGGACGAACGGCCGTTCCTGGGTTCGCGGACCGACGTACGTGGTCGTCAAGGTGGCCGGCGACTCCGACAGTCCGTTCCAGCGCGAGTCGCCGGGGCTCGACCACCTCGCCTTCCACGCCGCGTCTCGCGAACAGGTCGACGAACTGACCGCGGGGGTCCGGAGACGGGACGACGCCTCGCTGCTCTACGAGGACCGGCACCCGTACGCCGGTGGCTACTACGCGCTTTACTGTGAGAGTCCCGACGGGATCGTTGTCGAGGTCGTCGGGCCAGACGCGTAGCGTCCCGACAACTCGTCCAGCGGCCGTACCGGATCCACCGTCACCACTCCGTTCAGGGTTCGAGAGCGGGGACGACGTTTTGCCACAGTTGTTCGGCGTCCGCCACGATGTCGATGTCGCGCTGGTAGATCTCGACCGACGCCGCGACGGTGTCGAGAAACGCCGACGTGTCGGTGACGTCCTCACTACGTATCTTGAGCCTGTTTTCGAGCAACGCCTCGGGTTCGTCGTCCGGCCCCTCGGCCAGCACGAACGCGCACTCGACCATCGTGTCCCCGTCGAGTCTGTGGTACTCGATCCAGTTGCCGTTGGTCAACACGATCCGGGCGGACGGCCCGAAGTGGTCGAAGTTCTCGACGTATTCGGGTTCGATCCCCGCCACAGGGACGGCCCACTCGACCCCCTCCACGTTGTGCTGGACCCGCTCTATCCCCGGCGCCGTCCGGCCGCTCTCCGTGCTCTCCGACATTGGTCTTCTTTGTACTCTATTCTACCCTGTTCGACAAACGATGGGGGATACCCTCAATTCTTGCCAGACTAGTGGTGTTGAACGGCGAGTAGGTTGAAATATACCGTCACGACAGGTCCGCGCCGACCGCCTCGTCCACGGAGTCGAAGCCGTCCCGTTCGAGCAGGGCGAGCAGGCCGCGGTTTATCTCGCGGGCGATCGAGGGGCCGCGATAGACGAAGGCGGTGTAGAGTTCGACGAGACTGGCACCGGCGCGGATCTTCCGGTAGGCGTCTTCGGCCGTGGCGACGCCGCCGACGCCGACGACGGGGATGTCGGTCCGCTCGGCGACGAACCGGACCTGTTCGGTGGCGCGTTCCTCGACGGGCGCGCCCGAGAGACCGCCCGGTTCGGCGCGCTGGGGACTCTCCAGTCCGTCGGGCCGCTCCGTCGAGGTGTTGGTGGCGACGATGCCGGCGAGTTCCAGTTCGGTCGCGAGGTCGACCGCGTCGGCGACGGCCGGGTCGGGGAGGTCGGGCGAGAGTTTCACCAGGAGCGGCTCGGCGCCCGCCTCTTGCAACTCGGTCAGGATGGCAGCCATCGACTCGCGGTTCTGGAGCTCCTCGAACCCCTGGGAGTTGGGACAGGAGACGTTGACGACGAAGAAGTCACCGCCGGCGGCGACCTGTTCGTAGGTCTCGCGGTAGTCCGCGGGGGCGTCGGCGCTTTCGACGTCCTCGGACTTGGCGATGTTGACGCCCACCGGTACCGTGGCGTCGAGTCGTGCGAGGCGCTCGCCCACCGCCGCGGCGCCGTGGTTGTTCAGCCCCATCCGGTTGATTATCGCGTCGTCCTCGCGCAGGCGGAACATGCGCGGGCGGCGGTTCCCCGCCTGAGGACGGGCGGTGACACCACCGACCTCGACGAAGCCGAAACCCAGCGCCGCCAGTCCGGGGACGACCTCGGCGTTCTTGTCGAAGCCGGCGGCGACGCCGACGGGGTTCGGAAACTCACGGTCGAAGGCCTCGACGGCGAGCCGGTCGTCGTCGACGGTGTAGTGGTCCGCGACCGGGCGAGCGAGCGGTGTCTCGCCGACGGCGCGCAGAGCGGTGTGGCCGAGGCCGTGGGCCGTTTCGGCCGGCAGGGAAAACAGCAGGGGTTTCGCGAGGTCGTAGGCGCTCATTCGGTGTCAGGCTCGGTCGTCACGGTCGGTTGGATGTCAGGCCCGGTCGGTCGTCACGGTCGGTAGTGTTCGGGATAGTGGTCGTGGTGGTCGTCCGTACGGTTCACAGTCGTACTCGCGGGCCCCGCGTAGACAGCGATAGCGCGGCGGGTCCCGAGCTAGAACTCGTGTTCGACGTCGTCCTGGTCGGCTTTCTGGATGATGATCTTGTTGTCTCGCACCCGGACGAACACCTCGTCGCCGATGTTCATGCCAGCGACGGCGAGTTCGTCCTCGTGAAGGTTGATGTGCACGTTGTGGTACTCGCCGTCCTCGTCTTTGGCGCCACTCGGGCTGAGCTTCTTCTTTCGCACCATCGCGCTGTTCTAGTCGGGTCTTCGCCGCAGGACACACTTAAGTCTACCGCGCGCGGTCCGCGGGCTCCCGGCGCAGTCCCGGAGAATCTCTCCGGGGTCGTCCCCGCCCACCGGGACACGTACGATAAGCGGGTTATAGAAACGTTCTCGGATTGCTGTGAAGTTACCGCTCGCTTCGCTCGCGGTAAGGGGGGTGTGCCGGCCACGTTCGGCCTGCTCGTTTTCCGAGGCGCGTAGCGCCCCACAGCTCGCAGCCCTCGTGGTCGGCTGTTGAATATCTACGATACCAGGCGATTTCGGCGCTGAGACCGACAGGTCTCAGCAGAGCACGAGCGACGTGACCGGCACCAACCACTGCTGCCCGACGAACGCAACGCTCGTGGAACGAGCATTAAATTCGTCCCTAGATCGAACAGTGTCCGAGCAGTCCACCGACGTTCGGCAGTCTCACCGATCATTCTAGCGCTCGCCGACGCGAGAGACTTACTGCTCGCTCATCGCCTCGCTCGCGAGGTTGCGGCCGTGGGCGTTGAGCGACACCTCGGTCCGCTCGCGCACCTTGTCGACGGCGCCCATCTCCAGTAGCTTCCCGTAGATCTCCTCGACTTCCTCGACGTCGAGGCCGACGAAGTCGGCCATCTCGAACGGCGAGACGCCCGAGTACAGTGCCATGAGCACCTCGCTCTCGGTCTCGGTGAGTTCGTACTCCTCGCTGTGGCGGTCCTCGATGACCCGCGAGAAGAGGTGTTCGAGCGCCCGGCCGTGGGCGGCGGTCCCCGAGAAGTGGGTCTCGACGCTGCGCCCGTCGGTGCCGGTGTGGCCGACCCGCACGACAGGGCGCTCTTCACCCAGGACTGTCTCGGTCGCGCTCTCGACGGTGTCGACGTCCTCGACGGCGAAGGATGCCGATTCGCCGCCGGGCAGGGCCAGTTTGACGCTCTCCTCGGCGAAGCGAAAGCGGGCCTTCGACCACCCGGAGTCCTGGACGACGCCGCCGACGACCGCCGGGTGTTTCGCGAGGATGACTTCGGCGTCGAGTGCCGCCCGGCAGTACTCCCGGTCGAACGCCTCGACGGAAGCGTCCACGAGCAGGACGCCGTCCCCGACGCGCAATGCGGTGGCACCGTCGGCCGCGAAGTCGGCGGGGAGGGTCTCGGGGACGTCGGTCAGTTCGATGCGGTCGTGAGGGATCGACCGGTTACCCTCCGAGCCACCGAGGACGAGTCGCCGGTTCGTGAGGACGACGCGTGCGGAGCGCCAGCGCAGCTCGGCGACCGGTTCGCCCTCGCGGACGACCTGGCAGTAGTCGCCCGCCGCGTCCACGAGTCTCCGCTCGTCCTCGCTCATCGACGGGACGTTTTCGCTCCGCGATATTAATGGTGACCGGGAGACCCGCGAGAAATCGCTCGTGGAGCCAGCGGAAGTTCTTGTATCCCCATCGTGACAGAACGTGGGCGTATCGATTCGCGGGGGCCGATATAGAGTATGAATTCAGCGGAGAAAGAGTTGTAACTTAATTATCGTCGATATGGAATATGAGTCGTCCACCATCGGACCGCTGTGGTTACACGTGGCCCGAAGACTTCGAAATAGGCGCTCGTCAAAATCACAGCCGCCGCTTGTTGTTCTCGTCGTATGCTCGGAGGTCCTGGGCCGCGAGTTCGACCGTTCGTTCGATGCGCTTTTGTCTGGTCTCGTCAGTCTTAGCCTCCTCGACGGCCGCGATGAAAGCGTGCTGGTCAGTGTTCGAGAAGTTCTGGAAGTTCTCCCAGGCGGTCTCGTTCTCACACAGCGCCGCCTCGAGTTCGGCCGGGATTTCGTGGTCGTCGGCGAGCCGATAGGCATCCGCCCACTCGCCCGACACCTTCGCCGCTTCGACGAGTTCCGTTCCGGCCGGGGTCATCTTCTCGGCCTCGATCATCGCTTCGACTCGCTCTTTGTTCGCCTTCGACCACTTGCTGTCGGGGTTCCTGGGCGTGAACCGACGGGTGTACGTCTCGTCGTCGATAGCCTTGACCAGGCTGTCGATCCACCCGAAGCAGAGCGCTTCCTCGACCGACTCGCCGTAGCCGATACCGGATCGCTCGACGTCGGCTTTGTAGTAGCCGACCCACAGCTCCTCGGCCGTGTCGTGGTGCTCTTCCAGCCAGGTGCGGAACTCGTTGCGAGATTCGAAGAATATTGGGTTCATGGTTCAAGAACGATATCGCGTGTCTATAATCCTACTCCGAACGTGGGCGCCAGTGGGGATTCTCAGAGGATTGGAGATGGGATCCTGGCTTCGGTAACGTCTTCGCTTCTACTGACCGCTCGGAACACGTCTCGGAATGGCGACCTCTCGTGCTGAATTCGCGCATTGTATCTCGCACGCCAAATATGGCAGCTACTGGGTACCGTACGCGGAAAACTATGGATTGTCTCGATAATCCCTCTCAGTTGTCGGCAGTCGTCACCGTCGAGGTGTCGTCGCCGTGGCGGTGTTTCACCTCGACCTTCCCGGGGAGCGCGCCGTCGAAGGTGACGGTCGCTTCGTAGTCGACTTCGGTTATGCACTCGGCACACATCGTGTCGGTGCCGGCGTCGGATTCGGACGCGACGACCACCGTGAGCGTGTCGCTCTCGTAGGTCGTATCGGCGAGTCTGGCCGTGTAGCAGGCGTCGTTGCCCCAGATCGTCCCGGAGACGGAGACGGAGACGGTGCCGGCCCCGTCGTCGAACGAGACCGAGGCGTCGTCGGTCTGGGAGCCACAGCCGCTCCCGGTCACCGAGAACGAACTGTCGGTCACGCCGGGCGTGTCGGAAGGTTCGGGGTCCCGGTCGGTGCCGCTGACCGTGTCGACGTGGTCGCCGGCATCGGTGGGGGTGCTCGTGTCGGTCGGGGTTTCGTCGTCTGTCGGCATCGGGGTGTCTGTCGGGTCGTCGGTATCGGTCGGTTCGTCGGTGTCAGTCGGCTGGTCGCCGGGGGACCCGTCGGCGAGACAGCCAGCGGTCAGTGTGAGCGTGCCCGCGGCCGCGAGACCACGGAGGAGGGTGCGTCGCTTCACGGATCGACGGAGGACGGGACAGATAAAGGCCCTTGTGCAGTTTCAAGTGCGCGTTTGAGCGTCGGCGGTCGGATCGTAACCCCTTTAGCCGGGTCCGCGTTAGGTCGGGGTGAGTCCGGATAGGGTAGTGGACTATCCTCTTGGCTTGCGGAGCCAGGGACCGGAGTTCGAATCTCCGTCCGGACGTCATTCTTCCGAAGCAACCCAGCGAGCACCGCGTAGCGTGTGCGAGCTATCGCTGAGGGAGATGACGCTCACGGAGATTCGAGCAGAGAAGTCACAGCCCGCGCAGGGAGCAAAGCGACCGAGCAGGAATGTCTTCACGAGTTCGAATCTCCGTCCGGACGTTCCTCCTGCGAACCACTCAGCGAGCGACGTCTATGTCGCTCACCAGCGTGAGCATGGGAACGGCCAGAGGAGATTCGAGCAGGAACGTCTCGGCGAGTACGAAAATCCGGGAGACGATACAATGTCTCCGAACTACCGTGTTTTTCTGCCGTTGCCAGCGTCGAGTTCTCAGATTTTGGGAAGTACATATAGGGTATAAGATCACGTGAACGAAACTATCGCATATGGACTTCGAATGGGAAGACATCACGGGAATCGTGGTAGTGGGCCTGCTGGTCGTCGCCCTGGGACTGACCCTCGCCGGAATCGAAACGGTAGCGGGCTTCGACGTGCTCGCCGCGGGGGAGTCCGCCGTGGGCTATCTGGCCGCAGGGAACTTCAGCGTCGGCGTACTGTCGACCGGTATCTTCTCCGTCGGCATATTCGCAGCGGGGATCTTCTCAGTCGGGATCTTCGCCATCGGGATATTCTCGATCGGCATATTTTCGTTCGGGATCTACGCGGCGGGGTTCTACGCCGTGCGACAGCACGTCAAAACCTCACAGTAACGACCCGCTGTTTCGTTTTCACGCGGTGGGAACGGACACGTCGATTGATGGTCGTTCTCGACCGACATTCGGGTATGAACTTCGACGAGTTCACCGGCGAGGTCCAGCACCGACTCGAACTGGCCGACACCGGCGAGACAGTCCGGGCGATCCGGGCGACGCTGTCGACGCTGGGACAGCGCCTCCCCGAGGGGAACGCCGATGACCTCGCCGCGTCCCTCCCCATGGAGATCGAGTGGTACCTGACCGGGGCAGTCCACGAACACGGCCAGCGGTTCGACTGGGGGGAGTTCGTCTCGCGCGTCAGTGATATCGAGGGCTCCGACCCGGCCGACGCGGCCCACCACGCGCGCGTCATCGTCGACCTGGTCCGGGCGCTGGTCCCGGAGTCGGACTTCCAGCAACTGCGCGATTCGCTCCCCGAGAGCGAGGACGACGAGAACTGGCAGCAACTCTTCGAAGTCGTCGATGCCGGCGGGTGGAGCGAAGCCACGGAGACATAGGGATGTACGAGGACATACTGTTGCCGTTCGACGGAAGCGATGGGGCAGCGGAGGCACTGCATCACGCCGCCGAGATCGCACACTGGGCCGACGCCACGATTCACGTCCTCTTCGTCGCGGATACGACGCGCGATAGCGTCACTACCGTCGGAACCCAGGTGGTCGACGCGCTCGTCCAGAAGGGCGAGGACGTCGTCGAGGAGGCAGCGAGGACACTGCGGACGCTCGGAGCGAACCACGATTCCGACGTCGTTCAGGGGAACCCGGCGCCGACGATCGTCGAGTACGCCGAGCGATACGACCACGACCTGGTCGTGATGCCGACGCACGGTCGCGAGGGGATGTCACGATACCTTCTCGGGAGCGTCACGGAGAAAGTCGTCCGTCTGTCCTCCGTCCCCGTTCTTACGGTGCGGATGCAACCCGACGAGCAACTGGCCTTTCCCTACGAGAACGTCCTCGTGCCGACCGACGGGAGCGAGGGAGCGAGCCGGGCCGCCGAACACGCGCTCTCGCTCGCAGCGTCCCTCGACGCGACAGTCCACGCGCTCTCCGTCGTGGACGATACCGCGCTCGGTCCGGACGTTCGCTCGACGATCTCCGAGCGGGAGCGAGAACAGGCAGCGACTGCTGCTCTCGACGACCTCGTCTCCGCGGGGAAGACACACGGCGTCGGGAACGTCGTCCGACACGTCGAACACGGACGCCCGGTCGATCGGATACTCGACACGATCGAATCGAGTGACGTCCACGCCGTCGTGATGGGGACAACGGGGAGACGGGGGACTGACCGGATCCTCCTCGGGAGCGTCGCCGAACAGACCGTCCGCTCCGCGCCAGTGCCCGTCATCACCGTTGGGCGCGGGGAGTAGCTTGGGGGCGGACAGTAGCGGTCCGTGACGCGACTCGTGGCCATCGAACTGCTCCGCTTCGCACACTCGACGCATTGTTCGATCGCCACGTTCAGGCGCCGAGACATCGACACTCCTCACACGCCCCCCTTCAGAATCCATGGATACCGGCCTCGACCGCTTGCGGACACGACTCGAAGACACCCGGGTGTTTGCCTCGTCCCGGGACAGGAGACGCTTCGTCGTGCATCTGCTCGCACTGGGGCTCGCGTTCGTCGTCGTGACCGTCCTGGTTCGACGGCACGTCGCGTTCCTGACCGACGTGGGGTCCCTGCGCGAGTTCATGCGGGGGTACGGTATCCTGGCACCCCTGGTGCTCGTCGTTCTCCAGACGGTACAGGTCGTCGCCGCTCCGGTTCCCGGGCAGATCCTCGCCGTCGTCGCGGGCTACCTCTTCGGCGCGTGGTGGGGGACGCTCTACAACATGATCGGTATCACCATCGGCAGCGCCATCGCGTTCTGGATATCCCGGCGATACGGTCGCGACTACGTCGAAACCATCGTCCACGAGGCCGCTCTCGCTCGATTCGACGCCGTGAGCGACGACTACGGCCGGCCCGCGCTGTTTTTCCTCTTTCTGGTTCCGGGGCTCCCGGACGACGTGATCTGCTTTGCGGGCGGGCTCACCGAGATCCCGCTGTGGCAACTCGTCGTGCTCGCCGTGGTCGGACGAACACCGGCCTTTTTCCTCGTCAACGTCGTCGGCGACCTGCTCGGTACCGACCGGTTCGTCGCCGCCCTCGCACTCGCCGTCGCCCTCGTGGTGGTCTCCGTGCTCGGCTATCGACACCGCGACCTGTTCGTCGGACTGTTCGGGGAGGACCCCTGACGGTCGACCGTAGTCACAGCAGTCCGTTTCAGGTGGCGACCAGGATCGGTCGTCCCGCGTTCTGGACGACGCGGTCGGTCACACTCCCGATCTGGTCCGTCTCGTGGGAGTGACCGTGATAGCCCACGACGACCAGGTCGGCGTCGACCTCGTCGGCGTAGTTGATGATCTCCAGATACGGCTTCCCGTGGCAACACCGGGTGGTGACCTCGACATCGAGTCGTTCGCCCCGGTCGACGACTTCCGCGAGTTCGCTGTTCCCCCACTCTTCGACCTCGTTGGTTTCCAGTTCCATGCTGCTCAGTGCCGGTTCGGAGTAGCGGTCGGTATCGACGACGAATATCGCGTGGAGCGCGGCGCCGTGTTGTTCGGCCTGTTCGAGCGCGTGCGTAACTGCACGGTTGGCGTCGGCGCTTCCGTCGGTAGCAACCAGGACGGTGTCGTACATACTACTCCAGACACGGCGAGTCGCTTTGTAGTCGCCGTCGATTCTCAGTGAGTGGGAGCGTCGTCGTTCGTTTCCGCTCTCAGTCCTGGTCGAGATGGACCGTCAAAACCGGGACGTCGACGGTGCGGACGACCCGTTCTGTCGTACTGCCAAGGAGCGTGCGTTCGAGGCCAGTCCGGCCGTGGGTCCCCATAACCACGAGGTCGACAGCGTTCTCGTCGACGTATTCACGAACGATCTCGTGTGGAACGCCGAGTCGGATCGCTTCGACCGCGGGAACGTTCGCCTCCTCGGCACGGTCCAGTACCGGTGTGGTCGGCCGCTCGCCCGACCGATCGAGCAGTTCGATAGCCTCCTCGGGGTCCATCTCCGCGGTGATCGGGCTCATCCGGACGTCGACTACGTAGAGGACGTGTACCGTCGCGCCGTACCGACTCGCGATGTCGATCGCGTGGTCGGCGGCCGCGTTCGCCCCCTCACTACCGTCCGTCGGCACGAGAATTCGTTCGTACATCTGTCTCGGTCCTGGGCGCCGACGTGCAATAATCCACAGCATATTCCCACGCTGTGACGAGCGGACCGGGGCCAGGTTCGGTCCCGTCCCCCTCGAAAAACGGTTTCGGCCGGTTCGGTGTCTCGGCTCACGGCGGGAGGGCGTGCCGTTCGGTGTCGAATCACACAACTACTTTGTCGTCTCACGCGAGAGGGGTGACATGGACGTGCGGGAGGCGACTACGGGGGACGTGCAGGCGGTCCAGCGTGTGGCAAGCGCCGCCTGGCACGCGGCCCACGCCGACATCGCGGGCGGGGCCGTCGTCGAGGAGTTCCTCGAGGAGTACTACTCGACCGAGCGACTCCGGGAGGACGTCGCCAGCCAGTCGCGACTGTTCCTCGTCGCCGCGGACGACGAACCCGCGGGAGAGGCGGGCGGGGAGGTCGACGGGGACACAGTCCTCGGGTTCGCGCTGGCGCTGCCAGCCGACGACGAGCCGGGTGTGTTCGCGCTGGGACGGATCTACGTCGACCCCGACTGCTGGGGTGAGGGTATCGGCAGCCGCCTGCTCGACCGGGTCGAGAGTCACATCCGGGCTCGCGGCGGGTCGCGACTGCGCCTGGGCGTCATGGCCGAGAACGAGCGCGCGGTCGGCTTCTACGAGTCGCGGGGCTTCGAGCGGGTCGAGGCCGACCACGACGACAGACTCGGCGTCCGGCGGTACGTCTACGCCAAGGATTTGTAGGCGGTCGCCGCTACGTCGGGTATGGAGCGAGTCGACTTCGACGACGCCGAGACGTACGAACCCGATGCAGGCTGGCGGCGAGTCGCGCTGGCCGGCAGCGAGGACGCAACCCTGGAGTGGTTCGAGAAGCCGCCGGGTCACGCCTCGCCGATGCACGACCACGAGAACGGCCAAGTCTGTCTCGTCCTCGACGGCGAACTGACGGTGCATACCGAAGACGAGAGCGCGACGCTGGGCCAGTACGACTCCGTGTGGCTCGACCCTTGGGAGTCCCACCGCGTCGAGAACACCGGCGACGAGACGGCCGTCGGCCTCGATATCTTCGTTCCGGGCCGGTCGTTCGACTTCTGGACCGACCGCGAAGAGTGAGTCGACGGGGACGACAGCAGCGCAGTCGACATCGCACGATCACGAGTGCGGTCACGGTACTCCGAAATGGAGCGGTAACCTTCCTCCAGATTCGGACACGCACACACATCACGCACGCATCGCGGAGCGCTTTTAGGCCGTGTCTCCGATAGAGTGCTCGATGACACTCCGACACACCGCGGTGCGCGTCGAGGATATCGAACGCAGCGTCGAGTTCTACGAGGACCTGCTGGGGTACGAGGTCGTGCGGTCGTTCGAGAGCGACGGCGTCCGGAACGTCTTCGTCGGCCACCCCGACCCCGACGCCGTCGACGACGCGGCAGTCCAGCTCGTCGAGGCCGACGGCCCGGTCGACCCCGGTGATTTCGTCCACGTCGCACTGACCATCGACGACGTCGACGCGGCAGTCGAGAAACTCGACGACGACCAGATCGACGACGGGCCGCTGACGATGGAGGAGTTCGACACCCGTGTCGCGTTCGTCCAGGCACCGGAGGGGTGGGGCCTCGAACTCATCGAGGACCTGTAGGGCGAGTACGAGGGCTGTCGCGCGAGTACGCTTTTGCCGGTGGCCGGCCAAGCGAAGGCATGGACGAACCACTCGGGCGCCGCGCAGAGCGGGTCTTCTGGGAGCGCCACGCCAATCCCAACAGCGGCTGGTCGCGGACGCTGACGCTCCCGGCGATCGTCTACGCCGTCCACACCCGCCGATGGCGACTGCTTGCCGTCGCGGTCGCGTTCACCGTGGTGAACCCGATACTCTTCTCGAAACCGGACGACGTCGAGGCGTGGATGACGAAGGTCGTCCTGGCCGAACGACACTGGCGCGAGTCGGGGGACGACCTCGGGGCTCTCCAGGCGCTCAACGTCGCGAACGTGCCGGTGACGCTGTACGCACTCTACGCCGCCTACCGGCGGGACACCGGCGCGGCGACGGTAGCGACGGCACTCTCGATGACGCTGAAGTTCGCGTTCGTCGCCGCGCTGGTCCGCCGGTACGAGGACGAGATCGACGCGAGCGACCTCGAACGGTGATGTGTCAGGATCCATTGCCAATGTGTTTTTCTCGCTCGCGGGGCCACGAGCAGGTATGGACGCCCACCTCCAGGCGGGGGTCGCCATCTACAACGCGGGGTACTACCACGCGGCGCACGACGCCTGGGAGGACCACTGGCTCGACCTCGACTCGGGGACCGACGACGAGTTGCTACTCCACGGGCTCATCCAGTTCACCGCGGCGGTCTACCACGCGCGCAACCGCAACTGGTCGGGTGCGACCGGACTCGCCGAGAGCGCGGGCGAGTACCTCGCCGACCTCCCGCCGGAGTACCGCGCCGTGAACGTCGAGACCGTCCGTGAGTTCCTCGCGGCACTCGAACGCGACCCGGAGCGGATCGAGCGCGGTCCTGCGCCCGCACTCACCCACGACGGACGGGCACTCGAACTCGCGGACCTGGACTTCGACGCGACGGTCGTCGCCGCGGACGTACTCGCCGAGGAACTGGGTTACGACGAGGACGCGATCGAACGCGCAGTCGAATACGCCCGTGCCGACCTCGATGCCGGCGCGGAGGGGAGTCGGTTCGTCACGCTCCTGTTCGACTTCGTGCGTGACGGGGACAATCGCGGGATCGTCGTACAGCGCCTGTCCGAACACGGCCAGCGGCGGGCCCACCGCGAGAGTGACGTCGAGGGGCTGTTCGACGAGTGACACCTGTAACGTTTTGACGGGTGGATGAGTAATCGCGTCCATGTCCGACGGGGAAGCGGACGAAGTTGAATACGAGATCGAGGTCGAACTCGAGTGGCCAGTGGACGAGGAAGACGAAGAAGACGAGGACGAGGGCGAGGACGACGAGCTACTCTGAGAGGCGAGGGATCCCAGCGGGGCGTGCAAGGGATTGAGTTCGAAGAGTAGACTGCATTGGGTCTGGATGTTACAGAGAAGGTGTGAAGTTACCGCTCGCTGCGCTCGCGGTAAGGGGGGTTGTGCCGGCCACGTTCGGCCTGCGAGCACGCTCGCAGCCCTCGTAGTCGGCTGTGAAATTCCCACGAAACAAAGCGAGTG
>Ga0207813_100059_pt1 | contig 99032 bp, 84 predicted proteins | sample A23E3SouthBayCA_2_FD_187730 | JGI IMG/M metagenome (GOLD analysis project Ga0207813, IMG submission 187730) | Aerobic enrichment media microbial communities from Eden Landing Ponds, California, USA - A23 E3 (4) (SPAdes) | ecosystem: Environmental > Aquatic > Marine > Unclassified | place...
GATGGTCGCGCCGAGGTCGTCGAGGATCTGGTAGAGCGTCCGAAATCGGGTGTAGTTACGCCAGCAGTTGACGTAGGTGGCCTCGACGTCGAGCACCTCCTCACGTAGGCGTTCGGTCACGAACTGCGAGATGCACGTCTTGCCGGCGCCGCTGGGTCCAGTGACGATGGCCGTGTCGGCGGGTTCCCCGTTCGTGATGGGCTCAAGAACGCTAGAGAGGTGGTTGACTTCGGCGTCGCGATGCTCAACTTCCCGAGGAACGAACCCGGCGCGGAGGACGCGAGCATCGCGGATCATTTGCTTCTGACAGACTGGTTTTGGGTCAGGTCATAAAAGCCTGACCGGGTTGTTTCCGGAAACGGTTCACGATGCACTTCTTAGATCGTACAAATCGACCCGCTATGACGTGATTCTTGTATACGAAAAATAGGGCTTCCGCAAGCTTCCGGAATCACATCGCTATCGTAGTAGAATCCATCAGGACCGGGGCGATTTTCTCCTCTCATCAGTAGTTGAGACTGGCCGTCAAAATGTATATTCTATTATTAAAGACGTGATGTACGCTCCAAATCCGAAGGTCATCGGGGAAGTCGCCGTATCACCGCTCTTTGGTACAACTCTGGCATTTGAGTCCATCTGAAATCGTTTGAAGCGGGTTGCGTTCGGTGAGTTTCCGTTTACACGACGAACATCGAACAGTATCGGCTACACCGATCCCACTCCCGTATCCGAGAGTAACGGTTTGATGTATGCTACCGTCGATAAGTTCGAAATCGATCTCGCCTCGCTCGTACTCAACTTCCGTCAGAGTAAGCGGTGTGACCTGCACGTCGAGTGAGTGCCGCTCTCGGATTTCTCGTTGCCGATTGGGGAATCCACTGTCACGGCGCTCCCGTAATTCGTTGAGCGTCTCGTCGAGTTCTTCGTACTCCGATTTGAGTTCTTTCCGTTCTCGCAGCGCTTGAACGCGTGAATCCTCGTCTCCTGTGTTGATCTTCTCACTTAGATCGTTGATCTTCGACGACAAGTTCGAGTGTTCTTCTTGTAGCTCCTGGATGCGCTGTTGTTGCATCTGACGGTACTCTTCAACTTCTGAATCTGCCGCACGCGAGGCTTCTCGATGAATGTCGTCGAGCTGCCCCTGTACGCTTTCCAGCAACAGTTCCCGGGCTGCTTCGAGGAGAGGCCGCACATCTGTCTTGGTCAGCTGTACAGCGCCACTAGTGGCCGTCTCGATCTCTACTGTGGTGGTCTCGAGGAATGTCTCCGCCAGTTTTGGAAGGCTCTCCTCTGATCGCGTGTCTACAGCGACGGCGCGGAGAAGCTCTTGCTGGTATTCACTGACGGTCTCGATACCGACACGAAAGAGAACCACGATGGCTGTGCGGTCGTAGTACGGAGTGAACTGTGCGCTCTGCACCTCGACAGAGCTGTTTTGGATCCACTCTGGACTCTCGATGTCAGATTCACTCTCTATCGACAGCTTGCCAGACGGCGATCGTTCTCCTGCCTCACGGAGTAGCTGTTGAAAGAACGCACTCTCCGGATGCAGCCGTTTCGTTCTATCATCGTCATTGTCTGGAGTACCCTCCCCCGGGATGAATGTGTGTCTCCCGTGGGCGATCTCGGTGTCTATGTCATCGGGTACCGACACCAGCCAGTGATCGTCACTTCGCTCGATGGAACAGCCGATAGATCGGAGATACCGTTCTGTGAACTGCTCTACCACAGATTGCGTGACAGAAATCGAAGCGTCAGTCATCGCTTTCCCCTAGGTCGAATCCTTCGAACACGCCGCTATTGAACTCCTCAAGTTTGTCGGCGAGTTCACGCTGTTCTTGGAGGTCAACTGCCATCGCATCGAAGTCGTTCTCAAGATCGACTTCGGAATCAGCGGCCACCAACCGTTCGAAGATCTCGTCTTCGAAGCTTGTCCCCGACTCTTCCAAGCGGCTCAGGATTGAGCTCAGCTCTCCGACGCTCTGCTGGAAGAGATCGATCTTGTGGTACAACCGTTCCAGTACGTACTCTTCGACCGTATCTTTCAACGCCATATTGAAGATGAATACGTCTCGCTTCTGGCCGATCCGGTGTACGCGTCCGATACGTTGTTCAACACGCATCGGGTTCCATGGCAAGTCTAAATTAACTAATATATTGCAAAACTGTAGGTTACGGCCTTCACTCATGGCGTCGGTTGAGACGAGGATTCCGCCTTCTTCTTCGAAGTCCTCGACAATTTGCTCCTTCTCGCTGCTTGAGTGCCCGCCGTGGAATGCGTGTACTGTGTATCCCTCCGAGGCGAGCCTGTCGAGGATCTGCTGTTGGGTTGCTCGGAACTGGGTGAAGACAATGACTCTCCCCATCTCGACGTTGTCGCGGGCTTCTTCGACGATATCCAAGAGTCGTTCCTGTTTGGTCACGGTATCGATCTCATCGATCAGATCTAAGATCGACTCCAGTTCGTCTGCGTGCGTGAGCTCCGACTGGTCGTAGAGTCGCTTCTCGATGGTCTTCTTGAGTGCGACCGGGCTGCTGACGACCTCCTTCTGAAGGAGCATCAGTACGAGCTTCTGGCCTTGGTCCTGACTGTACGCACCTTTGACGTAGTCGGAGACTGCCTGGTAGAGTTCACGTTCCTTCGGGGTGGGATCGAACGTCCGTGTGTCGATAGTCCGATCTGTGAAATCGATATCCGTGTCTACCCGTCGGTTCCGGATCATAACCTTGTTCAGCCGATCCTGTAGCTCGTCTCGATTCACCAGCGTCTCCTGATTACTGTTGACGAAGTAGTGGTGGAAGACGTCGCGTGTGCCGAACAGCCCAGGGCGGAGTAGCGAGACGACGTTGTACAGGTCAGTCAGTTCGTTCTGAATCGGCGTCGCCGTCAAGAAGAACGCGTAGTTGTAGGAAAGTCGGTCAATCAGGTCGTAACGGTCCGTCTCTTCGTTTTTGACGTAGTGGGCCTCGTCGAGTACCAGAACGTCCCAGTCGCGATCAAGAACCGTCTGACGATGTCGCTCGCTCTTCGCAGTATCGATGCTTGCAATGATGTAATCGTGGACGTCGAAATCTTCGAATTCGTCGTCGTAGTTGCAGACGAAGTCAAGACCGAATTTCTCTCGGAGTTCAGCCTGCCACTGTTTGGCCAGCTGTGCAGGAGTGAGGATAAGGACGGATTCGTCTGTTTCACGGAAGTGCATCTCTTTGAGAATCATCCCGACCTCGATGGTCTTCCCGAGGCCGACTTCGTCAGCCAGGAGTGCCTTTCCGTCCATCTCGAAGAGAGCCCGGTAAGCTGCATCCACTTGGTGTTCGAGAAGTTTGACGGCGTTCTCGTCCAACTCCTTCAGTGACCGGAGTTCTGAATCTGGTTGGCCTGCTTGCAGACGGACCGCTTGGATACTCTGCAGATGACTCCCATCAGTACCGTCCTCAGACAGTGAATCCAGAAGATCGTCAGCAGATTCGTGTGTGACCTCGATATCGACGAGGTCGTACCCGCTCATATGTTCGTAGAAGCAGGTGTGCGTGAAATACGTTTTGTGACTACAAATCAGCAACCAGGCAGCTGTGTCTCCATTTCGGAAGTGAAAATATGCAGCTGAACTCCCACCGAATCACTAAGTGGATGTGAAATAACATTAGGGTAGGTAATCAAAGATGACCCAGTGGGCCAGTCACTATTTAGAAATCCCCGAAGCAATCCGAAGTAACGATGCCCTTCAAACACAGGTCGCCGACATCATTCCTGGTCGGCCAATCTATGGAAAGAGGGTAGAAGGTGGCGACCGAGAACAAAATGCACGAGATATTCTCATCGATTTCTTTGACTGCAAAATTGAATATCAAGAGGCATACGAACGTGTTCTACAGGAGCTTCCACGGCGCGAATCGCCGCATTCACACGATAATAATACGTTTAGCAGCGATTGGAATGAAGCCTTGATTCGAATGCAAGCTGTTCGCTTCTACAACCACGGGGCATTTCTACAACTGAAGGAACTCGGGTACTCAGAATGCTATATTCCACATTCGCCACACGAAAACAGAGGGTCAGAGTGTACCAGGAAACTAGCTGGCGACACGTGGGAAATTGACCCGCTACTTAACCGATTGAAAGAACGGTATGATAACGAGAACTACGACACGCCCGTAACAATCCCTAGTCGGCCGAATTGCACCCACACTCCGATTCCTCCCGATATGGCTGAAGACTACTAACAAAGCCGCTGAATTCGCGGGACCATAGTGTTTATTGGGTGCCACTGAGGTTTGTTTAAGTATCAAGATGGCACAGACGGGATCCTTACCAAATACGCTCGAAGACACGGTGACCCTCAGCCGCGAGCTTCGGGAAGAAGGACAGATCGATGGGCAGGTAAAACTTTACAATGTTGACGACGACGACGAGTTCGAGTCTGACGCAGCACTCTTTTTCGAACGGACACTGATGACTCAGGGCCTTAGAGAGGCCCTCTCGATTCTTCGTGATTCCTTGACTGGGGACGACCCGCGAGGCACGCACATCCTCTATGGCCCGTACGGTAGTGGGAAGTCTCACCAGATGGTGGCACTGTACCACTGTTTCGACGATCCCGACGCCGCGGGTGCGTGGGCAAGTGATTCGGTTGAAGGGTTTGACGCTGCGCTTCCGGAGTCGGCGACGCCGATCACGGTTGCGATGCAGAACGAACAGTACGAGTACCTCTGGGAACCGTTCTTCGAGGCGCTTGATTACGATCCTGGGACGTTCGAGTCGGGTGGCTATCCCGATATGCAGACGATTCAGGAGGCTGTCGGCGACACCACAGTCGCATTCTTCGTGGACGAATTGGAGGACTGGTTCGATACGCTTCAGGGTGATCGAAAGAGCGCGAACAAGGCGTTCCTCCAGTCGCTGCTCGAATCTACCGCGCTTTCGGATCTCGAACTCTACACGATTGTCTCTGTGCTCCGCGAAGGGTCTGAGGTTCACGACATTCTGAATCGAGAACAGGCGGTCGAGGTCAACATGAACAACCAGGTGGACAAACGCGAGGTCCTGCGCCACCGCCTGATCGACTCCGTAAACGAGAGTGCGGCCCGCGAGATCGTCAACGGGTACTTCGACGCGTATGACCAAGCCGACGGGCACGTGGATCTCCCCGACGACTTGTTGTCGGAGATGCACGATCTCTATCCGTTCCACCCTGTGCTTCTGGATGCCCTCGAGACACGCTACTACGCCGATGAGGGCAACCAGAACACGCGCGGAATGATCTACCTCTTTTCGAAGGTCCTCTTGCAGATGCAGGATCAGACGGACCTGATCACACACGGCGACATCGACGCTATCGAGTTCGAGGACGAACTGGCGAAGATCAACTACGAACGACTGAACGCCGCTACCGGTGACATCAAAAGTCGTGTTGACACGGATGAAGTGCCCCACGGTCGTCGCATCCTGAACACGATTCTGCTCTACTCGTTGAAGCCGAGCGAAGGCGAGGGTGCGGAGGTATCGGAGATCGTGATGGGTGCCTACCAGACAGGTGACCTCGTCTCCGACGTCGTCCTCAATCTCGAACGATTGCACGGCGTTGCATGGCATCTCCACAAGCTGAACGGGAAGTACGCCATCCGCGACCGGCAGAACCCCAACGCACTCATCCGGAACGCAGCCGTGGACGTATCGGAAACGTCGGCGAAGGCCGAGATCGCGGACTTCATCACGGATATCTTCGGCTCGAATGCGCACCCGGTCGGGTTCCGGACGAACGATATGCGGGACATTCCGGACGACCGTGAGGTGAAGGTCGTCGTGAAGGACGGCCAGTGGACCCAGGACGAGGTGAAGAAGGTCATCACGAACGACGGTCGCGGACGCGAGTGGCGCAACACACTCGTGTTCGTCCAGCCCTCGGGGGACAAGGCCATCGAGTCCGGCACACGGTACATCGACAAGGCGCGGTACATTGAGGGCGCGCGACAGGTACTTGCCGATGAGTCTCTCGACGACGAAATCCGTACATCGATTCGCAGTATGATGGAGCAGGAGGAGAACGAACTCCGTGAAGAGCTTCAACTCCTGTACGGCGATGTGATCGACGGAGACAATCTGATGGATGACGACGAGTGGTCAAAGGTGGAGCCGATGGACCTCGATGTCTTCGTCCTCGACGAGGCGGAACTCGACGCCTCGAACATTGCGGACTCTGCGGCAGCTGACCCGTTCGACCTCCAGTCGCACGTCTGGGACATCGCCGAGGACCTTCTGGAGCGACGTGGGGAAATCTCGGTTGAGGACATCTACGAGCAGTTCCTCCGTGACCCGGAGCTCCCGATTCCCGGCAGTGCCAACGACGTGTTGAACGCAACTGTCGAAGCGCTCGACGGCAAGCCGGTACTCGCCCGTGATACTGGTGGGTTCCGTGACGACCTTTCCGGAAGCTCGCTGGACACTGTGCTCGTTCAGCAGGATGACGTGGACGTGTGGGGCGTCGATGACGCCGAGCAGGAGCTCCGCCAGCGCTTCGGGAGCGGGACGACTGCGCTCGACATCGGCGACTTCGAACTGGAACTCGTTGAGGACGGCGAGATCTGGATCGACGGCGACAGCCACGACGTTGTGATGCGGGCTATCGGCCGGCTCGCCCGTGAGGACCAGTACGTCATCGTGAAAGGGAACGAGATCCTCGACAAGCCACAATCCGACGCGACGCTCCGTGACGTCGGCGGTGCGGAGGTCGTCGGTGCGTCGTCCCTCGTGGACCGTATCGAGGAGCATATCAACGACGACGGGTACGCGAATCTCGACACGATCATCGGGGAGGTTCGGTCGGACGAAGCGGTGTTCCTGCCGCCGGACGAGACCGAATCGGTTGCTCGTGAGGCGGTCAACGAGTTCCTCGTCGACGACTACGTGCTGGAGGCCGGCGGTCGGTATCTCGGATCGCTCGGCGACCGGGAGCCGACGACAGTCAAGATTGTCCCGACGGTATCCGACCGAATCGGTGACCAGATTCTGGCGTACATTGAGGACTTAGAACCGGGTGACCAGTTCACGGTCAACAAGGTCACCGACCGCTTCGACGACAGCGTCACCGAGTACATGGTGCGGACGTTCCTGCTGGAGAACATCGGGAAGGACGAGGAACCGGAGTACGTGGTCAACACAACCGGGTCGGACAAGGCCACCGACTGGGTGCCCGGCTATCCGTTCCGGAAGGCCGACACAGAGGCTGATACGTGGCGCTTCGAGTACAACGGCGACGACGTCGCTGCGATGCGGAGCAAGTGGCGGAACAACCACCAGACGGGGAGCGTCGAGTACGGCGACGTCACCTTTATGCTGCCCGACAGGGAGGGTGTTCCCGGTGCTCTTCAGGGGACCGCCGACGTCGAGCGGACGCAGGTCAGCTTGACGTTGCGGTCCGAACAGGATTACACGAAGGTACAGGATCTGTTTGAGCGGATGCCGGAAGAGGCGTCGAGCCTGAAGATCGAGATCAGCTTCCAGAAGTAGTTCTGCTTCTCCTACTGGTCGGTGTCCGCGTTTCTGATTATGGCTTCAACGAGGACTTCGTCACCGTCCGTCTCATCCAGCATATTCCTCAGGACGGTTCCCCGATTAGTGCTGGCTGAGGTCTCCCTTGTGGGAGATTGATCAAGATCACTCAGATCACCCTCACCAGTAAACTGCAACAAAACTCACCTCTAGATAATTTCGATTGGACGTGTTTGAGTCGGAATCTGCAACCCCTTCCTCGTTATTGATGATTCTGGATCTTCGCTGAGCAAGGGTATCACGGTCTAAGTTCACGTCTGCCTCGTCCTCCACCACTTGAGTTAGCTCCCTCAACAACCGGGTTTCAAGTTCAAAATTCGACTCATCCGGTTGTATTGTTGTTTCACTATATGCGGTGACCAATAACTCTTCACGGCGATCTGAAGACAGACTCAGATTCCCATCTTCCTCAATGTAATCAAAGTATTCGTTGTGATGTTCCCTTACGATATCATCGGGATCATCTTCTTCTAACTCGGCAGTATCGAACTCCTCTTTCGCTTGTGAAAATGCAGCATCAATAACGGAACTCAATTGATTCCCAATCGGTTTCGAGATACTTTTGATAACGCGAGTCAACTTAATTGGATCCCAGTCCTTCTGAATCTGCGCTTCGGATACTCTAACGTACGCTGTAAACTCGTTTTCCTCGTATAAGAACTGGCTAGGCTCTTGCCAAAGCATCTCTGGGTCCAGAGTACCAGCAATCCAGAGACTTTCAGCATCTTCCCTATCTCCATTCTCATCTTTCTCTTGAATTGCACCGTCAACCAATACATAATTCTCTAATTCACCAACGACGGGGATTTGATCTCCAAAAAGTGAGCCCATCAACTCGATAGCCTGCTTCTCTTGATTATCAAACTCGTATTCAGCGTCTTCAGCAACATCAATCAGATATTGGAATGCTTTGTAGTAGTGGAATAACTCATGACCAGAAAATTCTACATCTACCTCCAAGAGACCTCCTTTAGAGAGGTTAGACACGGAGACTCCTGACTTAGTATCCTTCTCGGTCAACTGGAGATGGGGAGATGTTTCAGCATATAATTCATCGAATTTAGACTCGATCTGAGACCGACGAACAACTTCCTCAGTATCTCTATCGACACTCACTGTCTCACGACTCGCACTTCCGCCCCCAACAACCGGGAGATGTGAAAGAGCAGCTTTCAGTCGAAACCTCCACCGCTTTCGATTTTCTGTCATATCAATATCTGTGCGAGCCTCTGTTACTTCCCGCGTCAACGAGGCTAACAAGCTGACTACACTCACCTCGTCAAGATATATGAACTCGCGCAGAGGCAACTCATCTTCATCTTCGCTCTCTGATGTCAGGAAAGAGGGGACCCACATTGGCATATCAGGCATTGTTCTCCTTACCCCCGGATTCATTTTGCTTCCCACGTCGTGATCGTTCGATCCGTCTTAATGCTAGTGCCAAATCTTCCGGTATAATCGTTGTTCGGCTGTCCTTTACACCCGAAACTGCTGCATCATTCAACAGTCGCTTTAATTCAGCACCGGTCCATTCTTCGGTCTCCTCTGCAATTCCGGTGAAGTCGACGGAATCTGCGACATTCATTTCCTCCTGTTCTGAGACGGTTTCCAATATATCAACCCGGTCCTCCATTGGTAACTCAGAAGGGAATTCTACTTCACGGTCGAACCTACCCGGACGGCGTAATGCTTGATCAATATCCTCCGGACGGTTTGTCGCAGCGATAACAATCACATCTTCGAATTCATCGAACCCATCCATCACCGTCAACAGTTGAGTTACAATTCGACGGTTGACCTCTCTTGACCCTTCCCGCGAAGAGGCAATGCTTTCTATTTCGTCAATGAATATTATTGATGGCCCGTCTCTCTGACTAGCATCCTCAAAGATCCGCCGAATTTCTCGTTCACTTTCTCCATACCATCTGCTAAGCACTTCAGGACCATTTATATTATAGAACGTTCCGTCTTCTAGACTATCAGCAACAGCCCTTGCGAACAGCGTCTTACCTGTTCCTGGTGGTCCGTGGAATAGAACACCGGTTGGAGGATCTGCTCCGATCTCGCTAAACTCGTCGCTTTTGCTTAATGGCAATTCGACTACCTCTTTAACTCGTTCCTTGATGGTTTCTAACCCACCAATATCGTCGAAAGAATTGTCCGGATTCTCTGTTCGGTAGCGACTTAAATCGGAAGATTCGCTCGAAGAATCAAATGTTGGTGGGTCAATATCCTCAATCTTACCCAGCACTCTTCCAGAAGTAGAATCCAATTCAATAGTGTCCTCAACACGTAGATCCAATTCATCGGGATACAACACGCTGAGATGTGTATTCTCTGTCTGAACAATTATTTTCTCAGAAGATACTCGCTTGACGACTCCGACTAAGTTTCCTGAATCAGATCCATCTGGTTGGATCACCTCTACCGCATTGATCTGTTCTTCATCAAGCCGCACCGTTGCTCCGGGAGATGGATCTTCCCCCGTGTCATTATACACCAGAATTGTGTTCTGATTGCCAAATGCGACTACCAGTTCGTCTCCATCTTCAACGACATCCTTCACAGTGAGAATTAGATTATCAACCATCGTTCTCTCGGAGTCTGTATACCGCGAACTGACACTCGAACGTGATAACAGTTCCCTGTATCGCTAAATTCCCCTTGAAAGCTAGAACAGCGTACACTACGAAAGAACTCCCACTGATCCCGACGTGACTGATTTCAAGACTACGTTCAATTGCTTTCGTCCGTCTCTCAGTTGCTTTATCTGAGTATTAGAAATACTGCCGAACAATGGGTAGAGTTCTCGCTGGAGCTGTTTGTTGGTGGAAAGAACGCACACTTATGGGGTTCCTGCGTTATCGCTTCTACATACTGAATAATGTCTGAGCAATCTGGATCTTCGCAGGGTCGGCAGGAGCGGACGGAACTCCCCATCGAACGCGGGTTCCCCATTGAGCGCGTGAACGAGATTGCCGAGAAGGAGGGCCGAGCGAGGATGTACTACCGTCCGATCTACACGATGCACAAGTGGTGGGCGCGACGCCTCGGCTGTGTCTTCCGTGCTATATCTCTCTATACGCTGCTGGACGACCCGGAGAAGGTCTCGGTATTCGAACCTGGCCATAAGGGCAGCACGCTCGCGTCCTATGGTGACGACGCCGACGGCGAGTCCGACGTTGACGTCGCGTCGCTGCTCGAACGCGTGGACATGACCAACCCGGAAAGCCTCTGGGAGCTCTACTCGAAGGATGTTCGTGTCGAGGACAAGAAAATCCTCGACCCGTTTATGGGCGGCGGTACGTCGCTCGTTGAAGCGTCACGGTTCGGCGCTGAAGTCGTCGGCAACGACCTGAACCCGGTCGCGTGGTTCGTCACGAAGAAGGAACTCGAAGCGGGCCAGACCGACGTTGAAGAACTTGAGGAAGCCTTCGAGCAGGTGAAAGAGGAAGTCGCTGACGAGATCACCCAGTACTACAAGACGCCCTGTCCGAACGGCGACCACGACGCCGACGTGATGTACAACTTCTGGGTGAAGGAGTTGGACTGTGTCTCGTGTGGACACACAGTTCCGCTGTTCAAGGATTATCGTGTCGCTGCTGGTCGTTACGAAAATGAAGGCAAGTACAACGTTCATTGCCCGTCTTGTGAGGCAGTTACACTAGTAGACGATTGGCAATCAGAGTGTATTTGTAACGACTGTGGTCACGATTTCATACCTAAAGAGGGGAATGTATTTCGGAGTAAGTATACTTGCCCAGACTGCGGACAAAAGTACGGTATCACCGATGCCATCCAAGAACAAGGCGGATTCGACCTGCGCCTCTACGCGCTTGAGTATTACTGTGAGCACTGCGATGCTGCAGGTGAAAACAAGAGTGCGTACAAGGGCTACAAACGGATCGAAGAAGCTGACATAACACTCTTTGAGGATGTTAAACAGGAGTGGGAAGAAAGTCCTGGGCTTCATGAGTATGTCCCAGATGAGGATATCCCTCCCGGTCATATGACTTCGGAGAGGAATCCAGTATTCGACCATGGGTACAGTAAGTGGACAGATATGTTCACTGAAAGGCAGCTGTATTCTCTTTCTAAGCTTCTTAAGGCGATTGAGGGGGTGGAAGACGGAAATATAAGGGAGTTCCTCCTGCTCGCATTTTCCGACTCTATCCGGTACAACAGCACTTTCGTAACCTACAACAACGGCTATAATAAGGCGGACCATTCATTCAAACAGAACTCCTTCGTTCCTACAACAGACCCAGTTGAGAACAACGTTTGGGGTACGAAATTTGGATCGGGATCGTTCAGTGCGATTTGGGATAAGTTGTTGAACGGTGTAGAGTACGCTAATTCTCCTTCAGAGCGTTATGTGAAAGATGGAGAGACTGAGAAAGCTACTGGATTCCCCGCAATCGATAGCGACTTCACCCTTTCACTCGGCGACGCAAGACAGCTTGAGGCTGAGAATGAGTTTGATGCCGTAATCACCGATCCCCCTTATTATGACAACGTGATGTATTCTGAGGTTTCAGACTTCTTCTACGTGTGGCTTAAGCCCCTCCTTGAGAGCGAGTACGATGGATTTGCTGCGGAAAAGACTCCGCGCGCAGAATCTATTGTAACGAACCCGTTCTTGGACAAAACTGCGGAAGATTTCGAACGTGAAATCGGACAAGCGTTCGCAGCAATTCGTAAAGCACTCAAGAAAGATGGTACCCTTGCGTTCACCTACCACCATAGCGACTCTGAGTCTTGGGGCGAACTGTTAGAGTCTCTTTGTAATGCAGGATTTGAAGTCACCGCAGCATATCCCCTTACTGCAGATATTAACAAGTTCATCACTGGAGAAGCAGTTTCTTTCGATATCGCCATTGTTGCCCGTCCAATCGAAGACACTCAAGCCGCGTCATGGAACTCCCTACGCCGCGAAATCTACCGTACGGCTCGGCGCACCCGCCAGCAACTCGAGGAGAACCGCGACCTCTCGCGCGGCGATATCGGCGTGATGGAGATGGGCGCGTGTTTCCGCGAGTACTCGAAGCACCACGGGAAGGTGCAGCGTGACGGCGAGATTATGGACGCGAAGGAAGTCGTCCAAGAAATCTATGGCATCATCCAGGAGGCTAGCGATATCGGCATCGAGGACGTGTTCATCGACCTGCTTGATACCGCGAACGTCTCCTACGACGACGTCAACAAGCTCTGTCGCGGTACGAACGCCACGCCTGAGGAACTGAAAGAGATGCATCTGTACAACCAAGACGACGGCTTCGAACTCGGCACGTGGGACAACGAGAAGCGCCAAGCGTACATCCAGGAGCGTGTCAACGGCGACGGCGGCGACCACCTCTCGAACCTCGACAAGCTCCAGTTCCTGCGGTACCGCTACGAGAAGGGCCAGGCGGTCCAGAACTACGTCGAAAAGTGGGACGTAGATGACGACCTGCGCGAACTCGCGGGACGGCTCGCGGACGTGACCGGCGACGACACGTACACGCGGGTGCTTGGAGATCGGGACATCACGAGCTACTGATTGGAAGCTCACCTACGTTCTCTCGCGTTTCACGACTGCGGTAGGATCGACGACCTACGGTGGGGTGGAACAATCAGCAAACGGAACGCTCAAGAAACAATAAGGAGTGTTTTCGAGTAATCTGTGCGTCCATTTCGTGCCGGCGAAGCTGTCTACGAGCGATCCATCGCAATCGATGCGAGCACCATCGGTGACATCACTATCACCGTTGCCGTGAGTGCGGATCGTACTGATGAGCTGGCTATTCTGGACCGTATCTACGCTGCGGCCCAAGGATACCCGTTCTTCCCGTTTCGAGACAAATCGCACGACTTGACGTACGAAGACAGCGTTGGATTCTTCGAGACGGTCGTTCAGGACAACAGCCAGTATCTGAAAGCGACGACTCATCTCGGACGAGACGGATCTGATCCTGAGCGTGTTGAGGCAGTCCAATCTGCTGTTCTCGCTGAACTGGTGGGAGTCGAAGATTCGCTTGTAATTCTCGACGGTAACGAGGACAAGGCAGAGCGGTTTGGGCGGGCAATCACGGGAATATCAGGTAGCTGTCCACCGATGGCTACCTGTATTCAGTCGGAATTGTATTATCCTACATCCCTGCTCGCCGACCTCTGTGCGAGTCATCTTGCATACCAGATCGACCATCCTCGCCACTGTTCTGAGGTGACGCCGACTGCCCCAGTGACCAAAGAGGAATTCAACCATCTCTGGGGACCCGCATACAATGAGATCGTGAACTCCTCCACACCCGTATACACCGAGCCAATTGAGCAGCGGAGAGCCGAAACCGTTCCAACGCGGATGAACTGTTGGTTCGAGGGTGTGATGGGCGGCGGTGAACCAGTTCAGTTCGAATCCTCCGTCCGGCCTATTGTGCAGTATGCTCGGAGAGAAGGCTATGAAGAACTCGCTACCCGTCTCTCTGAGGTGTAGAAGTCAGGTGCGTTTCCTGTGCCCACGTCCGTCTTCGACGCCTATTGGCTTGCGCCGCCAGGCTTGCGGGCCATGGTCACACAGGCTCCACGCAGCACCTCTGCGCTCAACTCTACATACTATACGCCAGCATATAGAACTTTGGATGCCTCGCCGAGGTACGCTGTTGGTGCGAATACCACCCCGGGAACTTTCTACCTCCTCTGAACACACGACCATATGGAATCGGGAAAGAAATCGTTAGAGGAACTGACGACGGCAGGGGTATTCCACGTCCCGGAGTATCAGCGCTACTACTCGTGGACTGAACCGGAGTGGGATGATCTCTGGACTGATCTCTACACACTTCCACCGGACAAACAGCACTATTTTGGGACGATCATCATCCAGAAGACGGACGAAACGGAAAGCGGTGGGAGCACCGGCGGCTACGGCTCTTCGAGAGAAAAGCCCATCAACCTCCTTATCGACGGCCAACAACGGCTCACCTCGCTTGCGCTGCTGGTTCGATCGATGACGGAATGTCTCGAGGAAATCGCACCGGAGACGGATCACGAGGCCGAGATACTCGACGACGTTGAAGAGATGCGCGAGACACTTCTCGTTGAGGGCAACATCTATCAACTTCAGCTCCTCGACGAGGAGGACAACAAGTACCTCGAATGGCTACTCACGGGTCACGACGTTCACGAACCGGACCGCCCGTCTCAGCGGAAGATGATCGAGGCGAAGGAATACTTCGACGACCAACTCGACGATCTCACTGCATCCCCCGATGTCGATCCCGTGGACGTCGCTACGGAACTCAAGCAACTCTGGGAGACCATCCTCGAACTCGAACTGATGGTGTACGTTGTTGACGCAGCCAATCCCGAGAAGGCGACGCTCATCTTCGATAGCGTCAACGACCGAGGTCGGTCGCTCTCTACGTTCGACAAGACGAAGTCGTTCCTGATGCGGATGGCGTACCTCGCTGCGGATACTGAGAGCGAGGCACAAGCGACCATCCGCCGAATCCGACAATCGTTCGGGGAGATGTACAACGACCACCAGACAATGCTGGAGTCACCGTACGTCACCGATATTAGCGATGACGCAGTCCAGCGCTACCATTTCATTTCGTATTTTGACTGGTCGAACTCCGACGAGTACAGTGATCCCGCCTTCCTTAGCGAGCTGAAAGAGCACATCCGCAAGCTTCGACAGGAAGATCCACGAGCGTGCTTGGAATACATCAAAGACTATACCAACAGCTTGGAACGCGGATTCAACGCGTTATCGAAGGTGTTAGACTGTACCGGTGATGATGAAATCCCGACCCTCGTCCAGCGAATACACCGCCTCCGTCACGCGACGAAGTTCTACCCGTTGCTCCTCAAAGCGTGGCCGAATCTTGATGACGATGGCAGGCGGGAGCTCCTGAACGCGATTGAGACGTACATTTTCCGCGTCTACTCGATTGGGAACCATCGAAGTCACACCGGTGAGTCCAGTCTCTACGTCCGCACGCGAAACATCAGCGAAGACAGTCCAGCCGATATCTGGGTGAGCAAAGTCGTCTCCCTAATGAATCGATACGAGGACGACTCGCAGTTTCGACGATCCCTTTCAGCCGCGGATCTGTACTCGAAAGCGAGCTCGCAGGACCTTCGGTATCTCTTCTACTTCTACAACGAACACCGAGCTGACGAGAAGGGGGAGCGCGGTGGACCATCGCTCACAGAAGCGATGAGCAACGAATACACGGTCGAACACATTTGGCCACAGAGTCCCGACGAACTACCTCTCGGGGATGCCGACGAGTATCCCAGTCCTGAAGCGCGGTACGACGCGTACGTTGATCGACTCGGGAATCTCACGCTTGCGAGCAGACCGTGGAACTCGAAGTGGGGGAACGCTACATTCGAGACCAAGTGTGATGAGGGATACGTGGAGTCGAAGCTCTGGGTGCAATGGGATATCCAGAACGACTACGACGAGTGGTCCGTGGAAAATATCGAGGACCGCGAGGAGACGATAATCGACTTTGTCCTCGACGAATGGGCGACGCCCGAGACACGTCTTGGAGACATCGAAGAGCCGGCGGACGCGATTGACCGGCTTACGAAGGAGGAACAGTTCGTCCTCAAGGCACTCCGCCAGAACACTGGCGGCGCGGTCCGTCGTGTTATCCACGGGGACGCGACCGAGCTTCCAGACTCACCGTTTGAAGAACCAAACTCGAACGGCACAGAACGAAATGAGGTAGGTTCGATTCTGAGCCGTCTCCAGAACGTTGGTCTCGCTGAGCAGAACAAGCATACCTGGTCGCCCACCGACGAGGCGCTTGGCATTGATCTCCCGACCTAACGCCCAACTACCGCGATCGGTATAACGCACTTCGACGCGTTAACTCCCTGCAAGACCTCCGACGTGACGATTGAGGTACCGCACCCCTTTTTGACCCCTCGCCAACGTGGTATAGATAATGGCAGGCCCCGGACAGATACCCGGACAGTACAATCTCGTCATCGAAGATGCCTACGAGACCTTCGAACACCAGATCCCCGTGAAGGAGTTCCTCCAGCGGCTCAAGGAAGACGATGTTCCCGAGAAAGTGAGTGTCGTCGGACTCTCGGATGCCCTGAGTGACGAGGATCTGGCGAACGAACTCGCCCGTGAGATGGATCAACGTGCGAACGATCTGGAGTATCAAAGTCCCACGATACAGTTCGTCGTCGAAGGGTCGTTTCATCGAAGCGGGAAGACCTACGACCTTCGGTACGATGACGAGCTCTACTCGCTTCAGCAGGTCTTTGGTCCACAACTCGAACGGAAAGAAGGTGGGGAGTGGCTCGTCGCGCCGTTTTAATCCTCAGTACTGGTCATAACCTCGTATGTAGTGTCGTACTATTTCGAAAGGGGCGCAGAATTGACCACACCCTATTCAGTATGGTCTTTGAGAGTTCTACTCCGGGTAGTCCCTTTCAAGGCCTGCAGTACTCGCTCTTCGACGGCGTCGCAGGCATCGGTGTCCACAACAGAGTATCCGTCCTCTCCGCTCCTGATCTTCTCTATGAATGCCCTTCTGAAGGCAGCTTTCACTGAGGGGTATTCGATTATCGGATCGTAGTGTCGGTCGAAGGTATCGTAAAGCGACAACAATGATTCGAGAGGGAGGAATGCAACTGGGATATCTCCCTTCTCCACATCTTCACTCTGCTCGAACCACTCCTGTACACGAGAGGCGACATAGGGGAATTGACCTTCTCGGAAGTTATTCGAGACGAAGAGGTGGGCGTCCAGGTTTTCGTCATCTGAGAGCGAAACTGAGAGAGCACCACCGAGATTTTCCGTAACCATATACCAAGCAGCTTTGTTCTTCTCACCGGCATCGAGATCGTATCCCTTCTTTGTGTAGGTGAGTTTCGGGTCGTAACTTGCGATGAAGTAACCGTCGTCTTCAGGAATTACGAGACAGCCATCTGTTTCCGTCTCTCCTTCTCGACCCCACCGCTCGGTGAAGAGGAACATAAATTTCAGGAGATAGAACACGTCCCGTTCAAACTCGTTGTAATCGTAATCCTCCTTCAGTTCCTTCCGCTCCTCCTGTGAGAGGTCGTCGAATTCGCCTGCTGCACCGCGCTGATGTAGGTCCTGAAGGCGTTCGAACGCTTCGTCCGCCCGACCAATAATTCGGTTTCTGAACTGGGATTTGCTGTCACGAATCGCTGAGGTAAGAAGATTTTCTGGAGAATCAGACATCAACAGGTCGTGTAGGTCAATAGTCCCGAAGTGCTCTCGCCCGTTGAGATACGCTTTCCCGTAAACGACGAGAACCGAGTTTAGCAGGTATTGATTGATTCGTCGAGGAAGGCGGCCGTTTCCGAGACAATAGTTGATGTACTCATATCGGTGTGTGTTGGCTTCTTTTCCTGCACTCGCCACTTCCTGGAATGTGGCTCGGATGTAGTCGTTGTGTTTCGTCTCATACGCATCGATTGAGACGTCCAAGAAGTTGATGCCATTATCTGAAAGCGTATCACGGATCTCTTTTAGCGACTCAAATGCTGCTTCATGGATCGCCTCATCGTCAACGCTGACCTCCCGTCGGATGTCGTCCCTGAAACTATCACCTTCACATTCGTCACATTCGTCCGGCTTTTCTTCCTCATATACCTCGTGACAGCGATAACACTCAAATGTGTCAATCTCGGCTACGTCGATGAATTCGTTCAGAAGTGACTGTTCTTCTTCCGGTAAATCCTCGAAATATCGGTTATACGTCTCAACTGCCCCCGTGAGAATCTGGTGGAAGATGTATGAATCTCGTAGCTGGACGTCATATGGATAGATGCTATCGAACGAGATACCCAGTTTGTCCTCGATCAGTAATCGAATTGCCTCCTTTTCTGACTCGGGCAGGTACCGGTCTTGGATCTCAAAGTAAAATCCTGTTTCTTCACGCTCTACTTTCAGCTCGACCTTCTTCCCCGTCTTGTTGTGGTTGAAGCCGAGATGGGACAGTTCGGATAAACTCTGTAGATCAACTAGTTCCTGAAAGACGGCTTCTGAGTTGAGATCATTCCGAACTCCCGTAGGGTTGCTGAGGGAGAGGGATGATCCATCGGGGAGATAGGTTCGTTGGAACTCCACCTCGGTGAGTGTGAGCGCTTCAATCTCATCGTTGAAGATTGACGCAAGTCCATCGATGACGTGCTGAGTCGTTTGTGATCGCTCTATTCTGTCAACTCCATCACTATCCGTAAAGGTCTTTGAGAACTTCTTGATTCGACTCTTTGCACCTCGGACCTCTACCTCACCACCACCATCTTTCCGAACGAATAGTGGGTGGGCACGCTCGAACAAGCGACTTCGGACACGATCGTCTTCCCGAGTGGTCACACGAACCTCTTTACTCGGCCACACCAGTGTAAAACCGTCAATCAACTCTTCGACGAAGAGACCCTCATCTTCGAGTCGGCGAAGTTCGTCCTCGAAATCCGTTTCCACCTGGAAACCGTTACCACCGCTACTCTTTTGCGCCCATTTTTCTTCTGCCCAGATAGTGAGTAGAAGCTGTTGTGCACGATCTGGTGATTGGTCCTTTAATTCTGCGAGTAAGTCGTCGACTGACTCAAACCGGGAGTCAATCCGTTTCGTTCGCCCAACGTAGAACTCCGATACGAGATTTTCAAGCGTCCGTTCTGACTCCGGGATTTTATCATATTTCTTCCCGAGCAGTAGACCCCAGAACCCGTCATCGTTCGAAAGGGGGTCATGTGATGTCATCTCGTTACTCATTCAACTATCTGATTAGTGTGAAACCAGGTATAAAGAGATTGTCGGGCGACACTAATGTTCAGAGCAGTTTTAGCGGTCCCTCTTTCTCCACTTCATCGGAACCATTCTGGAGGAAATAGAGGTCGATCCACTCCTGCCCGTGCTCGCGGCAGAACACCGGTACACACGTCGTCGTATACTCGTAGCGCTGTTCACAGCGCGTCTCGATCTGTTCTCGCGTCCAGTCACCGTCTTGCTCTAGGTCGTACCGATTGCGAACTTCCCACGAGTGTTCGTCGGCAGCGGCCTTGAGGACGCGGAGCGAGAAGTCCCGAGTATCTTTGAACGTGAACGGACCGCTCATCGATATCGCTTCGCTCAGGGCAGTCTCTTCGACACCGTCGAGACACAGGCGATTCTCTGCGACGGCGCGGAAGGCTTCGAGTTCAGCAGATTTCTCGATGAGGACGTCGTGTAGGTAGTTGTGGACGACGTCGCCGTATCTGTCCAGAGTGAAAGACTGCTCGGGTGAGACGATCTGCAGTTCGGCTCCGGTCTGGGCGACTCGGCGACGCTTCGGTTCGAGTAGCGGACACAGGAATGCGAGCCGGTCAGCGTGGAGAAGGTAGGCGTAGCTGAACAACCGAGACCGAGATGGCGACTCTTTCACCGGGTCGTGGCCTTCTGCGTAGTATTTCGAGTCCAGTATAGCTAGTGTCTGGTCGGCCTCCTGTAGCGCGTGGTCCGGTTCGTGGTAGATCTGACCCTCACCCTCGAACGGATTCACGGACGGTGACCGGACGGGCGTCACGTCGTCGAGGCCGCCGAGGTGGTCGTAGGACTTGATGTATGAGAGCTCGCGCTCAATGACGACCTGGGAGTACTGCTCGAACAACGACTCCATATTCAGAACGTAGTCCACGACCAGTTCCCGCGGGCCGTCTTTGAGTTGCTGGCCGAGTGACGACGACATCACCGCCTTGGCGACATCGAACGCCTTCTGGTAGTACCGGCGCTGCTTCGGGAGGTCGCTAAGCGAGAGACGTCGATACGCGTCCATCCGGTCTAACCCGCTGCTAACACCCATACTCTCCAGGCGCTCCACCTCTCGGTGAACCTCTGAGAAGATACGGTCGTACGCAGGGTGGTCGTTCTCGTGAGAGTTCTGTCGAAAGAGCCGAAGCAGTGTCTTCCCCGCAAAGTGGAGCAGCGAGTTCGCGGCGTTGTCGTACTCGGTCTCGTTGCGGATCCAGTGTGGCTCCAGCGTCCCCCGCGCGTGGTTCATAAGCGTCTGTTCGACATCGATCTCTCCCCGCCCGTCCAGACTGTCGAGCCGTCGGATGACCAAATCGCGGATATACCCCTGCCGGTGGATCGTCTCTAACCCATCGAGGTAGTTGATCGCCAGCACAACGAAGACATCGTCCAGATGGATGTCGTCGGAGAGGAAGTCCTGCAGCGGGATCCCGTGGTATTCGATGGAGCGGTTCTGGTCGTAGACCGCCAGCAACATATCGAAGATGTGCTCCCAGTCGATCTTCGGATCGACCTGGACCTTTGACGACGGTGTGAGGCTCACGACGCCGATGATATCCGTCGCTTCGACGTGGAGTACCTCGTTCTCGTCGCCGTCTACGGTGACTGTGACGACTTCGTATTCTTGCTCGCCGTCGAGCGCTGCTTGACTCTTCGTGAAGACTCCGGGACTCTGCTGTGTGAAAGATGCGCGACGAAGCTGGTCCCCGATGGACGACGGACAGCCCTCTATCCGGATCTCCCCGCGTTCGGGGACGTTGAAGGTGTCCTGCCCGTACTCGTAGACTTCGTCAACGGTGCTCATTACTCGTAGGAGCCCATCTGGCGACGTTCCTGTTCGAGTTCCCGTTCGGCGAGCTCAGCAGCAGGGGCAAGATCGAACTCCTCGAATTCGCCGTTCATCGCGCGGTAGTGTTCCGCGATTCGCTCGATCTGCGGGAATGCGGCGGCGTTCAGGAGTCGCGGAACGATGTACGTCCGGAACGCCTGTCCGACCGCATCTTTCTGGTCATACTCGTACTCTCCGCCTTCTCGACAGCCGACGCCAAGGAAGACGGCGACGTCGCGATAATGCATCGGGCCGAAGCGCATGATCGACCCTTGTGACGTCGATTCGTGGCCGTGGTTGATCCCCTGGTAGTCCCGCTCGAACAGGCGGAGGATCTCGCTTTCTCCGAGGTCCGTGTGGTCGGTGACGTGCGTGGTGATCCAGTCTTTGAACAGCTGTCGGCGCTTGTCCTCCTCGTACTCGTCCAGCTCAATCATGGCGAACCGGCGGGTGATCGCGTTGTCGAGTTCGTTCACCGTCCGGTCGGACATGTTCATCGTACAGATGATGTTCACCCGCTCGTCCAGTTCGATAGTCTCCCCCTCGTCGGTCTCAAAGATGGTCTGATGGGGGTTCTCGATAGCGGTGTACAGCGGGCCGAAAATCTTCGAGATGTCGGCTCGCGTGATCTCGTCGAGGATGACGCCGTACTCGACGTCGAATCGGCGGGCACGCTGAACGGCTTCGGAAACGCAGCCGAGTTTCGTCCGGTAGCTTAGCGAGTCACCGGTGTAGTCCGGGCTAATGCCGCCGATGATGTCCGACGGCGTCCACGAGGGGGTCGCAGTGTTGAGCGCGTACCCGATGCCGGTTTCACGGGCGAGTTGCTTGGCGAAGGTCGTCTTCCCTGTTCCGGTCGGTCCGTACAGGACGACGGGCTTCCCAGCTTCAAGCGCGACTTTGGCGTTGCGTTCGACATCTTTCGGAACGAGTATCTCTTCGGGCGTTTCATCACCGCGGAGACTCACGACGCGCTTGAGGCGGTCTGAAGCCAACGGTGACTCAAGTACGGCACGTCGAACCCGACCCAGACCACGTTCACCGTCGTGGACCACATCGAGCTTCTCGTCCTCGATCAAAAACTCCAGTACGTCTTCGCTCTCTGCATTCTGGATTGCTTCGACGACGTCGTCGGTTACACGGCGAAGAATTCCGACTTCCTCTTTCGCATCCTCAAGCGTATAGTCGCCAGACGAGTCACTCATTATCGAATACAGGTCGCCCACAGTATATAAAAACCCGTTCAAAAAGAATTTTGCGACTTGTCCAGGCTGCTATTTAACCGTATGAGTGAGATCTGGACTATTATGTGATTGTGGGTGGTTATCTCTACAAAGAGGGAGCATGTCATAGAATTCATCGCATAGGTATTCGTGTGCAATTATCCATCTGAGGTTGGTCGGAGATCCCTCCACCGAAGAGGTTCGATTGTGCTGTCATCAATTTCGACGCTAAATAGATACGAGTCACGTGGATCTCCTGTTTCATGGCCAGCGTCATCCTCGAATATCTCGACGATTGTACCTTGTTTGCGATGGAGTCGCTCATGATCAGGATCGTCCTCATCCGGAATATCGACTCTAACCCGGTCTCCAACCTCAAATCGTTTCATTGGTCGGTATTACTGCTGCTTTGCCCTGTCAGTTACGGCTGATATCGAAAGTTGCGTAACTCATTCTATAACACGCTGAATAGGATAAGAGTTAGTCGACGAGATCGGGATAGGTCCATCGAATCCTCTGACGAAATTGAAAAACTCAAACTGAATGTTGAGGTGTATGAACCGCGAACAGACCACTTACGGATGAACGTGACTCTCTAATAGAGAAGTACATATGCTTACAAGACTCGCTCTCAGACTACGTGATATGCCGTTCCGTGGGAACTTGGGTGGCGAGATCGTTCCTCCGGCGACTGTTCCGGATCAGCAGCCTGTTGACTGTCCGGAATGCGGGGAGACGATGTATCCCCGTGAGGGCGGTGGGCGGGCCCGTCATTTCTACCATGCCGCTGAAGACGCTTCTGAGAATTGTTCGAAGGCTCTTGGTGAGTCGAATACGCATGCTCGATGTACCGCTTTGGCTGTCGCTGCGTTGAATGAACAATTCGGTGACCAAGCTGCACGATGTGGTGTCGAGATCGTCATCGAGACTCCGTCGACACCGACTGAGCCAGATTATCGCCGAGCAGATGCGGTGCTGGAATTCGATTCCAGTCACGCGTATTATGGCCGCGGGATCATCATCGAGGTTCAGTACAAGAACCTGCGGAAGGACATCCAAGGCACGACGTATGATTACCTGCAGGCCGGGTATTCAGTCGCCTGGATAACCCCGGAGGACTTCGCTGACGACCATCTTGACCTTGCGATCATTGACAAGGCTTTCGAAGCAAGAACCGGTGACGGGTACAGCGTTCGGGATAGCGATCCGTGGGATTTCGATCCGCGAGTTGAAGCTGAGATGCGATGGGACGTACCAGAGCACGATGACCCAATTGGTGACGGGCATGACTGGGTGCGAGTGCCGGCGTACGCGCATCCTGATGGATACGAGTACCAAGCATGTCATTGCGGTGCTCGCCGTCGCTACGACCATCAGCGCGGCCAGTACGTCTACGATCACGACGGCATCCTCGCCCCATCGGAATCGTCTATTGAGATTCTCTCTCCCACAGACAACGGGACAGTCCGACAAACCGAGGAAGACCTCGAAACGGGGTTGATGTTTAAGGTCAGCGTCGCCCCCTGCCGTGGGCCGAAAGGTGTCCACGAATGGGGAGACAAGGCCGAGTATGAGTATACGACTGCGTGGACATGTAAGCACTGTCCGGTTCGCCTCGTAAGAGATGCACAGGAGATGTTCTCACTCGTCGGTAACCCTGAAGCGGATGTTCGGTATCAGGTGAACGGAGAACATGGAACGGAAACGGATAGCTCGTGGTACTGCCTGCGCTGTGAAGAGCTCGTTGAGAAAACGGAGACTGGTGAATGCCAGCAGTGTGACGCAATCGCGTTAGCGCGTTCGATCCTTCCATCAGTGCCGGCGAATTGGAAACCGGGAACAAAATTCCGGCCTGGCGTCTTCGGCTACATTCACGAGTATCTGGATGTTTCTGTGGGGCTTCACCCGCCGACGGACGGTGTTGACGCACAACCAGACCAATCTGAAGATGAGACTGATGACCCAAAGCCCCACTCGTTCACCGCTCGCGTAAAGTGGCCGAATCACATCCCGCACAACTGGAAATGGATTGTGCCAGCCCATCGAATCACGACTGAGGAGGAAGCTAAAGCTTGGCTATCAGACCTTCTCATCACTATGGACGCCCAGTACGACTCCGAAGACCTCACGTCACTGGGTGAAGCGTTCGGTGACGAGGTGGCCGAAGCGACGCGAGACTCGCCGGTCGTCACGGATGATTTGGACTGCGAGATCTGCGGCGCGTACCTTCCGCATTACCGGGGGAGTACGGTGAAGCAGTGGTACGAGAATCACCGTCAGTATATGGATAACGAGACTCACCCCGTGCCGAAGAAGACTGGTCCTGCTGGGCCATACGACGAGTTCTATGGGTCTTGTCCTCACTGTGATGAGGGAATGAACAGCCCGCAATCGCTCTTGGATCATCTGCAAGAACATGGGTACACGCGAAGTGATGCACACGGAGTCATGCAACGTATCGGCTGAAGATGCGGTAGAATACGTAGTTTCTTATTGGAATATACGATATGGGTGATTAGGCAGAAGATGAGCCTGCTTCTCTCAATACATGAGTGCTGGCGTGAGTCAACCACGGTTCACTCAGTCTTCGTAGACCTCGTCAATCGCGGTGACGAACTCCTCGACGTGTTGTGACCCGACGAGAACCGAGCGCCCGTTTGTCCGCTCAAGCCAGACACCTTGATTCCCACGAACGTTGTAGCCGATCTTCCCTGGTGTCCAGCGAATCCCCCACCCACCAAACTCACGAAGTGGGCTGTACGTTCTGGACTCGTACCGTTCGATTTCTGACCACGCGATCCGACGGAACGACCGGTGGATGGGCCACATTTTGAGATAAATGCCGTCAGCTCTGACTTCCGTCTCGAGACGAAGACTGTAGAGGAACGTCGCGACGCCTCCGATGATGACGAGTCCGAGCCACGAAACGGGCCCTAACACGAGCATGAGCAACGTGATTCCTCCGAGAAGTATCCAAAGCCACCGCTGGCGAAATCGTTGGACCTCACGATACACCGGTTTCTGATTCATCTTGCTCTAATTAGTCGTGGCGTTGCTCACCGATGGGCCTGTCGGCGCCAGCTGCAGTAGTTCCGAACGACAAGATCTGTGCAGGAGTTCCGTCCCTTGACTTAGAACACTATGGGTGAGGTTTATCTGATACCAGCAGAAAGCAGCACTCAATGACTGACGGTCTTCCAGATGAATTAGCCCGGCTGGTAGAGGAGCGGAAAGTTGAACGGAAACAGAGGATTCCAATCGGTGAAATCGAAGCAGAAGCACGCCGACAGGGTAAACTCGATTAGAATAGGTCAGGTATCTTTTATAATTGTATGCAACTAATATTCACAGAGCGCTTATTACTTATATACTTGAACCACACCTGAACTAAATCTCTAATCGCAACCTACTAGATGACTTAGAGTGTGAGTAAACGAATTCCACTTTCACCGTGGTAGACGACCGTTTAAGTATGTCCAGCAAGTACATCACGATTGATGAATGAGTATCTGAATACGAAGGTGGGATGCTAATGGGGATCCCAAACTCAAAATTCGAAGACTGGTACAAGACAGGGGCCGACAAAGGATCAAAGGCAGCAGCTGACAGGATTGAGCAAATTCTCCAGGAAGACCGCTCGCCTGTTGAACAGAGTGATTGCTCGTTCCAAGTTCGACGGCAAGGGTCCTACAAAAACACCACGCACACGTACGGTAGCAGCGACGTTGACGTTATCGCAAAGCTCACGTCTGCCTGGCACCGCGACCTTTCTGAACTATCCGAAGATGAGAAGGAGCGGTACCACCTGCACCACGGGACTCCTGATTACGGCTATGACGAGTTTTCACGGGATGTATGGCGGTGGTTGAGTACCCGGTTCGAAAGTAACGTGATCAGCTGGAACGGGAAAGCAATCGAAATCAGCGACGCTAGCAGCCGGATTAGTGTTGACGTTGATCTCGTGCCGTGTATTGAACACCGCTATTACAAATCCTACGATGGGTATCAAGATGGAGAGTATGAGACTGGCATGGCTTTTGAGCCCCGCCACACAGGCGAAGTAATAATCAACTATCCATCGATCCACTACGAGAACGGATGCGACAAGCATCGGAACTACAAGGAAACCGTCCGTATTTTCAAAAACGCCCGAGACTACTACAACGAGCATTTCAACACCTTCTGGACCATTGACGCGCACTCCTATGGCATTGAGTGTCTCATCTACAACGTTCCGGAGGACATCCTGAAACGAACGAACAGAGCGGACCGTTTTGACGAAGTGCTGACGTTCCTAGAAAACGAGGAGTGGTCTGAGTTCGATCAAGTATCGGAAATGGAATCACTCTTCGGTAATAGCAATACCCAGTGGAATACAGGGGAAGCAGAGGAGCTCATCACGCGACTTCGAGAGATGTGGGAAGACTGGTACGACACTCAGAAAAATGCACAGCTTCTCAACTGACCAAGGGAACCGCCACCGGCGCTATATCTTGATCGGTGCCGCAAGTGCACTTATTTATCTTGGAGCGATCCGACTTTTCGGACCAATCGTAGGAGTAACTATCGGAGTGATCTCAACCATTCTCTATATCGGTTTCACACGGTTTCTCTGGAAGTGGGGATGGTTACATCGACATGGAATAATCAATATACCAAACATCAACGGAAACTGGGAAGGGTACATTTACACATCAGAGAGTGAGGAAAACATCGACGATGAAGCGATTGTCACTGAAGGCGAACAGAGAGAAAACAAGGTCAAGATCGAGACCAGTATCACGATAGAGCAAACTTGGGATAAGATATTAATCACGCTCGGAGGCGCTGAATCGTCGTCACACAGCCGCTCTGCCACAATTCTTGTGAAAGAGAAGGCATGGCCGACCCTCTCGTACAATTATTTCAACGAAGGGGGAACTTCCGACGATGATGTGAAACCTCACTACGGGAGTGCGATGCTTGAATATGACCCAGAAGAGGACAAGCTCGAAGGTAGATACTTTAACCGTCCAGATCACCGTGGAACCCACGGTATTATGGAACTTTGGCGTACGAATAACACGGAATGACTGTTTTTGTGGAAGATTGAAAAATTGACTGTCGTTCCATTTTAATAAATTGAGGTATTAGAGACACTCATGCTTAATCGGGTGGCTATGGGATTCAAAGCTTTCCGAGCTGGAGTTCGCTATTTTCTCGGGATGCTACTTTCCCCGGGTGGTCGAAGAACTGTACGTGGCTATCTCGTTAACCAAATTGAAGAACATCCGTTTGTCTTTTGCTTCGTAGTCGGTGCTTTGTTACTACTTGAGTTGCCGACCTTAGCCGCAACATTCTCTCTGGGAGTCCCAATCATTTCGATATTCGGTGTAGAAGGTTCATCCATCGTATTCGCTCTATTCGACGCGATCGGCGTATTCATACCAGTATTCAAACGGCTATGGTTCGATGTGTTTCTTTTCGTATTAGCCATCGCTGGTGGCTCTCTTCTGACTCTAAAGTATATCAAAAGCTGTTTTCTGTAGCGGGGGTTGGACAACAGTAATTTGTATTCCGATAAGATTTTGCGGAATGAGTAGGTTTGTGATTTCATGGTAGATTTCGACCGGTTGTTTTGGAATCATCCAGACGGTGGAGTCTGCTCGAATTTATTTTGATCTGACCGAGCTCCGTGTGAGGTGACTGGCGCGGATCTCGGACGATTGATCTACAGTCGATAGCTGTCTTGCTATTCGACGATGTATCGATGGCTAACTTTCGAGCCGCAACTACATCATGAAAGACGAAACCATCGAAGACCAGAACGAATTGATCGAGCTCATCGAGGACGCGGGGTGGTCGGTCTCCCGCGTCGAGACGAGAGAACACGAGTACGAACGCCACGATGACCACAAAGTGACCGACGTCTTGATAGAGATCGTCGCCACGAAGAAGCACCAAGAGGGGTTCGAAAGCCCATACCGCGTAAAGTAGCGAATTAAGACGGTCAATACGATATTCACATATGTCCACTGAAGGAATCCCACGAATCGAACCACTCGCGCCAGTCCTTGACCGTGTTCGAGAGATCGCCCAGGAAGAGTTGCCACCACCGAGGGCTTGTAAAATCCAACTCTGGGACGATGGAGACTACGATATCTGGATCTACCACAAATACGATGCTGATGAGCGAGAACAGGTCGTGTACGATTGCGAGACTGGTGAAGTACGCTGGCAGTATCTGAAAAATCCAAGCACAAAATCCAAGTTCGTTTCGGAAGTGGTGGGTACTGAACACCAGATTACGTACGAACAGCACGATGAGCGGGTAGTCACAACAATTGAACCTCCACGTTCAAAGTGAGATCGTCTTTTCGAGTCGACTATGTTCTTATTCACTACAAATATTGACTGCCACTAGTATCTCCTAGGATCGAGAGTTGAAACCTCTAGCGCTTTGTTTCCGGCGATTTCTGAATTTCAGTTTCACTCCGGTCAACATACACTTTTGAGTTACGCGTCAGATAATCAACTATGGCATCTCACAGAATCGTCTGTACGAATCAGGAACCTGCCAGTGCCTCTCATGATGCAGCACACATCGTTGCGGTAGGAACCGGGAGTGATCCATCCGGAGCCGATAAACGGTGGGAAGTTGAAGAGGTTCGCGAGGCTATCGATGGAGGTACCACGTTCTACACCGAGAGCGAGACGACCGGGAAGACAGCCGAAGTAGAGAAATACGATTGCAGTTGCGGATACGAAACGATTCGAACCAAACCCGACGATCGTATCGACAATAACCTGGACGATCTGCGGCGCTGCAACTGGAGTTGAACTTTATGGCAAATAGATCACGAAGCAATCAAAGTACACACGACACAGCTGTGAAGCGAATTGCAGACGATCTGGATTCCAGTAACTGGACAGTGCGAGCTGACGACGTAAGCGGGTACAAAGATCCAAGTACAGTCGGGGGAGGTGGTACGACAGGCGGCCGAATTCCTGACATCATCGCCACCAAAAGAGGATCAACGCGTATCGTTGAGGTCGAGACAGACACAGGGGATGACAAAGCCCAACACCGCGTATTCCGGAATCACGTCGCACAGAAGTCAAACCGACGTCTCATCATCTGGCTCGTCGATAGTGCCGGGAGAAAGCAGAGAAAATTGTTTGATTCGTCTGGCTGATCACATCCGCTTATACAACCTCGGAGGATGGATTTTGATGCGTGCCTTTTGTTGTTTACAAACGGTCAAATATTCATTGATGCGAACCCGAACACCCATCAATTGGGTAAAAAGGGTGATAGAGAGTGGCTGGAGCTGACCGATCCGAGCGAAACGTATAGTTACTCATATATAAAATTTTTTCATACAATATAATTTTGATGTGTTTATGAATCGAACGAAGTCACATTTCCATTGATGAGTGTCTCGATATGGACTAATTTTGACCCGACCTCAACAGTGACACCGGCTCAACTCATGGTCAGTGAGAAGATGATCCGCATGCACGATTAGGACCACTGTGTCTACGATGTGGTTGATCTTAGTTCGAAACGAAGTCTTGAATGTCAGGCTATTTTGGATCACGATGAATCAGACGACTCGATAGTTCTTGGACAACTTCATCGGATACACCGTCGCGAATATTGTATTTCATCAATAACGTAAATCATTTCTGACCAGCACATACCGAAGAGGGATACAGATTCCGAGTGATTCCACATACGATTTGACCGGTATTGAATGTGTGTGAATATTTATAGAACTCTGGATATCACTGTTTTCATATATTTTCAACCATGGCAAAATTGAGATAGCAGAATCGCAACTCGAACCCGTCATTATTTATATAATTCACGTCAAGCTTGATACGATAGGTGGAGTAGACACATCCTGTAGATTCTGTACAGTGCCACGGTGAGAAATCCATCAGAACGGTTCATTAGAAGATACCCAGAATGAATCCGCCACCCATGACGACGAGGATTGTCGCCGTAAATGCTGGCAGGTACTCGGCGTAGCCTTCGAGACGATCTTCATAGCGCTGGTAGCCGGCTACGAGCAGTAGCGTCACACCGACGAGTGACGTAATGACGGCCAACGAATAGAGGAACATCAGTTCGAGGCAATAGGAAGAACCGGTACAGATAGCGATGATGTCGAACTCTTCGTTGTGCGTGAGACCGAGGGCAAACGCAAGTGCTGCCATTCCGTAGAGCCCGCGATCCGGCGTCTCGTCGAGGTGGTCGTGAGAGTATGAATGGACTTACAGGTCAACGAATGGAACTACCCGCCGAACTCGAGAGATCCATCCCCGGCTCTCGTCGTCGCCGTGACTATGGCCGTGGTCGTGAGTGTGTTCGTGACTGTGGTGGGCGCCATCGTGATCGTGACCATCGTGTTCGTGTTGGTCCCTGTGGTCGCCATCGTGGTCCGGACCGGTGTGGTCGTGGCCATTGAAATATTGCCAGATCCCGAGGGCGATGAGTAGCGTTCCGGCGACGTAGTTCATCCAGCTAATCTGGGTGAGGTCGAAATACGAGAGCGCCCAGAAGTACACGACCACCATCGCGATACTACTGATGAGATGTCCGATACCGAGAATGAGGCTCGATGCGGCACCGTAGAACCATTTGTTCGGTTTGTCGAGCGCGTAACTCGCGGCGATTGCCCATCGATGACCTGGTGCGAGACCGTGTGTGAGACCGAGAACACTTGCCCCAAGTGCGAGGCCGAGAACGCCGTTCGCCATCTACTTGATAGCAGAGCGAGGCCGCTTATACAGGTTGTTATGACCTGATTCGGGAGTTCGTAATATACGTCCATCCGATCCCCCACGAGTCTGGAACGGCCGATGAACTGTTCGACGAACGTGTTCTGGCCGGATAGGAGGACCGGGTTGGCTGATGTTCTCACTTATATTCAGACGACATGCGCGAGTTCGTGGGTGGAGCTCTGCTCTGTTCTGAGTTCCGATGCTGGCGCTAACGAGTGGTTGCCAGTGCCCGTTGCTCTGTCGGTGGATCCTGGGAAATACCGATAGAGTGGCTTCAGTATCGTCCGGGTAGTCCATGCCGTAGTCCTAGACAGGCCTGGCTGACAGCGAGAATCACGTTTATTAGCCGGCGGGCCCACCACTCATATAGAACAACAAATGGGATGTAAGGTCGATTCCCTCATCGAACGTCACGGGTTGACCGTCCCCGACGCGGGATACGAGACGGTCGACGAGTATCTGGTGGCGCGATGGACCGGCACGGACGGGCGCTCCGCCGACGGATACAAGGCTCTCACGGAGTGGTTCAACAAGCGCCTCCTGAAACGACTCTACGATGAACACGGCCGGGACGTCGTCACCGTTCATCTCGACAACGAGTACGACGTGATAACTGGCGAGGACGGACTCGAACGGGACGAACTCGCTGCGGATCTCGCGACTGAGGGGCTCGACATCGACGGGATCAGCGACGAACTGGTCTCCTGGAGTACGATGCGCCATCACCTGAAGGATTGTCTCGATGCCGAAAAACAGACCGAGTCGGCGTCGACCGACTGGGAAGCGAACACCGTACAGAAAGCCCGGGACCGGACCGTGGAGAAAGCAGAGTCCGTTCTCTCCTCTCTCTCCTCGAAGGGGCGGATCGCCGACGCGGAACGCGCCGATGTCGACGTACAGGTCAAACTCAGTTGTCCCGACTGCTCGGTGCGGGTTCCCTTCGAGGACGCCGTCGATCGCGGGTACGTCTGTGAGACACACTTCGAGACGGAGTCGGACGAGCCTGTGAGAGACCGTCTCCAGAACAAGCTATCGAGTATTGCACTCCCGTATACGGCTGCCGAAGCACTCCAGACTCTCGTTCTCGAAGAACCGATCCTGTTCGAAGCAGCAGTTCTCTCTGGACTCTGATCATGTCCTGGCATCTTTCTATCGAGAATATCGCCGGGATCCGCCAGGGCAAAGCACACATCGAACCGGGGGTGAACGCCGTTCGCGCCAGTAACTGGCAGGGAAAATCGAGTTTCCTCGCCGGTATCGAGACCGCATTCGGTACGTCGGCGCCGCTCACCGAGGGACAATCGACGGGTCGCGTCGTGCTAGAGTCCGAGGACGAAACGTTCACCGTCGAACTCGAGCGGGCGAACGGAACGGTCACTGCCACGGGGGAGCCGTACCTGACCGAGGAATACGACCAGGTCTGTGCGGAACTGTTCGCGTTCCTCGATGAGGACAACCCCATCCGGCAGGCGGTGCGGAACGACGAAAACCTCGAGCCGCTGCTCACACGGCCGCTAGATTTCGAAAATATCGACGAACAGATCTCCGATCACAAAATCGAACGCGAGCAGATCGAGCGGGAACTCGAGCAGGCGAAAGAGGCGGCGGATCGTCTGCCGCAACTCCAGCAGCGTGTGACGGAACTCGAGTCCGAACTGGAGGACCTCCGCGCGGAGCGAGCGACACTCGACGATAGTGGTGGTGACGACGAACTCCGACAGGAGCTGAGTGACTTGCGGGCGGAACGCGACCAGCGGGAGAAGCGGATCGATCGAATCGAAGGGACTGTCGAGCGCCTGCAGGGCTCGCTCTCGGACAAGCGAGCGGAACTCGATTCGCTGGTCGTTCCAGACGACGAGGACCCTACAAACGAGCTGGAAACAGTCAAATCCGAACTTCGCGACATCGAGCGCGACCGGGAGTTACTGCAGTCCGTCTACGAAGCGAACAAACGGGTCCTCGACGAGGGTCGAGTGGAACTCCTGACCGACGTGAGCCACGAGATGCTCGCCGATTCGGTTACCTGCTGGCTCTGTGGCCAGGATGTATCACGCGATGCGATCGAGGCACACCTCGATGAGCTGGACGAACGGATCTCGACCCTCCGTGCAGAGGCTGCCGAGTACCGCGAGCGCGTCGACGAACTCGAAACGAAGCGTGACGAGATCCGTCGGGCACGCCGTCGGGAGACGGACCTCAGAGACCGTATCGGCGAACTCGAATCGCGCCTCGCAGAGGCCGAGGAGAACCTGGACAGCGCTCGCGAAGAGCGTGACGAACTCGAGATACGTATCGACGAACTCGCCAAAGAAGTGGACACGACTGAAGACCGGGTCACGGACCTGGAGAGCGACATCAAGTATACCGAAATCGAACTCGAAGAGGCGCGCGAGGAACTGGAGACGATGGAGTCGCGCGCCGAGAAGCAGTCGCTGCTCGAAAACGAGTACGAATCGGTCACTGACGAGATCGCCGAGCTCCGGAACCGGAAAGACGAGGTCAAACGACGGACCCGAGAGGCGTTCTCGTCGGCGCTCGATGACCTTCTGGAGCGCTTCGAAACCGGCTTCGAGACGGCCCGGCTGACGAGCACGTTCGACCTCGTTGTCGCCCGGGACGGGCGAGAGGCCCAACTCGACGCGCTCAGCGAGGGTGAGCGCGAACTCCTCGGGATCGTTGTGGCGCTCGCGGGTCACGAGGCCTTCGAGGTCAGTGACCGGGTTCCGGTGATGCTTCTCGACGGACTCGGCGGCCTCGCCAGCGACAACCTCCGGCTCCTGGTCGATTATCTCGAGGGCCGAGCGCCGTACCTCGTTCTCACCGCCTATCCGGAGTACGAGGGGTTCGACGGACACGAACTATCGCCGTCGGACTGGCGGGTCGTCTCTCACGGTCCCGACGTCGAAGCACCATCGTAGCGGCCGCTCGCGATTCGGTCGCAATGTCTGACCGCCCCGTCGAGTGTAGCGATGAAAACGCGGATCCCCCTGATCCGAATCACTCCCGCTGTAGCACGTGTTGATCGAGGACCGAGTCGGTGTTTGCGTGACTGAGTTTGCACCTACAGAGGGGAACGAATGGACTTTCGGCCGGATGCGAGGCGAGAAACAGCCCTGTACAGCGCCCGTCACGGTGCTCCACCGCCGAGCAGGGTCGAGTAGAGGAGCCACACGTTCAATACGACGATGATCCCGATGACGAGGGCGAGCGCGTACGTGGTCGTGCGACGATTGGTGAACGATCCCATGAGATCCGCCTGATAGGTGAACCAGAGTAACGGGATCAGGACGAACGGGAGTTCGAAACTTAGCGCAACCTGTGAGGCGACAAGTACGCTCGTCGGGTCGAACCCGGCCATCACGATCGCCAGGCTGGGCACGAGCGTCACCGACCGGCGAAGCCAGACGTTCACGTTCAGGTCGAGGAAGCCGTCCATGACCGTCTGGCCGGCCATCGTCGCAACGAGTGAAGACGAGAGACCGGCGGCGATGAGCGCGATCCCGAAGGCCAGACTGGAGTGTGACCCGAAGACGCTCTGGAGAGTCAGGTAGGCTTCGTTCAGCGTCTCGATACCAGTCCCCTGCAACGATGCGGCAGCCACGATCAGCATCGCCCCGTTGACGAACATCGCACCGAACAGTGCGAGCCCCGTATCGATGCTCTCAAGCCGGAAGTGACGTCGATGGACGGGTTCGGTATCGCCCTGCTCACTGATCAGCCGATCGCGGCGGTCCTGCACGATAGTCGGATGGAGGTAGACGCTGTGCGGCATGACCGTCGCACCGAGGATGCCAATAGCGATGTACAGGGCCGACGTGTTCGGAATGGACGGGGAGAGGCCGGCAGCAATCTGGCCAGCAGTCGGCTGTGCGAGCACCATCTCGAAGACGAACGCCAGCGCGATTACGCCCACCAGTGCCATGATGGTGAACTCGACCCAGCGAAAGCCCCGGCGATAGGCGGTCCGCACGCCGAGGAGTGCAAACGAACTCGCGCCTGCGAGGACTGCACCAGCCGCCAACGGGAGTTGGAAGATGAGGCTGAAGCCGATCGCCGCGCCGATGATCTCGGCCATGTCGGTGGCGATCATGGCGAGCTCGGCGGCGACCCAGAGCACCCAGACGACCGGTCGAGGGAGTCGTTCTCGACAGAGTCGAGCGACGCCCTTTCCGGTTGCGATTCCGAGTTTGGCAGCGACCACCTGGATCCCGATCGCCATCAGACTCGCCAGGACGATGACCCACAGCAAGGCCGTTCCAAACCTGGCGCCACCGGAGATGTTCGTCGCCCAGTTACCCGGGTCCATGTAGGCGACACTGATGATAAATCCCGGACCGAGATAGGAGAGGAGTTCTCTCACGGAAAACGGAGTGGGAGCTCCCGACTTGCCTTCTGCCATTATGATGTGATACCCGATCACGCGAGAAATATGTTGTGTTCTAACTCTAGAATTAGCCTAATCTAACTTATTCCACTCCGTCCAGTGGGAACTCTGCGCGTGAGACGTTCCTGAGCGCCCGTCGGATGCCCGTCTCCGTCGCTCGAACGCCTTTTTACGTTTCGGAGTGCGGGGGTCCAGAGGGAGTCGTCAACCTCACGGGTGCGGGGCATGTCGATGAACCGATTTGGATGGGGCCGCACGAATACTGTCATGGATTCGATCCGGTATGAGTGTCCGTGAGCAGGACCGAGACCCGAAAATACGTTTCGTATGAGATACTGTGACACGTTCTCGCCAACATTAAGTAAATTCGATTAGTACTGAGGTTGCGATGAGCCGATTCACCGAGCAGCATCAGAAAGGGGTCCGGGCGTTCACTGCGAGCCTGGAGCACAAATCACGGACGTGTCACAACTGTGGCTTCGACGACTACATCCTCCACAGCGACTGGAAGACCCACGTCGAGACGGAACCGAAATCCGGGCACATCGTCTATCACCTGACCTGCCCGAACTGTAACTCGAAGGAAACCGTCGAGATCAACATCTGACCCGGTGTCACCGAACACCGGTCGACAGCGAGCCAGTGTAACGTGGGGTTCCGGAAGTGTGGCCGCGCCGGTTTCAACCGAGGATATCTACCGAGCGGAGGTGCGAGCGGACGCTCTCGAACGCTGCCTCGGCTTCCGATAGTTCCGCTGCGCCGGTCAGAACCAGTTTGCCACTCGCGAACAACAGCGAGACGACGGACGGTGAATCTAACCGATAGACGAGTCCCGGGAACTGCTCCGGTTCGTATTCGACGTTTTCGAGACCGAGTCCGACTGCCACCGCGCTGAGATTCAGACGAACACCGAGGTCACCGCTCGTCACGATATTCTGAATCGTGACCTCCGGGTCGTGGTCGATCTGTATTCCGAGCGCGCGTAACTCGTCGACGAAGTGGTCGAGCGCTGTTCGGACGTCGGCTGTCTGTTCTGCACCTGTACACACCAGTTTGCCCGACCGAAAGACGAGGATCACCCCTTTCGGACTCTGGTTTCGGTGGATCAGTCCCGGGAACTGGTCGTGTGCGTGGGTCGTATTCGGCAGGTCTTCGGCGAGTGCGGGCAGGTCCAGCTCGCGACCGAGTTCTGCGGATCCGACGACGTTCTCCACTGTGAGTGGGGAGCTCGCTGTGGTCATGGTCTCATTCGAGATGTGCCCTCTGTGTAAAACCCGGGCTTAGTCCGTCAGTGGAAGAAATATCCCGAAGCCGAAGACGGAGAAAAAGCCGATCAGAACGCCGCATGCCATAAATCCCAAGAACGCCGTCTGTTCCCAGGTCGGGAGTTCTCCGAGGAATCTCGGACCGATGCCGTCACCGACCGCACCGACGAGAAACAGCGCGAGTCCGAACAGAAACCCGCGTTTTGTGTACGTCGCGTAGTCGAGGCTCATACCGTGTCCCATACCGGGCAGTGAGAGACAGCCGATATTATCTGTTTCGGCATACGGATACCGGAGCAGAGTATCTGCTTCGTGTCCAGATCGGTTGAATCAGGCGTCAGTCGTACTGAGGGATAGCGTAGGTGCCGAGCCCGAAAAACACCGCTGCGAGGAGCGCGAGGACGAGCAACTCCGACAATCCTGATTCGTGGAGGTACGTGACATTGCGGACGCCGCGGGCGAAGTAGGTGAGCGGCGACAGACCGATGGCCGGTCGGAACCAGGCTGGGAGCATCGCTGGCGCAACGAACGTCTCTGAGAGAAAGACCAGTGGGAGCGCGACGGCGTTGCTCGCGGCGACGACGCCGTCTTGCGAATCGGCCACACGCCCGAGGACTGCACCGAGTCCACAGAACACCACCACTGCGAACACGACGAACGGGAGTAACAGCGGGGATAGCGCGACGCTCCAGTCGGTCAGGAGTTCGAGAACTCCGAGGACGACGGCGCTCGCGAGCAGGATGATCCCGACGTTCACGAGCGTGTGTGCTGCGAGCCACTCGGCGGGAGTGGCCGGAGTGGTAGACAGCTTCTCGAAACGATTCCCCTCGCGATAGCGCGCGATGGAACTCCCGATGCGCGTCAGCGGCGTGAACAGGACGATGATCGCGAGATAGCCCGGGACGTAATAGCCAGTCGGGTGGCCGAACAGCCCGCTCCCGGTCGGATTGGTCTGGACGACGGCGCCGAAGATCGCGACGAGAATGAGCGGGAAACCGAACGTGAAAAACACCGCCGTGCGACGACGGAGGAACGACCACCAGGCCGTTCGCGCCTCCGACCCGACGCGGGCGACCGAACTCACCGCTGCTCACTCCCTGCTGTGACCGCTTCGACGGCCGGACCGTCGGTGTCCCCGTCCTCGCCACCGATGCCGTCGCCGGCGAGACGGAGGTAGACGTCCTCCAGCGACGGTTCGGTCCAGGTCAGCGACTCGTATTCGACTCCTTGCCGGTCCAGAGTGTCGACGACGGTCCCGATGTCCTCCGGCGAGACATCGGGCACCCGGAGTCCGTCCTCGGTCGGCTCAGCGTCGACGTCGAGGCTCGCGACGTCCGGAGCGTTCCTGGTCGTTTCGACCTGGAGGTGCGTGCCACCACCGTAGGTTTCGACGAGCGTCTCGGGGGGACCGACCTCGACCACGGACCCGTCCTCCATGAGTGCGACCCGGTCGGCCAGAGTTTCGGCCTCTTCCATGTAGTGAGTGGTGAGAAAGACCGTGGTTCCACGCGACGACAGGTCCGCCACGAGCGACCAGAGCGACTGTCGCCCGGCGGGGTCGATGCCGGTCGTCGGTTCGTCGAGAAAGAGCAAGTCAGGGTCGTTGACGAGCGTGATGCCGACACAGACGCGGCGCTGTTGCCCGCCCGAGAGGTTCGTGTACCACGTGTCGTCGACCGTTTCCAGACCGACGTCCGCGAGCACGTCGTCGACAGGTCGGGACTCGTCGTACAGTCCCGCGTAGTAGGTCAGCAGTTCCCGCGCAGTCAGCCGTTCCGGCGGCTGGAACGACTGGGGGAGCAGACCGATCGACTCCTTGTCCGTTCGTTCGGGCGTGGTTCCCAGTACCTCGACCGAGCCCGAGTGGGGTGTCGTCGTCCCGGTCAGCGACCGGACGAGTGTGGTCTTGCCGGCTCCGTTCGGCCCGACGAGCGCGAAGACTTCTCCGGTGTCGACGGTCAGCGAGATCCCGTCGAGCGCCACAGTGTCGCCGTACCGTTTCGAGAGACTGTCGGCTGTGACTGCCGCGGCCATGTGTGGAATGTCCCGGCGGTACGAGGTAAGCCGTTCGATCCTCGGATAACGCCCCACCCGGACCGGCCCGGTTGAGCGACCCCACGACCCACCCGTGACAACCACTAAGGGATTGTCAACTGGGGCTGGAACGTGAGGCCGTCACGCCGTCGCCGCCGGGAGGGAGAATACAGGCTCGACGTGATAGGCGCTACATTACTTATCCAAAATATCGGTACAACAAGGGTCGATATATCCGTTTTCGGTGGTTTCATCCGTTCCGTCGCTCGGGTTTCGGGCAAATGCGAATACGGAGTCGTCACCGGTCGCTCCCGAGTTGTCGCCCTCAGCAACGGTGCAGGGTGGTGTGAACGAGTGCCACCAGTCCTGCTCGTGCTGTCGATCGCGGTGCTGGCGGCCCTGTTCATGTCGTTTACCGTCGGAGCGAACAGCAACTCGGCGCCCGTCGCGCCCGCCGTCGGCGCGAACGCGCTCTCGGTCCTCAGAGCGGCCCTCCTCGTCGGCGTCGTGGCCGGACTGGGCGCGGTACTCCAGGGCGGGAGCATCTCCGAAACCGTCGGCAAAGACCTCGTGACCGGCGTGACCGTCACGCCACTCGCCGCAGCGGCCGCCCTGTTGACGGCCGCGACGCTCATCACGATCGGGAACTCCTACGGGTATCCGATACCCTCCGCGTTCACCGTCACGGGCGCGATGGTCGGTGCCGGCGTCGCGCTCGGTGGCGGCTTCGCGATCCAGGAGTACCTCGTCATTCTCGGGTTCTGGGGCGCTATTCCGGTCGTCGAGGGCGTCATCGCTTACGGACTCGCGCGCGGTCTCCGGAGCGACTCGGTCCCCGAGACGCTCGCGATCCCGTTTCTCGGGGGGGCAGTCGGCTACGCGCTGGCGAACATCCGACTCACGGTCGTACCGACTGCGAGCGGCACCCAGGGGTCAGTCGCTCGATACGTCGCCACGACCTACCGGTTACTCCCGGCGACCGTCGGCGGTTCCTACACGCTGGGAATGGTCGCCGTGAGCGCGCTGGGCGGACTTCTGGCGCTCGTCGCCACTGGCCTGTTGCTCCGCCGGGACGAGGCGTCGGGTATCAACCAGTTCCTCGTCGCCCTCGGACTGGTCGTCGTGTTCTCGAGTGGCGGCACGCAGGTCGGACTGGCCACCGGCCCGCTCGAGGCCGTCTTCGAGACGGACCTGGGGCTCCCGTCGATCGTCCTGCTCGCACTCGGCGGGACCGGCATCCTCCTCGGCGCGTGGATCCGGGGGCCGCGCCTCGTCCAGGCCGTCTCGAACGAGTACGCCTCCCTCGGGCCACGGCGGTCGATTGCGGCCCTGATCCCCGCGTTCCTGGTCGCGCAACTGGCGATCGTCCTGGGGATCCCGATCTCGTTCAACAAGGTGATGATAGCGAGTATCGTGGGGAGCGGGCTCGCAGCGAACTCGGCGGGCGCGAGCGGCGTCTCCCTCCGGAAAGTCGGGATCACCGTCGGCTCGTGGGTCGGGTCGATGCTGGGCGCCGGACTCGTCAGCTACGGGCTCTACCGGTTGTTGCGAGTTCTCTCCGGCGTCGGATAGTCAAGCGACGACGCGGTCGATGATCGCTTCTTCGGCGGCCTGGGTCTTCATCTCCTCCCAGCTCTCGAACTCCGTGGTCGCCGCCACGTACTCGTCGAGACGGTCGCGCGGGAGGTCCTGGACGTCGTCGATGTCGTCGAGCGCCCACGGACCCCTCTCACAGAACGCGGCGAACGAGTCGAACTCGGTGTGAGCGTTCATGAATGCCCCCGAGAAGAACGTGTCCGTCTGCACGCGGGTCCCTGCCTGGAGTTCGCCAATCCGCTCGAGCGCCGTTCCGAGTCGGTCTTCGAGGTCTGCAAGTCCGGCGACCTGGAGGGCCATACCGCGGATCGCACCTCGTCACAGGTAATAGATACGACCGGTGTCCCGGGTACGTCGCCAGCGGGGGCGAACCGCCCGGACCGTCGAGCCCCGAGATGGGCTGGACCGCTACGGACCGGGAGAGTCTCGCGCAGGACAGAAGAGTTGATAACCGTCGAGTCGGAACCCGGAACTACGCGATGCCAGGCGAACAGCTAGAGACGCTCCTCGATTCGCCAGCGATGCGCGAAGCGGTCCGCGTGGTGTTCGAGCGGACCGACGGGGGGAGCGAGGAGTTGAACTGGAGCGACGTCAACGACGCCCTCTCGCCCGGGCAGTGGGGTCGCCTCCTCGAATCGAGCGTTCTCGTCGGGACCAGCAGTGGCTTCGCGGTTGCACACCCCGACCGCATCCGAGACCGACTCGACGGGGACGAGGTCGAACTCGACGTTTCCGGGGCCGAAGACGACCCGGAACGGGACGAGGACTCCCGGGCGGACGACGACCTCACCGCTTCCGGGGAGAGCGATGAACTCGAACCGGTCTCCTGGGAGTGGTACGACAAGGCTGCCGGACTCGGCGCGATCGCGCTCTTCACCGGCTATTTCAGCACGAACATCCGCGACGTCGTCGCGTCGGTCGACAACGTGATACTGGCGCCGGTCACCGACACGCTCCCGTTTTTCGCCGTCGTGATGGTACTCGCCGTCGCGACGGGATTCTACTCGAGTATCCTCCAGACCAAACTGACGGACACGGAGAAGATGGAAGCGTACAAAGAGCGGATGGAAGCGTTGAACGAGCGCAAGGAGGCCGCGAAAGAACGCGGTGACGACGACGCCCTCGAGGAGATCCAGGAAGAACAGATGGAGGCGATGGGCGACCAGCTCGGGATGTTCAAACTGCAGTTCCGGCCGATGGTCTGGATCATGCTGTTGACGGTGCCGGTGTTCCTGTGGCTCCGCTGGAAAGTCCGTGGAGGACACCTCGGCGCCGGTGAGACCGGAATGATCCTGCCACTCGCCGGTACTGTCACCTGGCAGCAGACGGTCGGTCCGATGCCCGCTTGGATCGTCTGGTATTTCCTGTGTTCGATGACGTTCCGCCAGATCATCCAGAAGACGCTGGGTCTGCGACCAACGTCGCCGTCGTAACAAGCACTTAGGGGTTGTTAGAGATCGCAACCGATTTGAGGTTGGTCGAGCTACACGAAGGTGGCACGCGCGTCAGAGCGTGCCGTTCCCAATGACAGACGCCTCCCTCTCCGTCCTCGGTTCCGCTCCCCTGCCCGGACCGGTCGCCAGTAACGGATTCACTCGCCTGTCATTGGGACACTTTTCGGACACCCGATCACCAAAACGCAACCACTAATTCGGGGTATCTGCTTGGAACGAGCATGGATGCCCGCAGTGATGGAGTGAGGGCGGAGTGTCTCACCCTCGCTCTCGGTCTCGGAATCGTCGTATTCGTTCTCGGGGCCGTCGGAATCGCCGTCGATATCGCGCCAGGAGTGCCCGTCTCGGGGCTCGGCCTGCAGCGCGATCTCGACCTCGAAGTACTCGGTGCGATACTCAGTGTCGGTGCTATCCTCGGCAGTCGGACACGGACTGAACCGTCTGCGATCGAAGAAGGGGTGACAGTGAACCAGATCGAGGGCTCGGTCTACATAACCCGACCGCTACTCGAAACACTGCTTCGAAGAGCCCAGCGGTCCGACCCCGACAAACTCTCGATAGGGCTGGGAGTGACGCCCGCCGAAGAGTTAGCCGGCGGTGACCACCTCCCCCAGGGAGTCCCTGTCTTCACACATCTGTACTTTCCGGAGCGGTCGAACTCGGTGAGTTTCGTGTTCGGCGTCGACCTCCAGACGCCGCCCGGACGGACGCAGGGTCGGTTCGTGGCACACCCCCTGTCCGACTGTCAGCTCACCAAACGGGACGACCTGCACGAGGTCGTCTTCGTCGCCGTTCCCCCGTGGGACGAGGCGTCTGTCTCCGTCTTCGACCGTCGCGGCCGCCGACATCCGATCGAGATCGTCGATGCAGTCCCTCCTGAAGAGCCCCTCCCGTCCCGAGATCAATAAGATTTTGAGCGTGTGCTATCGAACGACTACCTGAACGAGCGCGTCAGCCCCAGACTGTGGTGTACTGACAGCGACGTGACCATCGGTCATCCGGATCCCGGACGTCGGTACCAGTAGACCGCAGTCGTAGCGGCGCCTCTCGCTACAGCTATGGACAGACCTATCGCAGTCGCCCACACGAAACGGAGCACGGTATCCGCCAGCACCGCCACTCTCGGGAGGTACCCATGAGTTGGAAAGACACTGCCGAACCACTGCTCACCCGCATGCCTGCGGTCCAGCGCCCGGAGGGGCACGTCCCCTTCAAGCGGAAGTTAGGCTGGACCGCTGGCGTGCTGGTGCTGTATTTCTTCCTGACCAACGTCTTCCTGTTCGGACTCGGAAGCGGTCAGGGCGGAGATATCTTCGGGCAGTTCCGTTCGATCCTGGCGGGCGGCCAGGGAACGATCCTCCAACTGGGTATCGGCCCCATCGTCACGGCGAGCATCGTCTTGCAGTTGCTCGGCGGTGCCGACCTGCTCGGCCTCGACACCCAGAACAACCCACGCGACCAGGTACTCTACCAGGGACTCCAGAAGGTACTCGTACTCGTGATGATCTGCCTGACCGGCCTGCCGATGGTCTTCGCCGGCAACTTCTTGCCGGCCGACCCGGCCGTCGCGCAGTCACTGTTCGGCAGTCGTCAGGCGACGGGTCTGGTGAAGTGGCTGCTGTTCGCCCAGATCTTCGTCGGTGGCGTCCTCATCCTGTACATGGACGAGGTCATCTCGAAGTGGGGCGTCGGCTCCGGTATCGGTCTGTTCATTGTCGCCAGTATCAGCCAGAGTCTCATCGGCGGTCTCATCACTGTCCCCGCGATCGGGAGTCAACAGGCCGGGCTCATCCCGACGTGGGCCGGCATCCTGTTCGGCGAGATATCGTTCGGTTCGATCGTCATCACACCGAACGCACAGATCGGTCCGATCCTCTCGACGGGGGGCCTCGAAACCCTCCTGTTCGGTCAGGGGCAGTTACTCGCCCTGGCCACGACCCTGTTGATCTTCTCGATCGTCGTCTACGCCGAGAGCGTCCGTGTGGAGATCCCGCTGTCGAACACGCGAGTCAAAGGCGCGCGCGGCCGATTCCCGGTCAAGCTCATCTACGCGAGTGTCCTGCCGATGATTCTGGTTCGAGCGCTTCAAGCAAACCTGCAGTTCCTCGGACGGATCCTCGTTGCTCAACTCGGCTCGGATATGCCCGCCTGGCTCGGCCAGTACCAAGAGACCGGCTCGGGCGTCTCCCAGCCCATCGGCGGCCTGTTTTATTACCTGGCGCCGATCCGGAGTCCACAGGATTGGATGTGGTTCATCGGAGGCGGTGGGAGTGCGGAGGCCTGGCAGATACTGACACGAGTCGGGGTTGACCTCACGTTCATGGTCGTCGGCGGCGCCATCTTCGCCGTCTTCTGGGTCGAAACATCGGATATGGGGCCGGACGCGACGGCGAAACAGATCCACAACTCGGGAATGGAAATCCCGGGTTTCCGTCGGAACGTCTCTGTCATCGAGAAAGTGCTCGAACGGTACATCCCACAGGTGACGATCCTCGGTGGAGCGCTCGTCGGCCTGCTGGCTGTGATGGCTAACATGCTGGGTACCATCGGCGGCGTCAGCGGGACGAGCCTCCTGTTGACGGTCTCGATCACCTACAAACTGTACGAAGAGATCGCCGAAGAACAGCTCATGGAGATGCACCCCATGATGCGCCAATTCTTCGGATAAGACTGGAGCGCACTACATTTTTCCCACGACCACACCAGTCACAACAGCTTGCGGTTACAGTTCTCGCATTTTTCGAGTTTTGGGTCGACTTCGGCGCCACACTCGGGGCATTCGAACTCACGCTTACCCGCTACTAGTCGATAGAGTGATCGGATCCGCTCCATGAGGTGGTTTTCCGAGAGACTTAATATAGGCTTTCTGCTGACCGGTTCGGTAGCTATCGAGTAGCCCGAGATCGCTGATCAGGGGGAGCCAACTCGGGGGAGGACACGTTCGGACTAGCCTCAAGGACAATGGTTTATTGGCAGTGGGACAATCGTTCACCTATGCACCCTGTAGTGCAGCGTTCCGCCCGACATCCGTTCACACTAATTGACACTGGTGGCCGGTGTCTGTCAACCATCGAACCATCAGCTCAGTCCGCGTGGTCGGAGTGGTCTTCGTGACCGACGATGAGCCTGTGCCACCTGCAGGCATCCCCGACGACATCGCGGACAACTTGCGAGGGCTGGACGACCACACGTTACGTGAGACGATCAGCTTCATCCGGGAAGTGCTCTCCACACATCACCACGACCACCTCGAAGCGGAGATCGAATCGATCCCCGAGGACGAACTGGTCAGCGTCACCGAACACGACGGGTACGTCGAGGTGGTCCGCCGACACCGGTGTCCGGAGGGCTGTTCCGACTGTCCACACGGACCCTATCTCTACCACGTAAAATCGATCCCACAACCGGACGGCGGGGATAGTCTCGAGTGGGACCTGATCGGTCCTGTCAACGAGTAGCCTCTCCGGTCGTGGGTTCCGTATATCAGTCGTCTCGACCCTGCCGGATTGCGTCGGCGAGTACCGCCGATTTCGAGGCTCTCCGGCAACCGAACGCGAATCGTTTTTCAACGAGGCAGTGCTGAGGCACAGTCGATGGTCGAACACACGAGAACACTCGATTTCAAGATAGCCTTCGCTATCGGCCTCGGAACGATGATCGCGGCCGGTATCTTCTCGCTCTCCGGGACTGCGGTCGCGGAGATCGGGTCGAGTGCAGTCATCGCATTCGTTATCGCCGCGGTCGTCGCCGGGATCACCGCGGCCTCGTATTCGGAGTTCGCCTCGATCTACTCCGAGAACGGCGGCGGCTATCTCTTCTCCTCGCGGACCTTCGAGAACGACACGCTGGTCTATACCGTCGGTGCGATGCTGTTCCTGGGGTATACGGGCACGACGGCGTTCTACCTCGCGACGATGGACGAGTGGTTCTTTCGGTTTCTCATCCCCGAGTCGCTGCACTTCCTGCCACACGGGACGACGGGTGTCCTCGGTGCGGTACTCCTCGGGACGCTCAATGCCCGTGGCACCGAGGAAAGCGGCACGTTCCAGCTTCTGGTGACCGGCGCGAAAGTCGCCGTGCTGTTCGCGTTCATCGGCGGTGCATTCGCCTTTCGCGGACCGACGACGGCGGTCAGCAACTTCGCTGCACAGTTTTCCACCGATGCGGTCGGGATCGTGACTATCGCCGCACTTGCCTTTATCACGTTCTTCGGGTTTTCGGCGATCGCTGCGAGCGCCGGCGAGATCATCGAGCCGCGAAAGACCGTCCCGCGAGCCATCGCTGCGAGTATCATCACGGTCACAATCCTTTACGCGCTGGTGATCATCGCGATGGTCAACTCGCCGGTCCCGGCGGAGGTCATCGCCGAAGAGGGAGAGACAGCGATGGGACGCGTCGCCGCCGGGTTCCTCGGACCGATCGGCCGCTCGCTCATCGTCGCCGGCGCGATCTTCAGCATGGTCAGCGCCTCGAACGCGTCGATCCTCGCTGCCTCGGGGATCGGATCGCTGATGGGCCGTCAGGGACAGGCGCCGCGCCCCTTCTCGCGGATCCACCCGACGTACGGGACGCCGTTCTGGAGTGTTATGACCGCGACCGTGACGATCGTGGCGCTGATCGCGATATTTATCGGCGTGTTCCCGGCCGAGGGCGGGTTGATCCCGTTCGACTTCACGGTATCCCTTCCGGTCGTCGGGACGCTTACGCTGACCGAACTCGGCCTGACGACGCTGACGGGCTTTGCGACGCTGAACCTGCTGCTCCCGCTCTCAGTCGTGAACGGCGCGTTGATCTATTCGCGCCGCCGCTACCCGGACGTAGAACGCGGGTTCCGCGTACCCGGTGTGCCGGTCGTCCCCATCTTGGGTATCATCGCGAACATCGCCCTGATCTACAACCTGCCCGTCAAAGGGGTCATCACCGGTGTTGCACTCGAACTCGTCCTCCTGGTCGCGTATCTCGCGTGGGGCGGTGCACCGGACGTCGAAGAACTGTACGAACGCGTCGTCCCGCCGTCACCGTCCGCAGGCTCGGGATCGGACACGGAAGCGGCGACGTCCGGAGGCGAGCGCCATCGGATACTGGTGGCAGTCGCTCGCCCGGAGCGAGCGCGCCGGTACGTGAAACTGGCAGCACAACTGGGGTCGCTCCGGAGCGAGGACCCTCTCGTCCAGGTCGTCAACGTGACGCAAATTCCGGAACAGACCCCTTCGGAAGCTGTGGAGGAGACGACGACCGCCCGCGTCAACCGGATCACCGAACTGCTCGCCGAAGACGACATCGACGTCGATTACACTGTTGAAGGGCACATCTGCCGCGATATCGGATTCGACATCGTCCAGACTGCCAGGAACGACGATGCGGACCTCATCGTCATGGGCTATCCCGAGGACCACGTTGGGGTCGCTCAACAGGTGGAGTTCAAAGCACCGTGTGGCGTCCTCTTCGCCAGCGGAATGACCGAGAGCACTGACCTCGGGACGGTCAACATCGGAGCCGGTGGCGGTCCCCACCACATGGACGTGTTACCCCTGGTGGAACGCATGGGCGAAGAAGGAGCGGAACTGCACGTCATCAACGTTACCCCGGAAGGGAGTCAGGGGCGCCCGGAGAACACGGAGGCGACGATCGCCGAGCTGTCGGACGCTCCGTCCGTCCAGGTCCACAACCTCCACGCGGCCAGCGTCGCCGAGGGGCTGGTCTCACAGGCGAACGAGAACGGCGGCATCCTGGTCATCGGAGCGACGCGGACGCGTCGGCTCAGGAGGGCGGTGTTCGGGAGCACGCCCGACAGTGTCATCGAACTCGCACAGGGGGCTGGACTTCCGGTACTCGTCTACGCGAGTTCCAGGGGAGTTCAGGGTCCCATCGAGGACTACGTATACCCAGTCTATCGCTCTCTCACGGGACAGACCCGATCCGGTCCGTCGGAAGCCGGATCCGCATCGTCAGAGACGACTCGTTGACAACCACTAAGGGGTTGTCACGAGGGACGGCACCGCCACGTCGGACGCCGGAACTGTTACTCTGACTTCCCGAAACGGTCGACGGTGTCCTCGATATCGTCGTCAACTTTCCGGGCCTCGTCTTCAACGCGTTCGGTGACGGTCGAAACACCGTCTTCGACACCTCGGGGGACGTGGGATTCCAGTTCCTCGCGTTCGAAGTAGAGGAGTTCGACGCCGACCACGAACACCGCGATGACCAGGACCATCCAGAACGTGTGCGGTTCGCGGTGGTAGAGGTTCCAGAGCATCACCGGTGCGAAGACGAACGCACCTACCGTCCCGACCGCAGGCGGGACGGGGTTGACGGTACTCTGGTCACGCTGCTGGAACGCGAGCAAGCTCATCGCCCCGAAGACGACGATAAACGCGAGCGACGCGAACGACGTGATCGCGCCGAGACTCCCCCATGCCGTGAACGCGGCGGTGACTGCCCCGAGCACGATGACGGCTCTGCTGGGGACGCCATCGGCTGTGGAATCGGCGATCTGGTCAGGCAGGAGCCCCCCGGAGACGAGGTTCTTCGCGAAGTGTCCCGAAGAGAAGAGCGTCGCGTTGATCGCACTCCCCGTCGAGAACAGCGCCGAGACAGAGATGATGAGAAACCCGAGCGACGCGAGCCCGAAGTACTCCAGCATCGCGGACGCGGCGTCGCCCAGCGCCACGTGCGGGTGCTGTTGAATGGCCTCCGGCGCCAGGTTCGTCGTCACGACGGCGACCATGACGTAAATCACGACTGCCGCCGGGATGGAGACGTACACCGCCGTCCTGATCGTCTCCGTCGGGTTCTCGATACTCTCCTGGTCGTAAAAGAGGAGCTGCCACCCCTGGAAGGCGACGAAGGAGATGGCGGCCGCGACCAGCGGTGTGACCCCGGTCAACTGGCTCGTCCCGAATTCGATCGACTGGTTCGAGATGGGGGAGAGATAGACGAGCCCCCAGATTCCGAATGCGACGAGGATGCCGACTTTCGCCGCTACGAGCACTGTCTCCGCTGACCCTGTGACACGAGCGCCTGCAACATTCAGCGCGACGAACAGTACCACCACGAGTACCGAGAGGATTGGGCGCAGCGGGAGGCCCCCGATTTCGGTCGGAACCGCCCCGAACCCGATCGTGAACTCGGCGAACGCGAACGCGTACATCGCCATCGAGCCGATGTAGCCGAACAGCAACGACCAGCCGACCATCCCCGCGAGCGTCGAGTTCCCGACGAACTCCTGAACGAACGACACAGACCCGCCACGCTGGTCGCCGAGGGAATTGAGCTTGATATACGAGTAACCGGCGCAGATCGCGACCACCCCCGCCGCGACGAATCCGAACCATGTCGCGAACATCGCAATCTTCGCAACGACGCCCAGCACGGCGTAGATGCCGCCACCAATCATCCCGCCGAGCGCCATCGAGACCGCCTCCTTCAGCTGGAACTGGTCGGCCATGTGCGATCGTACTCGTGTCTCACTCCAAAGAGTTGTGCTTGCAGACGATATTCGACACTGTGGGGAAACGGGCCTGTTCGCAACCGCCGCTGCTTTTCGGAAGCCGGTTCGGGTAGTGCTGTGCCTTCGACGGAGAGTGACCTGATAGTTCACAACCCATCGATTGACGACATTTTCATTGCGCTGTTTGTGCTATCGTCGGGTATGCTCGAACCGCTTCGAGTCCGATACCGTTCGGTCCGGCAGGAACTACGCCGTACCGAACGCCGGGAACTGCGAGACCTGCGACGGTGGCTCGAAGACACACAGAACCTCCTGGGCCTCACCGCGCTCGTCGTCGTGCCGCTCCTCATCGGCCTGATCACCTGGGTGTCGAACGTCTCACCCGTCGTCTCCTTTTTCGTGTATCCACCGCTCGCGTCCGGCACGTATACGCTGTTCGCCGACCCGGAGGGTCGCTACTCGTCCCCTCACGCGTTCGTCGGCGGGATGACACTGGGTGCGCTCAGCGGCTGGACCGCGCTCGAAATCAGCGTGCGCGTCCTCTATACAGTCCCACCCGAACAGTTCCACGTCCACGCTGGTGCGGCCACACTGGGTATCTTCCTCACCGGCGTGACGACCTGGCTCTTCGGAGTCGAGGAGCCGACTGCGTACTCGTCGGCACTGCTAGTACTCGTCACCGGATCTGCGAAGCTGACGTACGTCGCCGGAATCGCGGTGTCGAGTCTGCTCGTGGCCGGCACCTTCGCCGTCTGGCGACGGCGGTTTTACCGGGGGAAGTCCCGTTACCTCTTCCGGTCGACGAGTGGGCACGACCACGTTCTCGTCCCGATTCGTGAGGGGATGCCCGAGTCAGTCGCGATATTCGCCGCGCGAATCGCCGCCGCCCACGACACCGGAAAGGTCCTCCTCGTCGAGACGGTCGAGAGCTCGACCATTGAGGAGACGGAAGTCGAACTCGCGACAACTGGTTCTCCCGCCAGTGAAGACGTGACTGGCGAACCTGACGTGGCGAGCCTCACTGATGCTGCGGAAGAACGGATCGTCGACCGGGCGGTAGAGAGACTGGCACGACTCGAGTCGAAGGTCGGGGACGTCGTCGACGTCTCTTGTGAGTCGGTGGTCGTTGTCGAAGGCACATCGACGGGTGAGACGCTTCTGCAGACGGCCAGAAACGAGAACTGTGACCTGGTCGTCGCACCGTACGAGACGGGAGATAACGGGCCCGCTCCGTTCGTCCAGACCCTCCTGACGGGGGACGTCGACACGGTCATCTTCTCTCCGTCCAACGGCCGAACCGAATGGAATCGAATTCTCGCGATGGTTCACTCGTCAGGTCCGGTCGCGAACTCGATGCTCGACTTCGCACAGCGCCTCGCCGGCCAGGGGACGATAAGTGCCTGTACCTGTATTTCAGACCATCACGAGCGCCGGGACGCGGAGATCCTACTCGAGACCCTCGTGGAGTCACTGACAGCCACGGTCGATACGCAGATCCATCAGGGCACCGTAACTGACTTCCTCGAATCGAATGCTTCCCTCTACGACCTGGCCGTGCTCGGAGCGAGGGCTGACCGAGAACAATCCCTGGATTCCTATTTGACCGCCACACTCGAGCGTGGGCTGGAACTCGACTGTGACGTCGCAATCGTCCACTGCAAATGACGCATACGTATCCGCTGCATTCTGTCAGTCAACCGAACTCGACGGGATAAACCGCTGCCGTAAGTGACTGTACAGCACGGCACAGTACGAGAAAACTGCCGCTGGACGCCCACCTACGAACGAGTGAACAATCGGCGGAGACGTGACGTTATACCGAGGTCTCTCTTCGCCATGATGACGGTGCCCGCCGCTTCCCGACCAACCTGTTCGGGGATGTTTCCGAAGACGAGCTGCTGAAGGACCCCTTCACGTGTCGCACCGATAATCGTCAGGTCGTGGTCTGCCGAGGCCTCCACGATGGCGCTGGCCACGTCCACGCTCTCGACTATCTGCGTATCGCTGGCCACGTCGTCGAGAACGTCGATTGTCTCGTCGAGAGATGCTCTCGCTCGCTCGCGCTCTCGGTCTTCCGTCTCAGGAGTGACGATACGCTGGACTGTAACGCTCGCCCCCGTCGTACGTGCAATGGCGCGAGCGACCTCGGCAGCGTACTCGGCATGGGGGCCACCGGCGGTCGGCAACAAGATAGAGTCCGGGTCGCCCTGACTCCCGATACGCTCGACGAGCACGTCACACTCGGCTTCCTGGACAACGGTGTCGACAGTCGTTCCGACGACCACGTCACGGCGCCGGGACGGCCCACCGTGCCAACCCATCAGGACCGTATCCGAGTCGTGTTGGGTGGCCGTGTTGACGATCGCATCGCTGACGTGGTGGCCGATACGGACGATTCCGTGAACGGGTACTTCGATATCCTCGCCACTGCCGGCCATCGCTCGTTCGATGATCTCTCGCCGCTCGCGTGCCTCGGGCTCTCCCGCCGAAAGCGGGGTCTGTTCCGGCAATTCGACGACCGACAACACGAGTATCTCACCGTCCCGTTCGGCGGCGATATCACGCGCAGTGCGCATCAACTGGTCGACATGCTCCGGATTAGCGATGGGAACGAGGATCTGGTACTCACGGTCTTCCGCTCCGGTCTGCTGGATGACCGTCGGCGTCTCGCGTTCGATGGCCGCTTCGGAGGTAGTACCAATGAGGGTGAACCAGAGTACCACACCGACGACTTCGGCCACCAGTCCGAACAGGAACGATCCGGGTTCGACGTTGACGAGCAACACCAAATTTGCGAGGACGGCGACGACCGGAACGACCGGGACGGCAGGCACCTCGAAGCCGCGGTCGAGATCTGGATATTTCTGTCGGGAGCGAACGACAGCGAAGTTCACCACGATCAGTCCCGTCAGGAGCATGAAATCCGCGAAGTGGGCAATTGCCTCGATGCCCATATGCAACGCGATCACACCCGTGTGGATGGTCGTCGTGTCGAACACTACCCGGGGCATAACTGTAAAGAAGAAAATGAAGAATATGGTCAGGCCGCCCGTCAATAGTACCGACCAGTACGGCGTGTTGAACGAGGAGTGAAGCTGTTCGAACCGCTCGGGAAGATGCTCGCGGCGACTCATCGCCAGCTTCACGCGGGAGCCGGCTAATACCGTCGCGTTCGCCGCCGATAGCATCGAGAACAACGCGCCGACGATAATGACGTAGAACCCGATATTCCCCAGGTAGAAGGACGCAGCATACCCCATGGCGAGTTCGCCGTTCTCGGCGATGAACGCATCAGCGCCGGCTATGTCACTGACGTTCCCGACGGCACGGATGAGGAAATCCAGATAGTCCGGATTATTGATGGCGAGGGTGACAACGAGGACAACCAGCGCGTAGACGATGGTGACAAAGCCCATCGAGATGAAGATAGCCCGGGGAACGGTTCTCCCGGGATCCTCGATCTCCTCGGCATTGGTAGCGATCGCCTCGAATCCGAAGAAGGTGATGAAAACGAGGGCGGACGTGAGGCCGATCTGACGGTATTTCGTGAAGTTGTCAGTGACGGACTGTTGGATGGTTGCCGCGTCGAACGCTTGAAGCCCTCCGTAGATGAATACGATGATGAGCACCACCTTGAGTGTCGTGACGACGATCTGGAATTGCCCGGATTCTTCGGTTCCCTTGAGATTCAAGCCGACCAGAAGGCCGAGAACGACGAGCCCCGAAATCCAGAACGGAAGGACTTCCTCCAGGCCACTCGAGAACAGCGGAACGATGAACCGGTCGAACCAGTCGGAGAAGGACGTCAGATAGAAGGCTGCGCTGGCAGGATACCCGAGGATCATCGACCACCCGACAATGTAGGTGAGGTTCGAATCGAAGGTGTTGGCGACGTAGGCGTAGCCTCCGCCGGATTCGGGATAGATCGAGGCAAACTCGGCGTAGGCGAACGCGGTAAAGGAAGCGACGACGGCCGCGATAATGAACGCGACGATGGCCATCGCACCGACGTTGCTCACGGCCAGGCCTGATAGAACGAAGATACCGGCGGCGATCATAGTCCCGACACCGAGGGCGATAGCCCCGATGATCCCGATGTCACGGTCCATCTCCGTCTCGATGCTGGTCCCTTCTCGGCTCACGATACCTACGAGTCAACCGAGATGTAAAAATCTGGGTGAGTCTGTTCGATTCTCGGATCGTATCCGTCTCGTGTCGCGAGTTGCACCCGAGCATCAGAGCTCGATATTGGGTATCTACCACAGCCTTCTTTGACTCGCCAGTCGGTACTGAACACATGGATACACTGAAACTAGAGTACGCTGCGACTCGGGGAATACAGATCGGGGTCGCTGTGTTCGTGATGATTTACGGGCTGGCGACGCTTCGACTGGCGACACTCCCGCGACCTGTGATCGCTGTCGGTCTTCCCTTCGTACTGGGAGTGGTCTATGCCTGTCTCGTGTACTTCGGCGTCGGTCCGTTCACCGCTGGGACCTGAGCCTGGTTCCCCTCGATTTTCTATCAAAAACGAGTTTCAGCAAACAGTTATCTCGACGCCACTGCAATCGATCTCTCGCAATGTCAGAACACTCCGATCCGGAACTGCCACCGCTTCCGTACGACTACGATGCACTCGAACTCCACATCTCCGAACAGGTGTTGACGTGGCACCACGACACGCACCATCAGGGCTACGTGAACGGTCTCGCCTCGGCCGAGGAGACGCTCGCCGAGAACCGCGAATCGGGTGACTTTTCCACGTCTGCCGGCGCGCTGGGGAACGTCACCCACAACGGCTGTGGCCACTATCTGCACACGCTGTTCTGGGAGAACATGGACCCCGACGGCGGCGGCGAACCCGACGGTAATCTCGCCGACCGTATCGAGGAGGACTTCGGCTCCTACAAGGGCTGGAAGGGCGAGTTCGAGGCCGCCGCGAGCGCCGCAGGCGGCTGGGCTCTACTGGTCTACGACCCCGTCGCGAAGCAACTCCGTAACGTGGCCGTCGACAAACACGACCAGGGCGCACTCTGGGGCGCACACCCCATCCTGGCGCTGGACGTCTGGGAACACTCCTACTACTACGACTACGGCCCGGACCGGGGCAGCTTCATTGACGCCTTCTTCGAAGTCGTCGACTGGGACGAGGTCGCAGACCAGTACGCGACCGCAGTCGGTCACTTCGAGTAGGCCGACCACCGCGGTTTCGTAGGCGAAAAACAGTCGAACCTGTCGGTAGCGGGGATATCGAGGGTGTGTGGTTCAGCCGGAGAGTCTGTATTCCGGCCGCAGTCGGGATGCTGCCGTTCTCCGTTGTCTTTCGAATACCATGAAAATGAACCATAGGAACACGTCTACCGGCGATATTGCCGATCTGAACCTACCGATGAAAATAAGCACCAAGAACGGTCGTGAGGAGACTGAGCAAGATGAGAGTTGCCACGCCGAGGTGCGAGGTCACGATAACCGGCTGCAGGTTTTCCGTTACGGTCAGCCCTCCGAGCGCGACCTGAACGGGGAGCAAAACGAGTGCAGTCGTGGCAGACCACTTGATGAGAGCCGTTTCCGACCGCACTAGCCAGGCACCAGCTGTCGTCCCGAAGATGAGGATGCCCGCCGTCATCGCCAGCCCGCGGTGCGCCCATTCGGCGAAAATCTGGAGGGCAGAATACGGCGAATCAGCGACGATGTCAGCCCGGAGAAACGGGATCCACGTTCCGTAACACGTCGGCCAGTCGGGACACGAAAGCCCCGCACCGATCGCGCTTGTGTAGGCCCCGAGAAGCATCACGGCGTACGTTACGGCAAGTGCCAGCCCGGCTAGCTGGACGTATCGGAACGGGGTTTCGGTAAGGCTGTTCTCTACCCGCTGTCTGAACGCTATTTTCTGAATCATCGCTGATACACGAGACTGACTGGTGAGGCGGTTGGTGCATCGTTGGAAACACGTTATATTACCAGTCGGGCGGATTCCCAGTACCTGGGACATCGCCGTTCACTCATTTTGTATACCCCCGATACTGGTGGTAACAGACCACAGGGTCGGTCGAACGCGTTCCGAGGTCACCACGATGACTCAGACAAGATACAATCCCGATGCCGACCGGATAACTGAGACGGACGCAACGCAGAAATCACCCGGTGAAGGTTCGTGTCCGGAGTGCAATGGCCAGGTGATTCAGGACGAAAGACGGGGGGAAGCCACCTGTGAAGACTGTGGACTGGTCCTCGACGAGGACGCTATCGATCATGGTCCGGAGTGGCGGAGTTTCTATGACGACGAGCGCGACGAGAAGAGTCGAGTCGGTGCTCCGACGACCGAACTCCTGCACGATAACGGACTCAGCACGAATATCGGATGGCAAGATCGGGATGCACACGGTGTCCGACTCTCGTCGGAGAAACAGGCCAAAATGAAGCGGTTGCGCACGTGGGACGAGCGATTTCGAGCGAAGGACGCTCAGGAACGAAATCTCAAGCAGGCGTTTGGAGAGATACATCGGATGGCGTCCGCACTCGATCTCGCCGAACCGGTACGTGAAACTGCCGGCATCCTCTATCGCCGGGCAGTCGAGGAGGGATTACTTCCCGGCCGGTCGATCGAGGGGGTAGCCACAGGCGCGCTCTACGCCGCTGCTCGACAGCATGGCGTCCCACGAAAGATGTCTGAATTTGTCAGCGTGAGTCGGGTGTCGGACAAACGAGTTCAGCGGGCGTATCGCTACCTCAGCCGGGAACTCGGACTCGCGATCGAACCGGAGGACCCGATGGAATACGTCCCGCAGTTTGCGGCCTCGCTCGAGATCAGTGAGGAAGCAGAGCGAGTCGCCACCGAGTTGCTCGATGTCGCAAAGTCCAACAACGTACACAGCGGCAAGGTTCCCGCAGGTCTGGCAGCCGCAGCGATTTACGCTGCGGCAACACTGACGAACGAAAAACTCACTCAGGATGCCGTGAGCAGTGTCGCAGACGTGAGTCGAGTGACGATTCGGGACCGCTATCAGGAACTGCTTGACGTGTACGCCGGTCACGAGGGCTGAGTATTCGTCGGCAACAGCGACTGAAACGTCACACAGGACCCGTGGGCGATCGGATAACATATCCAACAGCGAATTCAACACCGACTGATGGAGGACGAGTCAGCGCCCTCACTGGATGAGACGTCCCTGACGGGTGTACTTGAGGCGCTGGACGACCCTGATTGTCGGTCGATCCTCCGAGAAACTGCCGAACCCATGACTGCGACCGAACTCATCGACACCTGTGACATCCCGAAATCAACGCTGTACCGAAAGCTCGACTTACTCGGCTCAGCTCAACTCCTTCGCGAGCGTGACACGATCAATCCAGAGGGCGGACGGACGACGAAATACCAGCGAGATTTCGACAACGTAATGATATCGATAGATGAAGACGATACCTTTTCAGTCACAGTCGAACGACCGGAACGCACTGCCGACGAACGACTCGCAGACATCTGGTCCGCCATGAGAGACGAGCTATGAACGAGATATTGGTCGCGATTGCCGTCGTCAAGTCCGTCATCCTGCTGTTGGGTGGTGGTATCACTGTTATCGCGTATCGAGCCTACCAGCGAACAGGAGACCCCTCACTTGGAGTCCTCGGACTCGGATTCGGTGTCATCACACTCGGTGCACTCATCTCTGGCGCTGCAAACCAGTTTTTCGCAGTCTCACTTGAGACCGGCGTCCTGGCTAATAGTATTTTTCTGGCAGTCGGATTGGCAATTATTATGTATTCACTATATATGCAAAATTGATAGTTTGGTGGCTACGTATCCAGATTGAAAATCCGGCAACTCGTTATCAACGGGATTATCACTGAGATAATCCGTGTTTCGAGATGCTTTCAAATACAAAAAATTGAACGTAAGGCTAGTAATGATAGTAATACTCTTCTGTCTATCCGGTGTGATGTCGGGCCGCAATAATCTGTGTTCGATTCACTCAGCGTACTCCCCAGAGTGTAAAATTGAATACCATTCCTGATATTAATCATAAAATACAATTTCGAATATTCGCTGGTCGATACGAATTCAGGGGGAGCGGAACATTCGACCGCCGTTTTCGAGATCGAGGGAGCCGCAGCACTGACCGCCTGTCCTCACCGGTGCCGCCGGTGTTCTCGCGGACGTTTCTCACGTTCAATGGGTGTGACGGTCGTCTGTACTGTGTTGCTCGCGGGAGTGGAGTATCTCGACGGTGGTGTGGTCGATTCCCTGTTCAGAAAACAGCTCGTGGATCCGTTGCTGGAGCGTACTTCGGGTATCGGCGCCCGGCGAATCACTAACTACCCGGACAGTACCGACGGTGAGTTGGCTGCAGACCTGCCAGACATGGAGGTCGTCGACTGCTTCGACGCCGTTGAGTTCAACGAGTCGTGCTCGCAGGTCTGCTGGTGACGCTGGACTCCGTTGTAGGAGGATGGACGTACTCTCCCGGAGCACTGTCCCGGCCGACCAGAGCACGAGTACTCCGATGAGTATAGCCGCAGCGGGGTCAGCCACGGGCAGATCGAACACTGCGACGGCGATTGTCGAGACGATGACCGCCACCGATCCGCCGGCGTCGCCGAGCAGGTGGTAGAACGCGCCGCGTTCGTTGAGACTCATCTCTCCGCCCTGCAAAACGTACACCGACCCGAGATTGACGAGCAGACCGCCGGTCGCGATGACCAGCGTCAACTCGGCGTTGATCGCGACGGGGTCGAGAAAGCGCTGGTAGGCCTCCCAGACGATGTAGCCGACCATCGGGACGAGAAGGATGCCGTTCACGAAGGCCGCGACCGGTTCGAGCCGGTGCAATCCGTACGACCACCGCTCACCGCCCTCGAACCGTTCGGCGGTGTAGCTGGCGCTGAACGCCATCACGTACGCGAGCATGTCGAACAGCATGTGAAACGCGTCGCTGATCAGCGCGACCGACCCGAAGAGGAGTCCGCCGGCCAGTTCGACGACGAATCCCACGAAGTTGATACCCGCGACAAGGCCGAGTTTGCGCGTACTCGTTCCCTGCACCGTCGCCGATTCGCCGGCTTCTGTCTCGTGGCTGTGGTCAGTGTGAGTCATCACGCTGTTTCGGGACCAGTTGCTTCGTCGCCTGTACCTGACAGCTCGTCGGGCCGAATTCGGGAGAGGCGCATGGCGTTGCCGGTAACGCCCAGGGTCATGCCGGCGTCGCCGACCAGAACGGCTGCCCAGATGGGGACGAGTCCGAACGGAACCCCGACTGCGAGGGTCGCTTTCGCGGCGAGACTCGTCCAGATGTTCTGCCGGATCACGCCGTTGGCGTCGTGCGAGAGTTCGTAGAGGTACGGAAGCCGCGAGAGGTCGTCGCCCATCAATGCGACGTCCGCCGTTTCGAGCGCGGTGTCGGTCCCCGCGGCACCCATCGCGACGCCGACCGACGCCGTCGCGAGTGCCGGCGCGTCGTTGACGCCGTCACCGACCATCGCGACGCCGCCCCCGGTCTCCGCGTCGAGTTCGCGGATCGCCTCGACTTTCTCGTCGGGGAGCAGTTCCGCCCGGTACTCGTCGACGCCGACTTCCTCGGCGATGGCGCGAGCGGTCCGCTCGTTGTCGCCGGTGAGCATCACGACGCGCTCGACGCCCAGGTCGTGGAGGCGAGCGACGGCCTGCTTCGCAACCGGCCGGACCTCGTCGGCGACCGCGATCACCCCTTCGAGTTCGTCCTCGGTGCCGACGAGCACGACCGTCTTCCCTTCGGTCTGCAGGTCCGGGACCACATTCTGCAGGAGATCGAGACAGCGGTTTTTCTCACAGAGCTGCTGGGTCTTCTGTGTGACCACGCCGCCATCGGTCGCGGCGTGGACGTGATTCAGGTCGAATCCCAACTCGTCGAACAGCCCCGGCTTGCCCGCGTAGTGGGTCGTTCCATCGAGGTCCGCGCGGACGCCCTTGCCCGTGATGCTCTCGAACTCCGCGACGGTACGGTCGCCCACGTCTCGGTCGCTCGCTCGCTCGACGATCGCCTCGCCGATGGGGTGTTCGCTCCGGGATTCGAGCCCGCGTGCGCACCTGAGCACGTCTTCTTCGGTGTTATCGCCCAGCGGGATGACGTCGGTGACGACGAGTTCGCCCTTCGTGAGTGTGCCCGTCTTGTCCATCGCGACGGTGTCGACCTCGCCCATCGCTTCGAGGTAGTTGCCGCCCTTGATCAGGACACCGTTTTTCGCGCCGCTGGTGATCCCGGAGACGACAGAGACCGGCGTCGAGATGACGAACGCACACGGACACGCGAGCACGACGAGTGTGAGTCCGTGGACGAACCACGTCTCCCACGCCCCCGTGAACGTGTACGCGAACCCGGCGAGTTCGAGCGTCGCATTCCCGTCGACGAGCAGTGGCGGCACGACAGCCGTGAGGGCGGCGAACGTTACGACGACTGGCGTGTAGTACGCGGCGAAGCGCTCGACGAACTGCTCGCGCTCGGTCTTGTTCGACTGGGCGTCTTCGACCAGCTCGATGATCCGCGAGAGCGTGTTGTCGCTGGCCGCGGACGTGACCTCGACTTCGAGATAGCCCTGCTCGTTGATCGTCCCTGCGTACACCTCGTCTCCCGACGTCTTGTCGACCGGGACGCTCTCGCCCGTGATTGGCGCCTGGTTGACGGCGCTTTCACCCTCTCGAACTTCGCCGTCCATCGGGATTTTCTCACCCGGTTTGACGACGACAACGTCGCCGACCTGCACCTCGTCGACGGGAATCGCCACTTCCTCGCCGTCGCGTTTGACCGTCGCCTCGTCGGGCGAGAGATCCATTAACTCCTGCAGGGAGTTTCGAGCCCTGTCCATCGAGTAGCGTTCGAGGAGTTCGGCGACGCTAAACAGGAACGCAAGCGTCGCTGCCTCCATGTAGAGCGCTTCGCCGAACCCGAGACTGACCAGCACCGCTCCCGCGATGGCGATACTCATCAGTAAATCGATATCGAGGTTCCGGTTGCGCAGCGAGTAGTAGCCTCCACGGACGATCTCCTGGCCGCCGACCACGACCGCGACGAGAAAGAGCAGGTCCGCCACAGACAGCGAGACAAGCGACGTGGTCAACACGCCCGCGTCGAGGCCCGTGAGAAGAAACTCGACGAATAGCCCGAGGAGGGTGAACCCGCCGCTGATCCACGTCTTGATCGCTCGCCGACTCCGCCAGATGCTCTCCGACGTAGCAACGTCACTCCGGTCGGGTGTGTCCTGGCCCGCAGTCGCCGTGACCTCGTAGCCCGCGCTCTCTATCGCCGCGGTAACGCCCTCGGCTGTCTGGCGGGACTGGTCGTAGGTGACGGCGACCGTCCCCGTCGTCGGCCGGGTCTGATAGGAGTGGATGCCGGCAGTAGACGCCAGGGCGTTTTCGACCTTGCCGGCACAGGAGGCGCAGTCCATCTCGGGGACAGTGTAGCGTCCGGTCACCTCGTCGAGACCGGATTCGACGGTGTAGCCGGCTTTTTCGACGCGGTCGACGATGGCCTCGGCGTCTGTCGTTCCCTCGTCGTAAGTCACAGTGAGCGTGCCGGTCGTGACCTGCGGGTCGACCGTGTCGATCCCGTCGAGTTGCCGGACGCTGTTCTGGACTTTCCCCGCACAGGAGGGACAGTCCATCTCGGGTACCGACAGCTGGACTGCCGAGCCCTCGCCACGGTCCGTCGCTCGTTCCCGGTCGTCGGCGACCTCATGCTCATGGTCGTGGTTGTGGTCGTGAGCATCCCGATTCTCATGTCGGGAATCGGTCTCGTTTTCGCGAGGGGGCCCGCCGTCCGGGTCGTGCATTATCAGAGGGTCGTCCCTGAACACATATTAACATCACTGCTATCGTTCGGGCATCTACTAATACTGATTAGCAAATTCCTGCGCAGATATTATTAACCCGACGGGTAGTGACTCGTACAGGCCAACAGTTCCCCCACTCGGGCGACGGAATACGTGGGCTTAAGATTCGGCACCGATAAGCCGCGATAATGGAAGACAGGACGAACAGCAGTTCAGAAGAGTGGTTCGTCCGCGAACGGGTCTCCCACGAGGTGAGGTCACTTGACCACTGACAACTCGCAGTCCGGGACGTGCGCCTTCTGTGGGCGGTTGCTCTCGGAGACGACCGGCTATCCGGGCGGTGACACATCGGTTTGTTCGAACGGCTGTCGGGATCTCCACGAGACTCTCGGCGAACCGGCGACGAATCCCGAGACAGCGGCACCGAAACCCACTCGAACCGACGTGAGGGCCACGAGCGAGACCGGTCGGTCGTCGACGGAAACCGTCTTTCTCCGGGTCGATGGGATGTACTCTACCGCCTGCGAAGAGTTTCTCGAAACGATCGGCCGAGAGTGTAATGGAGTCGTCAACGTGGCAGCGAGCTACGTCACAGAGACGGCCCGCGTCGAATACGAACCGACGGACATCTCCGAACACGAGGTCTGCGACGCGCTGACGACACTGGGCTATACCGCGACGGCTCGGGGAGCGGAGGCCGAGCCCGAACTTGCAGTCGGCCACTCCACGGGAACATCCGGCGCCGACCGCGAGATCGAAGACCTGCTCGGATTTCGGTACGCGGCTGGTATCCTCTTTTCGGCGTTTCTACTGGTCCCGTACGTCGTCCTGCTGTATCCGGCGCACATCGCATCGCTCACTGACGGAGCCGTCTTCTCGATGTTCGCCGGGATGGCCGGGCTCGGTGGTGAAGACAGTCTGTTCATATTACCGCTCTTCCTGGTTCTGACGGGCGTCGTGCTCGTGTTCACGGGGATGCCGATTCTCCGGGGTGCGTACGTCAGCCTGAAGATCCGGCGTCCCACTGTCGACCTGCTGGTGTCGCTAGCGCTGCTCGGTACGTATTGCTACAGCTCGGTCGCCGTGCTCGCCGGACGGACGAACGTCTACTACGATCTGACTGTCGTGATCGCCGCGACCGTGGTGGCAGCGACGTTCTACGAATCGGCAGTCAAGCAACGTGCGCTGGAAACGTTGACTGACCTCACCGTCTCGACCGTCACCGAGGCGAGGGTGGCCGACGAAGCAAGCCCTCCGGACGAGATGGCCGACGAGAACGGAGTGACGACCGACGTCGCGGTCGAAGACCTCGAACCCGGCGACAGCGTCCTCGTTCGGGAGGGCGAGCGAGTCCCAGTCGACGGTGTTCTGGTCGAGGACGCGTGTACTGTCGACGAGTCAGTCGTGACTGGGGAGTCGATGCCGGTTGTCAAACGCGCTGGCGACAGGCTCGTCGGGGGATCCGTCGTCACCGACGGTGCGGCGGTGATACACGCCGATGATCGTGCGACCAGTAGTATGAATCGTCTCGTCTCGACCGTGTGGGGCCTCCAGAGCGCGACGGCGGGCGTACAGCGTCGAGCGGATCGATGGGCGGCTATCACCGCACCCGTCGTCGTCGGAGTCGCGCTCCTCGCTGGAGTGGGATCGCTCGCGTTCGGGTCAGATGTCGTTACCGTCTTGCTGACCGTTCTGCTTGTTCCCGTCGTCGGCTCTCCGTGGGTACTCGGACTGTCGACGCCGCTCTCGGTCGCGACGAGTCTCGAGGAAGCACTTGACCGAGGGATCGTCGTGTTCGACGAGTCAGTGTTCGAGCGGCTTCGCGACGTCGACGTCGTGGTCTTCGATAAGACCGGGACGCTCACGACCGGGGAGATGGATATCCTTGAGGCCGAGGCCCCGGACCCGCTACTGGAAGCTGCCGGGGCGCTCGAACGACGAGCTCGCCACCCTACCGGAGCGGCCATCGCCGACGAGTTCGCTCCGGGTCCGGAACAGAACGCCGAACCGACAACCGACGGCGGGAGTCGCGATTCAGACGACGGGAGCACCGATGGGGGTACTGACAGGACCCAGGTCACAGTCGAATCGTTCACCGACCACTCGACAGGCGTCGAGGGCATCGTCGACAGAACGAGGGTTCTCGTTGGCCATCCGGAGTTGTTCGACGAGCGCGGGTGGGTCGTGCCTGACCACGTCTTCGACCGGGTCGACCGGGGTCGAAGCGCTGGGGCCGTCCCGATCGTTCTGGGCAGCGACGGTCGAGCCGAAGGAGTTGTCCTCGTGGGGGACCAGCCGCGTCGGGAGTGGGGCGACACTGTCGACCAGTTGGACGAGTTGGGGGTCGACGTCGTCGTTCTCACGGGCGACAGCGCGTCGTCGGGCGAGACGTTCGCCGAACATCCTGGCGTCGTACACGTGTTCGCCGGTGTCCCGCCGGCGGGCAAGACGGCAGCGATACGTCGGTTACAGTCCGAGCAGGTCGTGGCGATGGTCGGCGACGGGACGAACGATGCCCCCGCTCTCGCAGAGGCGGACTTCGGGATCGCGATGGGCAGCGGCACCGCAGCGGCCTCTGACGCCGCCGATATCGCCGTTTCCGACAACGATCTCTCGTCCGTCGTCACGGCGTTCACACTCGCGAACGCCGCTCGGAGGCGTCTCCTCCAGAACAGCGTCCTGGCGCTGCTTTACAACGCGATCGCTATTCCTCTGGCAGTAGTCGGGTTGCTGAACCCGCTCCTCGCGATGGGCGCGCTCGTCACGAGCGCGGTACTCGTCGCCGGAAACTCGTTCCGCGGCCTTTTGAACGGGTGAGTGTTGGCTCACCTTGCGGGCGCGCGTTCGGAATCAAGCCTCTAAAGATAGATCAGACTAAAGTATCCAGTAATGACTACCTCGGAAGACGACGAGGACCGATGGGCTGACGATACCCCGCGCGTGCGGCGGTCCCGTAAGTCGGTCCGACGACTCTCCGGCGGTCTCGTCGGACTGCTCGCGCTCTCGCAGTTGCCCGTCGTCTCGGCGCACGGAGCGACTGCAACGGGCGCGCTCTCACAGGAACTCGGTATGCTCGTCGTCGTCCTCGGGGTCGCAGTCGTTGCCGCCGGTGTGGCGGCGAAACGGACCGACCGGCTCACTCCGACGTCGGCACTCGCAGTCGTGTTTCTCGGGATCACGGTAACGGCCTTCGGTGCGATTCTCTTCGAGGGACTCTCCCCGGATCTGGAGTACAGCGCGGCCGCAATGCCGTTCCCGCGATCGTGGTACCCCGTAGTCGGTCTGTCGGTCGGGGCAACAGTCGTAGTGACGAGTTTCGTCGGCGGATGGCTTCGCTGGCCGAGTCGACCCCGCTACACGTTCCTCGGCATCCTGTTGGGGCTGTGGATCTCGTACCCGTATCTCCTCCCCGAACCGGCCAGCTACTGGCATCCGCTCGGATACGCGATCGTACTCTCGACGCCGCTGCTGGTTGGCTACGTCATCTGGACTGACGCGGGCGATATCCTCCGTGCGGTCGGTCGCGACCCGATCGCACGGTGGTTCGGTGTCGGCGTCGGTGTCCTGACGGCCCTCTTTTTCCTCTCGGTGACCGGTTACCTCTCCTTTTTCCTCGACGAAGGAGTACCCCACCAGACCAACGTGGAGATCCTGCCGGCGGTCTACCAGTTGGTGTCCTGGCCCACGCTCGAAGTCGTACTCCCGCACATCCCCTTTTTCCTGGCGCTGTCACCGGGACAGCTCATCATCGTCGGGACGCTGAGCGCGCTCATAGGGGTGAACGCGGCGCTCATCGCGCGTCAGTGGCGGGCGGAGGAACGCGCCGGCCTGACCCAGGGGACCGCCGGTAGCGCGGCGGTCGTTGGGACGTGTACCTGTGGCTGCTGTGGGCCGATCGTCGCCAAAGTCGCCGTCCTAGTGGTCGGACCGTCGGTAGCGGCACCACTGTACTGGGTGTTCGTCGACGGGGCCTCGCCGCTCAGTGCACTGTTTCTCGTCGGCAGTGTCATGCTGTTCACCGGGACGCTGCTCTATTCCGTCAACTCGGGCCGGCGAACCAACTGGATGTCGTCGGCCTCCCTGTCTGATTGAGGGCTGAGTTTCGACACCTGTTCTTTCCCTCTCGACCACTCCAGGTTCATCACTGATTCCGCGTTTCACGGTAATTCAGGACCGCCTGGACGAGTTTCGCTTCTCCTTTCTGCAAGTGCGTAGTCGCAGTGTTCGCGGCACACCCGAGTTCGCTGGCGATGTCCTCGTGTGTGACTTCCCGCGGCTGGTTGTAGTATCCCATCTCGAGTGCCGTTTCCAGAGCGGCTCGCTGTCGCTCGCTCAATCGACGCGTCCCGTCGTCGGCTTCGGACGGGAGGGTTCCGATCCGCTCGACTCGTACGTCGACACCGCCCGGCGTTTCGTCAATGGCTCGCTGTAGCGGCTCCGGCTCGCCCACGACGCGCCCAGAAGACTGATAGTCTCGATAGACGAGCGGCTTGCGAACGACGAGCCCTGCACGAGCCGTCAGCGCCATGAACGTGCTGAAAAACGGTATCGCAGCCGGACGGGCACTGATGAGAGCGTAGGTGGGACCTTCGTCGGCGTAGGCGAAGTCGACATCGTCGATACCGTCGGTCTCGCGTACTCCATCCCGAAAGACGTTGGCGTCGCCCTCGAACTCGTACAGGAGTGTTCCTTCATCGGTCGCCGCCAAGTTCCAGTCGATCACGCGCAGTTCCGCTATCGCTGACGACTCCGCGACCATCGAATACAGGGGCGGAAGCAAACTGTCGTCGAGTGTCGTCGTGACCTGTAAACGTTTCATCGCCGTTCACACACCGGTGACACCTATCCCACGTCCCGGTAAAAACCCCCTGAGTATGGTCCACAGAACCTCTACCCGGGCTCCTCACGTCGTCTCTAGTACTGATGGCACCGGATACAGTCATTCACGATGCGCTGGTGTTGACCGTCGACTCGAACAACCGGCTGTTCGAGAGCGGTACCGTTGTGATAGAAGACGGGGGGATCATAGAAGTCCGCCGCTCTCGCGACGGTGATCGAGATATCGCGGCCGACCGGATCGTCGACGGCGACGGGAAACTGGTGATGCCCGGGTTGGTCAACGCACACACGCATCTCGAACTGACCCCGCTGATCGGAGCATTCAGCGACGTCGACCTTCGTGAGTTGCTGGTCAGCATGACGGACATATACGGCAAGTTAGGGGACGGCGATCTGTCCTACCTCGCCGAAGCGGGCTACGAACTCGCCGCGCTCAACTTTCTCGTCGGAGGTATCACAACCAGCAACTCGATGGACGTCGACCCGAGCACTGGGGCTGACGTGTTCGGCGAGGCCGGACTCCGCGGATTCTTTGGGCCGGCACTCTCGGATCTCTTCTGGGATGTCCCAGTCGACGAACAGTTCGAACGAGCCCAGATGTTCATCGACGAGTACCACGACAGCTACGACGGGCGTATTCGAGCCACGATCGACCCCCACGATGACTGGTCGTGTACGCGTGAGTTGTGGGAACGAACCGCCGAACTCGCCGACCAGTACCCCGATTTGCTCGTCCACACCCACCTGCTCGAACTCGACGAGAGCAACACTATGGCCCGTTCGAACGGTGGGGACGACTCGCTAGACCTGCTCGACGACGTCGGACTGCTGAACGAGCGTCTCGTCGGCGCCCACTACCGCGTGGCCGACGACGAGGACGTGCGACGGACTGCGGAGGCCGGTGTCTCTGTCGCGCACTGTCCATCCATCTTCAGTTACTGGAATCCCGACGGCGACATGCAGTGGACGCCGGTGCCCGAACTCCGGTCCGCGGGCGTTGACGTGGGACTCGGCATCGACGACCACTACTGGCATGACTCATACAATATGTTCGGCGAAGCGCGCCAGGCTCGGCTCTCAGCCAATCTCGAACGGTCCTCGGGGCAGTATTCGTCGACGGAACTCGTCCGAATGCTCACGATCGAGGGCGCACGTGCGCTGGGCGTCGGCGACGAGATCGGAAGCCTCGAACCCGGCAAACGAGCGGACCTTATTGTCCTTGAGGTCGACAAGCCGAAGTTCACGCCACTGACAAACGTGCCCGCACACGTCGTCAACAACGCCACGCCGGCCGACGTGGAAACAGTGTTCGTCGACGGGCGACCACTCCTGTGGCGCGGGACGGTGCAAACGATGGACCCGGACCGAGTACAGGACCAGGTCGAATCGGCTGTCGAGCGGTTTCAGGAAGAAACCGCGTGGGAACTCGGTCTGGGCGGGAGCGATCCGCCGGGGTCACTGGACCTCGCCCGCGACCTCCCGAAGCGCGGGCCGACGCACCTCCTCGGTCGGCTCGCGGTGCAATCCGCGAAGGACGTGCTCTCGCTCTGAGCCAACTCACTCGGTCAGACTGGGAACTCGAATTCACAGGGGGCTCTCAGTCGGTTTGTCGCCAGAATTGGCGAAGACTTATTAAATAATTTGATTTAAATTAATATCTATAGCCAAAAATAACCCGTTTTATAGCAGTTGATTTAATATAATATCGTTGTCTATACCCAGATATGAGTTCCGCACCGCAGCCGACCGACGTCGATGCCACCCGAGAGGAACAGGCAAAAACTGACGGGCGCAACGACGGAGAGATCGTGTTACGAGCTGAAGGTATCGAGAAGATGTACGATTCCTGGTACCCGTTCGGCCGGACTGTCGAAGTACTGGACGGCGCATCGTTGGAGATCAGGGCTGGGGAGATCGTCGGGATCGTTGGCGAGAACGGGTCCGGGAAATCGACGCTGATGCAGATCCTCGTCGGCGCGCTCGAAGCAGACGCCGGCACTGTCGAGACGAGTGGGACCGTCGGCTGGTGTCCCCAGAAGCCGCGATTGTACGACCGCCTGACTGTCGAGGAGACGTTCCACATCTTCGGCGAGGCATATGACATGACCCACGAGGAGATCCGCGACGCCCGCGACCGTTTCGCCGAGACGCTCGATTTCGAGCGGATCCTCGATTACCAAGTCCGACACCTGAGCGGTGGTAACCGCCAGAAAGTCAATCTCTCCGTCGCGCTGATGCATGACCCCGACGTCCTGTTGCTCGACGAACCCTACACCGGGTTCGACTGGGACACCTACCTCGCGTTCTGGAAGTTGACCGAGCAGTTGACGGACGACGGCGTCGGCATCGGCATCATCTCCCACTTCATCAACGAGCAGGAACGGTTCGACGGCATCTACGAACTCGCTGACGGCCGACTGACTTGGGAGGTGTCCGGCGATGGCGGCGACGCATGACCGAACGCTACCGGGTAGTGGCCACCGCGTCTGGACTGGCGTCCGTGCGCACACGCTGGCGTTTTTCCGCAACCCCCTCTACCTAGTCCTGCTGGTCGTCCTGCCGCTGATCGAGATCCGGTTCGCGGGGTCGGCGCTGGAGTCACTTCCGACGGCCGCGTTCCCCGAGATGGACGCCTCACTGATGACGACCGGGCGCCTGTTCGGGGCCATCTACGCGACGGCCGTGTTCGGCGGCATCGTGGGCCTGTTCCAGCGGTTGAGTGCCGACGAGACCGACCGCCGCCTGATCGTCGCTGGATCGTCGCCGAGCAGGCTCTTTCTCACTCGAACGCTTACCGTCCTCGGTATCACGCTCGTCGTCGCGACCATCGCGACGGTCGCCCTCGTCTGGACCGAAACCGTCGCCGCTCCTGCACTCGTCTTCGCCGTCCTCGGTGGTAGCGGCGTCCTCTATGCCTTCGTCGGCCTCCTCCTCGGGTCGGTCCTGTCGAGCGAACTCGAGGGATCCCTGGCCCTCGTCTTCATCGTCGATGTCGACGTCATCCTCGCGACGGGCCTGCTCCCGACGGACCTGTTTGTGGGCGAAACGTTCCCACTCTATCACCCCTACCAGCTGCTCCAGACGGCCGTCGTCGACGGTGGACTGGCCGATGGGCACGTCCTCCCGGCGCTCGGGTACGTGCTCGTCACTGGGGTTGCGGCGACCCTTGTCTATCGACGGACTGCGAGCACAAACGGAGGTGGGGCCTGATGCGGACGAGTCACGTTCAGACCGCCATCGCGACTGGGTTGCGTGAGTACGCTCGAACGCCCGTCCTACTCGCGCTGCTGGTCGTCGCGCCCGCATATCTGGTCGGCCTGTTCGGGTACGCCGCGCCGGACACCCTGGTTCCAGTGGACGTCCCGAACAGCGGTCAGACGATGGTCCCGTTGGCGGACGTGCTCACGGCGCTGGGGGTCGTACTCGTCGCTGCGATGGTCGGCGGACTGGTGGGCCTGTTCGTCGTCCAGTCGGCGACGAATGCTGACGGTCGACTCGTTATCGCCGGCTTTGCGCCCGCATCCATCCTCCTCGCGCGGGGGACGCTCGTCGCCGCCGCAGCGACTGCGACCGTCAGCGTCTCGATGGCGGTCGCGCTGGTCGTCTTTTCCCCCGCGAACGCGCTCGGCCTGGCGGTCGCCGGGTTGCTCACGGCGCTCAGCTACGGACTGGTCGGCGTCGTCGTCGGCACGCAGGTCGACCGACTCGCGGGCGTCTGGATCCTGTTGTTCGCTCCCCTGTTGGACGTCGTCCTGTACCAGAACCCGCTGGCGGCCGAGACGAAGACGCTGGCGACCCTCCTTCCGTCCCACGCGGCAATGAGACTCGCCGTCGACGCGGGCTTCGGGAGTGGCCTCGACTGGTCACCACTAGTGCCCGCAGTCATGTACTTCGTCGGCACGGCTGTCGTCGCAACGGTACTCTACTACCGTCGTACCTGAGTCCTGGTGTGGTTCGTTTCCCCCATCGTCATCTCTCAGTGGTCTGGGCATGGACTATCGGTTCCCAGACCCGCCACGCGGCGCCGAGGAGGGGCATCACTATCCACAGCAGGAGACTCACGAGACTCACAGCGGGCCTCGCCAGCGGGGACACCGTCGACGACACCGGTGACACGACCAGTGCCAGGACGAGACTCCGGTACGCGCTGGCCGAACTGGCGGCGACGAACCACGGCAGCGACGGACTCGGAGAGCCGCCCGGGCGTGTATACGACATCCGCCGCTTCGAGAACGCGTTTGCCCCGTATGGTGATGAGATCCGTGACACCTGGCCCCAATCCCACGCCGTACAGCGTCATAGCCATTCACCGTCCGGTTGTCGTGATGCACAACGCAGTTCATGGTTTCGTTCGAACGCCACTGGCTGCTGGTCATGGACGAAATGAGAGTTCTCTGTTGTCACGTGGGTCATGAGTCGGTCATGCGGGAGAGTCGGGCGCATCAGTTGCGTCTTTCCATTCGCCGAGCCCAGCCGGGTCAAGATGGACGTGGACGTCTGAAACTGATTCGACCTCGCGGACGCGCTGGCGAAGATCTGATTCGAGATCGTGTGCTTCGACTACCGTCAGGTCTTGGTCTACTTCAGCGTGAAACTCAACCTCGACCATGTGACCGGAGTAATACGCGACGAAATCGTGAATCCCGTGAACGGCAGAGTGCTTTCGAATCTGTTGTTTGATCGCTTCCTGTTCTGATTCGGGAGGCGCACTATCAGCAAGATACCGAATATTCTCTCGGGAAATATCAACACCCTGGTGGATGACGAGCAGACTCACGATGCTACCCGCGATCGGGTCGAAGATAGGGTAGCCGACTGCCATACCCAAGACGCCCACGAGCGCTGCACCTGTTGTGTAGAGATCATTGAGGCTGTCGGCGGCAAGTGCTCGAAGGCTCGGTAACTGGAGCTCTTGATTCTTGTATTGCGTATACCAGTAACAGAGGTACATGTCTCCGAGTGCGAACAAGAGCCCGAGTACGAGCCAAATGCTGTATTCAGCGGAGACTCCAGTCAGAACCGAATGACCTGCATCGTACAACAGCTTGAGTCCAAGAAGAACGAGGACTCCACCAACGAAGAGCGCAGAGAGGGGTTCGAATCGGTTGTGTCCGTGCGGATGTGAGTCATCAGCATCGTCGTAGACAGACCGCCCCCATATCAAGACGACACCGCTTGCGAGAAGATCAGCGACGGAGTGCGCCGCGTCGGCGGTGAGTGCGAGGCTCCCGGTGAGCAGGCCGAGCACACCCTCGACACCGATTTTGAGGGCATTTAATAGAACATTGGCCCAAGAGACTTTGAGAAAGGCCATACGGGAGTCCGTCATAGTCTTTAGATACTGCTACATCTACATAAGAGACCTCATTAGTGGCGTAAAATCAACTTTTTGACTCAATCTAAATCTTCCTCGGCACCCTGAAACGGACAACCGAGATACCCTTCACACGTCTATGCCAACGTATATTGAGCCGACTAGTCTCAACTATTAGCATTCAATGAGAGATATGCAACTCCAGATGATGGCCGCCATTGTCTAGAAAATTTGACTAGCTCGCACCTTCAGACTCCAATCTTCGGGGTGGGCTGTTTTAGAGAACCCTGAGAGGGAGAATTATTTGGGACTGATTTCTTAGGCGGTCTGTCTCTCATGATCGACGTACTGTGATTCCCACTCTCGGCGGGCTTCGATCTCACGTCGTCCTCGTCGGGTGAGGGTATAGTAGTTGGTCCGGCGGTCACGTTCGCCCTTCTCAACGAGTCCCTTGTCGACGAGTGTGTCCAGGTTCGGATAGAGTCGGCCGTGGTGGATCTCTTTCTCGTAGTACTCTTCGAGTTCTTCCTTTACGGCGAGGCCGTGCGGTTCGTCTTTGCCGGCGATCGTGTACAGGAGGTCGCGCTGGAAGCCTGTCAGGTCGTACATCAGTCTACATTATGGTAGTATCTCAATGGGAATAATACTGTCGCGATAGACAGAGAGACGGTAATCTCGGCACCGCGATCACCCTCGTCAACTGGTGATTACAGAAGACTGCGAACACAGAATGCCAGAGTCCGTGATTGACCTCCGTCTCGGACACAGATGGTAAACAACAGGGCAATTTAATAGGTCTCATAGGCGTGGATATCGTCGAAATTGGTTCCCTGTTCTGGAATTTCGACACCATACTTGAATCGTTTTTCCAGTGAAAAAAGCGACAGGGATCTCTATCACAAAAAATATAGATAGCGTCACTTGTGTGGGTTGCCGGCGGGAGGGTTCACATGGCTTCTCGGAAGTCCTGGTTGACCGACGCCTACCTCGTCGGAGTAAACCTCACAGCGGCACTCGACAGCAACCAGTCGTTTTGCACAGCGCTTCGAACCCTGGACGGGCCGTTCGAACGGCTCACCGACAGTTACCCCGACTGGCATCCAGCCCCACACTCGTTCGAGGGGATGGTGCGCTTATTTCTCTACCGCGAAATCACCGGCGAGAGCTATCGGGCGCTCGGTCGGTATCCCGAACTGGCCGACGTATTCGGGTTGGAGAAAATTCCCGATGAATCAGTGCTTTCGCGGACCTGGCGCAATCGCTTCGACGAGGTGACTCGGGAGTTCATTCAGACGGCGGCACACTACGTCGTCAAGGAAATCAACGACCGAGAGCTGACCGTGCCCGAGGTGCGGCCGAAAGCGGAGATCGTAATGCCGAACCGAGACCGGAGTGCCTATTCGGCCGAACCAGACCGGGACGAGAATGTGGCCGACACTGACGAGGAATTCAGCGACGAGCAGATCAAGCAGACAACGCGGTTGGCCCGCGACCACGGATTCGACGGCTTCGACTCCGGGCGGGCGGAGAACGCAACCTACGATGATACGCAGTTTTTCGAGTTGCAGACGTTCATGGGGATGGTCGGCTGTGGGGCGCCACAGGGCGCGACTCGCTTCCAGTTCCGACGTGGCGAAGCGTACGGTCCCCACGGGGACACGCACTTGCGGGCGGTCAAACAGTTCAGGCCCGAAGCACTAATCGAGGGGTTCGACCAAGCCAGCGGTCGATTGCTGTCAGTCATCGCCGAGGAAGCATCGTTTCGCCGGCCGGTGACTGCGGCTATCGACATCACAACCATCCCCTACTACGGCGAGGTCCAAGAGATGCCGATGGTCAGTGGGGTACAGGAAGAGGACGAACGAGCGTTCAAATTCGCCACGTTGTCGATTGTCGGTGAGAACATCCCGCTGGTGCTGGCTATCGAGCCAATTCGGGAGAGCTCGGCCTGGGACGACAACCAGTCCAACCAGATCCACCGCGTCGTCCGACGGTTGGTCCGGCGAGCAAAAGAACACGTCCCCATCGAGACGATGCTGTGTGACCGGGAGTTCGACTCGATGGACGTGTACCAGACACTCTCGAACCTGGACGTGAACTATCTCATTCCCAAGCGGATCACGAGCTCTGAACGGGAGGCAATCGAGCGGATGGAGGCAGACGGTCGAGAGGTGGCGGTCGAACGGGCGTCAGTCGATGTCGATATCGGGTCACACTCGATGCGGTTCCTATACGTTCCCTCGACGAAGACGGATGGAACAGCTGTGTTCGCGACGAATCTGAACGTCGGGCCGGACGAGGCAGCGGCGTTCTGTCACCGGTACAGCCGCCGCTGGCAGATCGAAAACGAGTACAAGTCCATCAAGAACGACTTCCTGGCGAAGACTTCCTCGAAAGACTACCGTGTCAGGCTGTTCTACTTCGTGTTCGCGGTGCTACTCCACAATATCTGGCGGCTGACCGATTTTCTGTTGAAGGCTGGCGTCGACGGACCGATGGACTACGCGCCCGTGATGACTGCTGGCGAAGTCGTGGAATTAGTGTCTGCAGACCTCATACCGGCTGATTGAGGCGGTCCCAGGCTCGAACGCTTGTGATCAGTGTGAGTGGCGACGCTGTCCAACGGGCTCTCAGGCAACACATCTTCTGACGAATATAGTATAATACCATGGTTGGGCAGTGATCCAGTTTGAATCCAGGGTACTTTTCGAGCGTTCATTTCTGAATGAGTCGTAGAAATTTATCATCCTCCGAAACTGTGATCCGCTTAAACTGTCCTAAAAATTATATAGCGGTATATGATTTATGAAATCTAGATTTGTAGTATTGGGGGCTCTTGAGGTTTCTATACGGGGATTAGCAATAATTCAGTTAGTGCCTCAACCGTTTACGTTTAGTCCGATAAACGTAAACAGATTCAAGGACCTGGCCGCCGTCTGCCACAGCGATCACGATGACTCCGCCGAACACCCGGGATACAGTCCTGAAAGACCCCACTGCGGGTGTCGTCGACGAGACTCTGGGGCTTTCCGGCCGGTACCGAGGCCGTCGACCACCCGGTTCAAACGAGAACCCCATCGATAAGTGGTTCGCGGGCGGTGAGATTCGATGACTCCCGACGAGGGGGGCACGACAAAGGCGTCAGCAGATGAAGCCGTGCACCTCCTCGACGTCCTTGAGGATTACCTCACAGACAAGGGGAAGGGACGCGAAGACGAGAGCGGCCAGTATCGACGACATGCCGAGCGTGAAGTGGATCGCTTCGTTGAGTTTCTCGCTGGTGACCGCCCGACGTCGTCGGTGGCGTTCGACGAGTTGACTGTAGACACGCTCCGGGAGTATGCCCGGTATCTCTCTCGGCAAGGCTGGTCTGAAGGGACGGTGCAGAACTACTACGCGCACATCTCCGGATTCTGTGGATGGGCTACTCGCGAGGGCTACCTTTCAGGGAATCCCGCACAACGGCGCCGTGCGAAAGAGCCACTCCCCGAGGATACGGGCCGGAGAAGTGGGGAGCAACAGGCGTGGACGGCGGAGCAGCGCGACCACCTCCTTTCTTACGTCAATGAGCAGGCGCACGAAGCGATTGACGAAATCGCGAGAGACCGCCAGACCGCGCTAAAGGCGTGTCGCGATCGGGCACTCGTTTACGTGCTGTGTTTCACCGGGGTTCGAGGAGCCGAAGTACTGGCCGACGACGGCGATGACCGTCGCGGGCGAGATGGTCTTCGGTGGGCGGACGTCTCGCTTGAGGATAATAGCATCCAGGTACTCGGAAAAAGCGGGAAGTGGGACGACCGACCGCTCCCCCAGCCGGCGGTTCCCGCACTTGAACGATTACAGACGGTCTTCGACCCCTCGAACGAGGACTTCCCGGTGTTTCCGACGCTCGATTATCCGACGCTCGTGCAGACGTTCACGCAGGAGATGACTGACCGAGGCTATGCCTCGGGTGAGGTCGAGGAAATCCGTCGAGAGGCCGTGAACGACGGAGAGGCAACTATCATGAGACTTCTCTCCGAGTACGATATCGCGCCGCCGGCGTTGACAACTCACGGCGCCCGGGTGGTCCTGCGAAGGCTCACGGACGAAGCCGGTATCGAACTCGACGATAAGCACGGGTATCTCGCACCACACGGGGCACGTCGTGGAGTTGGCGAAGTCCTTGTTCGGGCGTACGGCCACGCTGAGGCGGCTCGCTATCTCGACAACTCCGAGGAGATCGTCCGCGAGCATTATTCGCATATCGAGGCCGGAGAGTTGGCCGACCGTGCTGAAGCCGCGTTCGCCGAACATGGAGTGGATCAACGGCGCTCCTCCCGAGATGGTGCACACACACCGTCTGTGGACTCAGACTTGGAGATGGACCCGACAGCAATGACAGAATCAGGGACAGAGGTGGAAGAGGAAGAAGATACGAAGACGGGAACTGGGGCGGATACTCGATAACCGCATCATCCATGTGCAACGGTCAGTAGCAACCCACGTCTGCGCCGTCGATAATCCCCCTGCAGACTCGGTTTGGCTCAATAGCGTTCGATTGTTTCTTCGATATACTCGCCGAGATCGTCATGCTCGAGCCCGGCTCGGAGGACCGCTTCGAGGAAGTGTTTGTGCTTCTCGATCTCCCCTTTATCCTCCATGACTCGTTGGGCATTCGCCTTCGTGTATGCCTCATTGAGTTCATCTTGGAACTCTTCAGTGAGGTACACGGCGTACTTCGAGCGAGTTCTGCGGGTACTGGTCGGGTCAGGATCAGGGCCACGAGTGCTTTCCGTAGAACTTGTCTCACTTGCAGAACCAGTGGGGCCTGAAGAACCTGTAGAACTCGTCTCACCTGTAGAACCCGTAGAACCTGGGTCGCTCGAAGAACCCGTGTTACTTGTGTCGTCTGTATTCCCTTCATCGCCGTCTCCAGCCCCGTCCTCGGTCTCCTCAGGCGGTTTTCCGACGCGGCCACTGAGTGCATTGCCGAGTGCGTCGTCGAAGTCATCGCCAGGTTGCTGATCGGCGTTTTCGGATTCAGGTTCGTCGTCGGTCATGCGAAGTAGCCCTCCACGGCGTGCGCGAGTCCGTCGTATATCTCGCGGACTTCGTCGGCTTTCTGTTCTCGATGGCGATTTTCTGGTTCGTAGGTGTAGATACTGTGGTTTTGAGCAAACGCTCCTTCGATGGCAACGGTCTCTGGGACGGTGAACGTGTGTTCTTCGCCGATATTCTGATGAAACCACTCAAGTCGGTCTTCACTGATATTATTCCGGCTAACAGCATTGACCACCGCACCAACAATTCCGATATCTGTCTGGAACTCGCGTTCGAGTTGCTGAATCTCTTGAGTGAGGAGATTCATCGAGAACGTCGCGATCGGGTCTGCACGTGAGACGAACAGGACGTTGCGGGCGGCTAGTAGCGCGCCGTCTGCAAGCGGTCCCATATTTGGTGGCGAATCTATGAGTACGTAGTCGTAGTCGTGCTCGATCCGGTTGAGTACCATTCCGAGTCTTTCCTGTGTCCGACTTAGTGACCATAGTTCGCGTTCGAGCTGGAAGTTGCTCCCGTGTGCAGGCAACACGTCGAACTCCTCGTGTGTGGCGATGAGGTCGTTCACTTCGTCGAACCGATCAATGTCCGTCATTATGTCATAGAGAGCACGATCCTCACTCACGTAGTATTCGCGCAGGCCCAGGGTGATGGTGATGAATCCTTGTGGGTCTGCATCGACGACGAGTACATCGTGATCTGCGTCGAGTCCTTCGGAGGTGGCGAGTGCCCCTGCGAGGTTGATTGTCGTCGTACTCTTCCCGACACCGCCTTTCTGCATCGAGACTGAGAGTCGATGTGTCATGTGTTCCCTCTAGTTTCCGTAGAACCTGTATATTACGGGTACTGCTAGTTCTACAGGTTCTGAGAAGAGGTTACTCGTAGAACTGGTATAAATATGTGCCTAACGAGTTCTACGAGTTCTACGAGTATTACGGGTTCTACAGGTTACAATACTCGGGTGATACGGGTTCTACAAGTTATGCGGTCGCCAATTACAACCTGGCTGGAAGTAGAACAAGGCCGCGAGCATTGGGGACCTGATCCTCAAATCCGCTGTGAAAGAGGCACTGAGTGGCATGAAAGTTACCATAACTCATACGACACGCTCCACAAAAAGTTCGGCCGTCATCGAACATGAGGATCAGCGTACGGACGATCCTCAAGAGACTTCTCTATTGAACCCTCAGACAGTGAGCGGATAGCGTCGCTCTGAAGGTGGAAGCGAAGCGGAGAGAGGAAATGTGCCTAAATCCTCTTCCGCTTCGTTAAACAAGCGGCGTCGCTCGCTGAAAAGCTCTGTGCTGCCAGCCCCACGGCGATGGTGAGCGATCCGGCTGTCAACGGATTTGCTGGCTGGAAGCACCTCACACTGCATTCTCTTCGCGTTCACATGGACGCGAGCTACGAGGAAATCGTCGATTGGGCCAGCGAGATGGAGCGAGTTCGTGCCATCTTGCAGTTGACTCGCTCAGATTTCCCGGCACCCTCAACGCTGTGCCGGTCGTTCGAGCGGGTGCCCACCCGCGTCTGGTGCCACCTGCTCGCCCGGTCAGCGACTGTCTGAGATCCCGGCGACCACAGCGCACTGGATGCCACGTTTTTCTGCTCTATTGAAAATGGAAGAGGGCAGCGGGATCACTCCGTAACGAGTATGAGAAGATGAGGTCGAGAAGGCGATTATGGGCGTCGCGCTGCTCGACCTCGTTGAGAAAGGACTACGTACAGCTAAACAAGCGTTGGGGAATCGAGCGGGGAAGCCCGAGTCAGGCGGGCTTCCCCGCGAGACGCACATCGTCGTTCACTGTATCCGCAAGGAGGAAGGGCACACCTTCGCCGAAATCATCGATCGGCTGAGTCTCATGCCGGAGGTCTGTGATCGCCTTGGACTCAATCCAGACGCGATGCCCCATCAACCACGTTCTACCACTCGTTGGATCGGTACGCGATGTACGTCTGGCGGGCGTTGCTGCGCGTCTCTGCGCAGCAACTCCGCCAGTCTGGTCACGTCGCACTGGACAGCACGTTCTTCGAACGCAACCAAGCCTCGCAGTACTATCTCCAGCGACGAGGACGACGCGTCAAGACAATCAAAGCGACGACGCTGACCGATACAGAGTCACTGGCGGTGCTGGACGTACACTGCTGTATCGAGCGCGAACACGATACAAAGGCTGGACCGCGGGTCGTCCGCCGGAACGCGGACGACCTGCGGTCCGTCGCAGCCGACAACGGCTTCCAAGACTGGCACACCGAATACGAGATCGCCGCACTGGACATCGACTATCTCGTTCACTACCGCGGCTCAACAACGAAGGCGACTGCGAACAACGCACTCATCCGCGAGAAAGGGTACACACAGCGATGGATGGCAGAAACGTCCTATTCGACGGTTAAGCGAACGCAGGACTCCGCCCTGCGTTCGCGGTTCTGGTACCGCCAGTTCCGTGAGATCGTCCTCCTGTTCGCACTCAACAACATCAAGAAACTCGCCAAAACGCTATGATCCGACTCACGTACCGCATTTTCAATAGAGCACGTTTTTCGACCGTGAAGCGGCAAACAGCCACTACGTAGACCGCTCGGATCGCCACAGACGAACGCTGAAAACGACGGCCTTGGTCGAGACAGACTCGTGTGCCGTTCTCGACCTCCACTGTTCGGCACACTGGCTTCACGATACACAGGTTGGCCGTCGGGTGGCGCTCCGAAACACTGAGATAATCGAGAGTCTCGCCGGCGACAAAGGCTATGACGACCAATCTCTCCGGGACGCATTTCGGTCAAAAGGCATCTGCCCACTCATCAGACATCGACTGTTCGCTCACTACGACCACGCCCATAACGCACCTATGGAAACGCTGCTACCCAAACAAACCACCGCTGGCGACAAAATGATTACGCCGTCTCGGAGTCTGCTACTGCCACAGCCGACAGGCGGCCCTCATCGTGATGCGGTGCGGTCTCTGTCTGGCGAAAGCAGTCGCTCTTGGAGGGTCTCGGCTGGCCACTGAGGGCCGCCGAAGGAACTCTCGCCCCTCCACGTTCAGTGGTTTCACGTCTTCAGTGATGCCGTGATCGGACAGGAGACCGTGGATCTTGTTGGCGTACTCGGTCCGGTCTTCGACCAGCGTCTGTCGCCCGCGCACAAGTGCGCGGGCTTCCCTGATCTCGTCGGTTGGAACGTAACTCTCAGGCACCGAATTCAACCGCACCATTCGCGCGAGTTCTTTGGCGTCAACGCGATCGGTTTTCTTGTCAGTGTCGGCGATCTGGGTCAGCTCTTTCGGGTGAGCAACAGCCACATCCAAATGTTCCGACAGCGTATCGTGGATGTGGTAGTAATTGCTGGTTGCTTCAATTGCCGCTTCGGCACCAGCGTACCGCTGGGCGAGGTCGTCAAGGTTCGCGTTCTCGACGCGAACCTCTTCGACGAACTCACCAGCCTCATCCATTACTGCCACCTGTGCGTACCGTTTGTGGACATCAATTCCGAGGTACATGGTCTGTTCACCCGGGACGCCAGTGCGTGAAGCAGAGATGCACCTATTCGGGCTTTCCCGGGTGCCGCGCGGCGCGGCACCCGGGCTGTCACGCCCATGACTCGGCTTCCTTCGCACACGGACCAGTCACGGTTACGTGCTCTATGGCACGGCGTTGTGGTCGGTTTCTTGCGCCCCATATCTTGGTTCACGCTCGCATGGCGTAGCAGCGTTTCCATCGAGTCAATAGAGCAGATCACGCCAAACGATGATCGATGAGATATTGCAGGAAGCCGAAGACGATCATCACCTCCGTCCACCTCAACGAAGTCCAGCCCGGCACCGGCGATCTGGACTATCACGTCTTACTGTTGGTCCTGGCCGACCTAGGCGACGATCTGCCGCTCCTGCTGGGCCACCTCGACCACAAGCGGGCGGCCGAGTACGTGCGCGGTGTAGCGGACGAAGTCGGCATGGCAGTCTGGCCTCACTCAGGAGTGCGGGACCATTGGGTACCGCTCGACGGGCCGAGGTTGTTGAGGAAGGCGCCAGCCTGCCCGCCGAAAAGTCCTGTTCGAGCGCGCGTGGCTACGAGCAGTCGGTGCCGCTTCACAAAGGCATATTCATACTCAACGCCTTGGCCTGTGCATGCAGTTAGCATTGTCGACTCTCGGCTGCCCGGAGTGGGACATCGACCGGATCTGCGAAGTCGGATCGAACACGGACTACGACGGCGTGGACTTCAGGGGGTATCGGGACGAGATCGATGTCACCCGTCATCCCCTCTTCACCGACCAAGCGGCAGAGACGAGAGCGAAACTCGACAACGCTAGCCTGGAAGTTAGCGGACTCAGTTCGAGCATATGGCTCTGTGACCCCGACAATCGCGAGGACCACCTTGACGAGGCCCACCGCCTCATTGAGGTTGGCGACGCGTTCGACGTTGACCGTATTCGCTTATTCGGTGGCGGCGATACGGACGCGCATTCGATGGACGAACTCGCTCATATCGGCGGCGAGGGCATGCGTGAAATCCTCGCCCTCAACGGCGCCGAGGAGTTCGAGTGGGTGCTCGAAACCCACGACAACTGGACGGAAGCCGAGGACGTCCAGCGGCTGCTCGACGAATGCCCCGACGACAACGTCAGCGTTCTGTGGGACGTGGCACACACAATCAGACTGGGTGACGAATCGCCGAGCGAGACGCTCGACGCCATCGGCGACTGGATCGCGTACGTCCACTTGAAAGACGCTGTCTCCAGTCCGGACCACCACGACGCGACCGACGATGGCTACATCTATACGCTCCCCGGCGAGGGCGACCTCCCGATAGACGACGCCGTCCGCGCGCTCCGCGAGCACGGCTACGACGGCTGGGTGGTCTTTGAGCACGAGAAGCGCTGGCATCCCTCCATCTCCGACCCCGAAGTCGCCTTCCCGGCGTTTGTCGAGTGGTTTCGATCCGTCGAGTGAAGCCGATTCGCCCGGTCGCCTGCCTGTCGACTGCCACCACGGGAAAATAAAACGAAGATTGAATATTCGTAGAAGTATAATATTATAGTTGTTCCCCGGTGGTTCGGGCACCGCTAATTTAAGCGAATCATCGATTACATCGGGTTCGTGAGAATCGGCACGATCGGACGATCTCGGCTACCAATGGACGGTTGGAGACGTGATGCACCGCGTGCGTCAGCTGCTAAGTTAGAGGTGCGTAGTTCGGATAGAAACCAACGATATACTCCGAATACGTCAAGATAGTGTACTTTGAGCCACGGATTCGGGGTTTTGCGAGGTCTTGGCCGTAGGGCCAACGCTTATGTCTGTGCCACCGCAGATACCCAGCGTGAAACCGCTCGCCGACAAGCCCCTGGAGTCCCGGAGCGACTTCCAGGCGGCGGTAGTGAACCTGTTCGATCCGCTCAGAGACTACTTCAGTCCGGGCAAGGCCCGAGTGAACCCCGGTGAGACGGGGGCGACGTTCCCGGACGTCGCCACCGACACCGAAGGGTTCGCCCGCCCACTGTGGGGGCTCGCGCCACTCGCCGCGGGCGGTGGCGAGTTCGACGGATGGGACATCTACCGGGAAGGGCTGGCTAACGGTACCGATCCGGACCACCCCGAGTACTGGCTCCCGTCCGGCGACCATGACCAGAAACACGTCGAGATGGCTGCAGTCGGCGTCGGCCTGGCGCTCGCGCCCGAGAAAATGTGGGACCCGCTCGACGACGAGACGAAAGCGAACGTCGTCAAGACGCTGAACCAGGCCAACGACGCCGATCTGTACGACTGTAACTGGCTGTTCTTCCGCGTACTCGCGACGGTGGGTCTCCGGGAGGTCGGGGCCGACCACGACTGGGAGAAGACACAGGAGACGCTCGACCGCCTAGAGTCGTTCTACCTCGGCAACGGCTGGTACGCGGACGGGCCCGAGGACGAGCGACCCTGCGATTACTACATCCCGTGGGCCATGCACGCCTACGGCCTCATCTACGCGGCCGTCGCGGGCGAGGACGACCCCGAGCGTGCCGAGCGCTTCCGCGAGCGCGCGCGGGAGTTCGCCAAACAGCACAGACACTGGTTCCGGGCCGACGGCGCGGCCATTCCGCTCGGTCGGAGCCTTACCTACCGGTGCGCCCAGGCGGCCTTCTGGGGTGCGCTCGCGCTCGCCAACGTCAAGGCGCTCCCGTGGGGCGAGATCCGTGGCCTGTGGGCCCGGAACGTTCGCTGGTGGGCTGACCAGCCCGTCTGCACGGCCGATGGGGTCCTCACAATCGGTTACGGCTACCCGAACCTGAAGATGAGCGAGGACTACAACTCCCCCAGCTCCCCCTACTGGGCGATGAAGGCGTTCCTGCCGCTGGCCCTCCCAGCTGACCACCCGTTTTGGCAGGCCGACGAGCAGCCCTTGACCGGCACGGCCGAGCGGACCGTCCAGTCCGAACCGAAACTGGTGATCTGCCGCGACGAGGGTGCCGACCACCACTACGCGCTCACCGCCGGTCAGAACAGTCAGTACTTGGAGAAATACACGAAGTTCGCCTACTCGACCGAGTTCGGGTTCGGCGTCCGAAGCCGGGCGCTCGGGCTCGCGGGTGCCGGCCATGACAGCGCCCTCGCGCTGAGCGAGGACGACACCCACTACCGGATCCGGCTGGCGGTTGAGGACACCGTCGTTGATGGCGAGACGCTGTATTCACGCTGGCACCCATGGGAGGACGTGACCGTCAACACGTGGGTCGCACCCGCCTCCCCCTGGCACGTCCGTATCCACCGCCTTGACACCGACCGGTACCTCCACAGCGGGGAAGGGGGATTCCCGCTTTCCCGGAGCGGCGACGACGACCCCGCTGACTACGAACGCCACGAGGGCGACGCCAGCGCCCGTGTCACCTATCCGGCAGGCACCGGCGGGATCCGCGATCTCGCGGGCGAGCGACGGGGTCGCACTGTCGACCAAGATCCTAACACGAACGTACGCCACCCGCGGACCGTCGTGCCGACACTGACCGACACGCACGAGCCGGGCACCTACTGGCTCGTCACGGCCGTCACAGCCGCTCGTGCCGGCGGAAACGATGCCTGGGATCACCCGCCACGGGTCACTGATGACGGCGATATCGCCGTCATCAGTGACGCGAGTGGGGATCCCCTGCTCCGTTGTGACGCCGATGGACCTGGTCCGCTCGACGAGTTCCCGGTCGAGTAGCGCAATGCGTCCGGTCCGATACTGAGTGACCAGAACGACGGCAGCCGTAGGTCACCGCCGACCGACAGACTGGGGCGCCCGGGTGCCGACCGCTGCGTTGATCAGTGGATTTTATATCCGCTGGCTCGAAGCTGGTCAGCATGCGAGTCCTCGTGACGGTGCCGGAGGGACCACTCCGCGACGACTTCTTCCCGGACAGCGTGCGCAACCGTCTCGAATCGATCGGGTCAGTAACCTGGAACCCCTCGTCCGACAACCTCTCGGAAGCCGACCTGCGCGACCACATCGACGGCGTTGAGGTGCTTGTAACCGGCTGGGGGAGCCCACGAGTCACACCAGACGCGGTCGAGATGGCCGACGACCTGCAGCTCGTCGCCCACACTGGCGGCAGTGTTGGGACGCTCGTCTCCGAGGCGGTCTACGACGCTGGGATCGCCGTCGTCAGCGCTAACGATGTGATGGCGGACCACACCGTCGAACACGCCCTTGGGTTGATCGTCGCGAAACTGCGCGCCGTCCCACAGCTGTCCGCGGCGATGAAGGACGGCGAGTACGGCGCCGAGGATGTCAACATCGAGACGCTCTTTCGGACGGACGTCGGACTCGTCGGCCTCGGGACCATTGGGCGGAAACTCCTCGACCACCTTGCCGCGTTCGATGTCTCGGTCAGCGTCTATGACCCATACATCGACGAGACCGATCTCGCGGACGTCGAGTTCGCGACGCTCTCCGACCTCGAGACGGTGCTGGACTCCGATGTCGTCTCCGTCCACGCCGCCCGGACCGAGGAGACTGTCGGCATGCTCGGCGCAGACGAACTGGCCGAGATCCCCGATGGAGCACTGGTCGTCAACACCGCACGCGCCGAGATCGTCGTTGAGGAGGCCCTGCTCGACGAACTCCGCTCCGGTCGGATCGAGGGCGCCCTCGACGTCTACCATGAGGAACCTCTACCCGCCGACCACGAACTGCGCTCCCTGGACAACGTCTTGCTCACGCCGCATGTCGGCGGGTCGCAGATCCGCCCGCCTCTGAGTAACGCCGTGATCGACGACGTCAAGCGCCTCGTCCGAAGCGATCCGCTCCAACACGAAATCCCGAGAGAGCAGTGGCGGACGATGACGCGCTGAGCGGGCGAACGGCGACGGAGCGGCCGAGGCCGTATCCAGCGATAGCGGATTACTGGTTGGAGTCCCCCACGTCTCCGAGCGATGGGGGAGCAAAACGGGATACCGAGCGCGAGTAAGGGCTGAGAACGCGGAATGAGTAGAGAGAGCGAGAGTACATATGGGAAACATGACACTCGTCTCCCGTGAGCGCTAGTGGGGGAGGCAGGCGGATCGACTACCAGTGCAGGATTACCCGCTCGCGTTCGCTACCAAGTGAGTCCGCGGCCGTGTCAGTTGGTGTGAGGAGTGGCTGTCGACTCCTGTCACTGGTGTCGGATCGATCAGCCTGGGTCAGCGACTGTCCAATTCCGATAATAGCTTTCAGTTCCGTGAGACGTAAGTCACGACTCGATGCAATCGACAGTCTCCCATGACAGAAAACGTAGTTCTCGAAAACCGTCTCTTCCAGACAGAACTCCCCGTACAACGGGTCGTTCGACCCTTTCATCGACGGTAAGTGGAGCGCAGCCGTGTCCGGCAAGAAGCTCTCGGTCCGTGCCCGCGGACACGGGAGCTGTTCGTCACCGTCGCGGCGGTTGCCTTTAAGGACCAGGCCGAGCGGCGGGATCGAAACACCTGAACGCGAGCGACTCCGTGTTAACAGGTTCTCACTGGAGGGCGCTCGTCAGACGGTGATCGGCCGTTGGACTCGCTTGAGGATCCAGTAGACGAGTGGGATCGCGAGGATGTAGACGAAGCCGAAGAACACACCCGCTGTCTCGCTGAGCACCGTGTACGCGCCCGCGAACACGACGGCTCCCAGGACGACGACGACAGCCAGTCGCACCGTTAGTCGTGACGGTGACATCGGTCTCACTTCAAATAGTGCCGTAGAGCATCAAAACATTACCGGTTCGAGGGAGGTCAGTCGGACGTCGCGGCGTCATCTAGGCCGGTGGCGTCGGACACCCCGTCGAGCGGGTCGCTGTCCCAGTACTCGTGGTCCGGATCAGCGCGGTAGCAGGCCACCTCGCCGCCGTACTCGGTTTCGACCGTCGGCGGGCGCTCTCTGCAGATCTCGCGGGCCTCGGGGCAGCGCGTGTGGAATCGACAGCCCGCTGGCGGGTTCTCGGGGTCGGGGATGTCGATCGAGCGCACCGGCGGGTGGCCGCCGGTTTCGCCGCCGAGTTCGAGTTCCGGCGTCGCCCAGTTGAGTACCTTCGTGTAGGGGTGGGTCGGGTCGTGGATGATCTGCTCCACCGGACCGATCTCGACGAGTTCGCCAAGGTACATCACGCCGATCCGGCCCCCAGCCTTCTCTGTGAGGTAGCGAGCGTTCGCCAAGTCGTGCGAGATGAAAAGGTACGACGTGTCGAACGCGTCTTGGAGTTCGAGCATTAGGTCCATCATCTCGATGCGAAGCGAGACATCCAGCGCGGAGATGGCCTCGTCGGCGAGGATGAGCTCCGGGTCCATTAGGAGCGTCCGAACGAGAGCCACGCGCTGGGCCTCGCCGCCCGAGAGCTGGTGAGGATACCGGTAGGCGTAGTCTGAGGGGGGCTGCATCCCCACGCGGTCGAGCATCGCCAGCGCGCGGGCCTCACGCTTCTCCCGGGAGAGGTGGGGTTTCCACTTCTTCAGCGGCCGAGTCAGCGACTCGATCACCCGCTTGTTCGGGTTCAGCGACGCGCCGGGATCTTGGTGGATCAGCTGAAGCGACCGGCGGATGTCCGCGTAGGGGGCGCCGTCGTCGACCTGCCCGCGCCGGGTCTCCCAGACGTCTTGGCCTCTGTACGCGACGGTGCCGCTCGTCGGCTCCTGGATGCCGATGGCGGTTTTTCCTAGTGTGGTCTTGCCACAACCCGACTCGCCGACGAGCGCGAGTACGTCGTTCTCGCCGACTTCAAGGCTGACATCGTCAACGGCCTGCACCGTCGCGTCGTCGCCGCCGAACATGCCCAGAAGGCCGCCGTCAGAGCCGAAGTGGACGTCAACGTCGTGTAGCGAGACGACCGGATCGCTCATAGGTCGTCACCTCTCGCGACCGCTTCCAGTTCAAACTGGACCTTCTCACGGGCCTCTTCGGGGTAGAAACACGCCACGCGGTGTTCGTCCTCAATCCCCATCAGCGGCGGATCCTCCTCGGTACACCGGCTCTTCGCGATGGGACACCGGGCGTGATACGAACATCCTGTCGGGACGTTCGCCGGGTTCGGCGCCGACCCCTCGATCGGTTGCATCTCTTCGAGGGGCGCGTGCGTGTTGGGCGTCGCGCGCAGTAGCGCCCGGGTATAGGGGTGTGAGGCCGAGCGCAACAGCCGGTCGGTCGGGCCAACTTCGACGAGTTCGAACGCGTAGACGACGGCCAACCTGTCGGCCAACTTCGCCACGAGCGGAAGGTCGTGGGTGATAAACAGCATCGTGAGGTCGTACTTCTCCTTGATCTCATCGAGCAAAGCGATGATCGACTGCTGCATCAACAGGTCAAGCGCCGCTGTCGGCTCGTCCATCACGAGTACGTCGGGCTCTAGGAGGAGACTCAGGGCGATGAGCGCGCGCTGGCTCATGCCCCCCGACAGCTCGTGGGGATAGGCGTTGAGGACGCGGTCCGGGTCAAGATACAGGTCTGCGAGTAGCTCGCGAGCCCGCTCCATCCCCTCCCGTTCGTCCTTGTCGTGGGCCTCGAGGGTTTCCTCGAAGTGCCCCCGGATCCGCATCGTAGGGTTGAACGAGTCCAGCGCCCCCTGAAACACCATCGCGATGTCCTCCCAGCGGAGCTCGCGCAACTCCTCGTCGGACAGCTCCAGCACGGAGACAGGGTCGCCGTCAGGCGGGTGGTACATGACGTCGCCGGTCGTCACGCCGGGTTCTTCGACCGCGTCGAGGACCGATGACCCGAGCATCGACTTGCCCGACCCGGACTCGCCGACGATGCCGAGGACCTCGCCCTGGCGAACGTCGAGCGTGACGGTGTCGAGTACGCGTGACTCGCTGTTGCCCATGGGGAAAGCGACGCTGACATCCCTGAGTTCAACGATCGTGTCCTCGCTCTCGGCGGACGACGTGCGTGCGTCGGTCGGTTCAACCGTCATCGCGTCTCACCTCGCAGGTCCGCGCGCGCGCCCGAACCGGCGACCGAAACGACACTGGCTGATGGCCGGCGAAATAGCATCCTGGGTAGACGGAACTCACTACGGCAAGTTATGTGCTTCGGTGCCACGCCGGGGGGCCCAGCGCGGGCTACCCGAACCCCTAAACCGGAACCACCCCTCGGTATTGAGCATGACAGGCACGCTGTCCGACGTTGCCGCTGTCCTCTGTCCATTCAAGCAGTTCGTCTGGCTCGTCCTCGCCCTGAACGTCACGCTGTTGCTCCTGTCGGCGTTCTCCGTACTCGCTGCCGACCTGCCGACCGGTTCGCAGATCGTTCTTACGCTTGCGACCGGCCTCAACGCCGTCTCGCTATCCGCGGGGGTCGGACTGCTCGTCCTCTGTCGGCGCCACGAACGAGACGAGTGACGCCGAGCTAGCCGGGTGGCGACGTCCAAAAAGAGAGGGGAACCACCAGAGAAGAGCGACCACTGACTGACCGGCCGTCGTCAATCAGAGGTCACGATTACGTCCTCGCTGCTCTCAGTCTCTTCGGAGGAATCGGGTCCGGTGTCGGAGAAGAACTTCGTGCGCAGCCGTGGGTTGAACACGCGGTCGGCGCTCTGTGAGAGCATGAGCGCCCCGAGCGACAGGAGGACGACGGCGAACATCGGTACGAGCAGGATGTGCGCCAGTTCGGAGTTGTAGAGGGCCGCAGTCCCACTGACGGCGTTGGACATCATGATGCCCCAATTAGGGCTGATGCCCCCCAGCACGCCTAGGTAGTACAGCGCGACGGCCTCGAAGATGATCCGTCGGGTCGCGGCGACGAAGCTCACCGAGATGTACGGCATCAGGTTCGGGAGCAGGTCCTCGCGGACAATCGACGGCGTCGACAGGCCCATCGTCCGGGCGGACTCGACGTAGGCGGCGTCCCTGAGCGTTAGGACCTGCGAGCGCAGCGACCGGGCCAGTCCCGTCCAGTTGTTGATCGCGAGGATGAGTCCGATGAAGTACGGGTTCGTCGTGTTGAGGAAGAACGTGATAACAATGACCAGCGGCAGTCCCGGCAGCGTCAACAGGATGTCGCTGACCGTCATCAGTGCGCGGTCGATGGCACCGCCGACGTAGCCCGACACGAGGCCGACCAGGGCGCCGACGGCCGTCGCGAACACCGCGCCTGCGGCGACCATCTTCAGGATGTACGGCGACGCGTGGGCCGTCTGGGCGAACAGTCCCTTGCCCGTTCTGTCGGTTCCCAGTGGGAACTCCCAGTTGGTGAACGGCTGGAGGAACCGCATGTCTACAGCCGCCGTCGAAGGTTCGGGGATCAGCATCACGCCGACGGTCCCGAGGTACACCATTGCGATCAGGATCGTCAGCCCGATCTGCCCGCGCCAGTCCGACAGCAGGACCTTCATCGGGACCAGAACCGACTCGTCAAGGAGGCGCCGGTAGCGCTCGTAGCGACTCGGTGCCGCCTCTAGGTACTCGTCGTCGTCTAGGATGAAGTCGTCCGCTGGGTCATCGCGGACGGCCGTCGCGGAACCGGCGGCCCGCGCGGCGATACCACCGAACCATGCACGGGTCCGGGTGAGCAGTTCGCCCGGCGAGCCAATGTTCGAGTAGGACTCGCGTTCACCCTCGTTGCCCGTCCGCGGGTCAAGCAGGCCGTAGGTCAGGTCTGCGATGAGGATCCCGAGGATGACAGCGACGGCGATCAGCATGAACGCCCCCATCATCAGCGGGTAGTCCCGCGCCTCGATCCCGCGGAACAGGTAGAACCCGATCCCGCGGTATCGGAATATCTCTTCGAGGATGACCGACCCGCCGAACACCGCGCCGATCGACAGCACTAGGTGGGTGTACATCGGCAAGATTGCGTTGCGGCCGACGTATCGGAGCGCGATACGGCGCGATGCCAGCCCTCGGAGGCGAGCGACGTGGAGGTAGTTCTTCCCGAGGACTTGGATGCTGTTGCCCCGCATCCCCAGCGCGTAGCCGCCGGCCCACGTGAGAACGATTGAGAACACCGGCAATAACGCGTGATAGCCCACGCTGACAAGGAAGTTGAGCGACCAACCTGGCGTGACGGCGTCGCCGTACCGGCCGCCGGTCGGGAACACGTTCCAGTAGTAGCCCAGGTAGAAGACGAACACGAGCGCGAACACGTAGTATGGGACCGACTGCGTAATGATCGCGCTCACAGACAGCGAGGAGTCGAACTTTGTCCCCTCCTTGTACGCCATGATCGCGCCGAGAGCGATCCCGAGCAGGAACGCCATTGACACCGAGATCGACATGATGAAGATCGTCCACGGGAGCGCCCCTGCTATGATTTCTGAGACGGGCGACCCGGTTGCGAACGAGAATCCTAGGTCTCCCTGGAGGAGTGATGTCATGTAGTCTATATATCGTTGGTGGAGTGGCGCCTCGGGATTGATGTTCAGATACTGTTTCATCAACTCGATCTGTTGTGCAGCGTTCGGCGTTCCCCGCAACTGGGACCGGAGATACGTCAACGGCCCACCTGGAAGGCTCTGAACCAGAACGAATGAGAGGTTCACCACGACGAAGACCGTGAGGAGTGCCTGGAAGATCCGTTTGGCTACCCACTTGGGGATCATCTGTACCGGATGGTGACGAGTGTCAGTATTAAACATTTCGGACACTGGGACGTTCGGTGTTAAGTGCTGGAGGGACAGCGGGCGAATACAGCGTAAGTCGGAGGAAACAGTGTCGCCTTCGGAACGTCGTACAGGAGGACGACTACCGGGCCGTCCCCGTGTGGTGTGGCCTCATTCGATGGCCTGCATCTCGCCGATCTTCGAGAGGAAGATGAACGGGACGTTCGTCTGCAGGAGCGAACTGTCCGAGTCCGGATAGGACCACTCGTCTCGGGTGATGAAGTGCTGGTTGCGCTTCTCGTCGGGGTTCATGTAGGGGCGGGCCTGGTTGACCGTCCAGGCGAGTTCTTGGACTAGAGTCTGGGCCTCATCCTCGTCTGTCGACGTCGAGAGCGCGCGTATCTTCTCGTTGACGTTGACTTCCTGGAGATCTCCCTCCGTATCGCCGACGGGCATCGGCACCTCGTAGGTCTCGACGCCCGGCGTCCAGAAGTTGGGTTCGCCGACGGTACCCAGCTGCGGTCGCAGGTTGAAGTACGGGTACGCGAAGCCGGCCTGCCCCCAGTTCCCGGTCAGGGCCATCTCGAAATCGTTGTCCTGAAGCGTCGGGCCGAAGAACTGGGAATCCTCCACGACGATGGACTCGGACGAGAAGCCGAAGTTGCTGAGTTGCTCGGCGACGTTCTCGTAAGTCGGGTGCGAGGAGGTCCAACTGCCCATGAACTTGAACGGTAATTCGATGGCTCGGTCGTCGGGCGTATACCACTGCCCGTCGTCCTTCTGGAAACCGGCGTCCTCGAGTACCTGCTCGGCTTGGTCGATCTTTGGCTCGGGGCCGTAGTCTTCGAAGTCGTCGGCGACATCTCCGAGATAGTTGTTGATAGCCGTGTTACACAGGCCACACTGGGGGTCGACCGTCTGTGACGACGGTCGCAGTGACACGTACTGCTCGGCGTCGAACATGTACGAGATTGCCTTCCGGAGCGGGCGGCTGTACTCGACATCCCGTCCGACGAACTCGCCATCGGGGCTAAACCCGATCATGTTGCCCTCGAACGCCGGGACGGTCACGCGCTCCCAGTGGTCGTCGAGTTGCTCGACGATGTTCGGCGGGAACTGCCGGTAATCGATAGCGTCCAGATCATTGCCTAGCGCCGCCTGGTGCATCCCGGTTTCCTCGGGGTAGAACGTCGCCTCGACGCCCGACCAGTTGATGTTCTCGGCGCGCGGGTAGTCAGCGAATCGCTCGTACTCAAGGGTGTCGCTCGATGTCGAGACGACTTCGAACGGGCCGTTCCCGACCGGTTCGTTTACCTGGTGGCTCTGGAGGGCGTTTATCGCTTCGTCACTCCCGTTGGAGGACTCCAGATCGTCGAGGAAGTCGCCATAGATGGACTCCTTGGCGAAGATGAGGTTGTCCATAAACGACGGCCAGATCACCTCTGGGTTGACGTCGCCGACTGTCAGCTCGACTGTGTGTTCGTCAGCGGCCTGCACCTCCTCCACGAAGTTCCACATCTGTGTTTCGAGGTGCCTGTTGATCCGATATTGGGTGACAACGTCGCTGGCAGTCAGTGGGTCACCGTTGTGCCACATGTAGTCGTCGCGGAGGTTGATCGTAACCGTGTTACCGTCGAGCGAGAAGTCCTCGGCTATCATGGGCTCCCACTCGCCCTGGCCCTGCTTGAACCGAGCTAACGTGTCGAACACCCACCAACTTGTCCGGGACGGTGTCGTGTCCGCCTGCGGGTTGAACAGGTTCCAGTTCACCGTCGACCAGTCTGTCTCGGCGGGCATTTGCAGCGTTCGGTTGAGGACATTGGAACCACCGTTAGTGCCGTCACCGCCGTCGCCACCATTACCACCGTCGCCACCATTACCACCGTTGCCACCATCACCGCCGTCGCCACCACCATCACCGCCGTCGCCACCACCATCACCGCCGTCGCCGGGTTCAGTTGTCTCGGTTCCGTCACCGCTACAGCCGGCCAGCGCAAGGGTTCCAGTTGCACCAACTGTCACGATGAACCTGCGTCTGCCGATTTTCTTGCCATTCTCTGGCATACCTTCCCCTTCATCATCAATGTTTATTAATTCTTTCCCTCGAACACAGCGTCCTGCGGTGTCTTACCGGTCGGAGCCACAAACACTTAAATAGCGCTTCTCCGCAGTTCGAGACGAGCATGGAGTTCGGGGTCTTCCCTATAGAGGGGGTGACACCTGGGACGGTGTTGTGGAACAATGTCGGGTCGCCGAGGAGGTCGGTTTCGAGATCTGTTGGGTCAACGACCACCAAACGACAGAGGGCACCAACTACTGGCCATCGCCGCTGACGCGCCTGACCAGTATCGCGGTGGGCACCGAGTCCCTGGAACTCGTGACTTTCGTCCTCATTCTGCCGATGTATCACCCCCTGCACGTCGCCCAGCGGGCGGCAATACTGGACAACATCTCGGACAGGCGACTGACCCTAGGCGTCGGTCTCGGGTACGTTGAGAAGGAGTTCGACACTTTCAATGTCCCGATGGACGAACGAGCGGGACGCGTGATCGAGGGGATTCAGTTCATCGCCGAGTTCTTCGAGTCCGATAAACCGATAACCTACGAGTGCCCTTTCTTCGAGGTCAAGGACTGTCAGTCGCTCCCGAAGACGATCCAGGAGCCACAACCGTCGCTGTGGATCGGCGGGTGGGGCGACAAACAGATCGCTCGCTCCGTGACGTTCAGCGACGCCTGGGTCCCCGGCGTTGTCGCCGGCCTCGAAGCCGTCAAGGTCCGCAAGGAGAAACAGCGCAAGTACGTCGCAGAAACGATCAGGACCGGGGCTCGATGGACCACCCGCTGATGCTCGAGGCGGTCATCGCCGAGACAGAAGCCGAGGTCATGGAGCGCAAGGAGTACCTCCACCGGACCTACGTCGACGAGTACGGCGGCGAGTTCTCTCACCCCCTGATGACTGCCGATAGCGTCGAGGACTTCGAGGAACTCGCGGACGACCAATTCATTTGCGGCACGCCCGCCCAAATAATCGAACAGATCGAAGCGATGAGCAAGCGCTTCGCGCTTGACCAGCTGGCGATGCGCTTCCATCGCTCCGGGATGCGCAAGGACCTGGTGGAAGACCAGATCCGACTGGTCGGCGAGGTGGTGAACCCTGCTTTCGACTGAGTCGTTGACCGGGTTCTCGTCAAAGTCGATCTCTTCTCAAACGTGTAACGGATGGCTTTTTTCGACCGTTCTGCGCTTCTTCGCGATCCAACCGTGAGCCTGTGGCCACAGCTACCGCCGTGAACCACCGACTGCGAGATAAGCACGCTCGCTTGCGACTACGGGTGGTCCATGTTCTGGAGGAGGTTCGCAGTTCGTCGGGTTCCTCGTGCGAGAGCGACTGTCCTGGGGGACGGATCCACCCGCTTCGCCTCAAATAACGCTCGAATATTTCGAACGGCAGTCGTCATCACATTGCTGAGAAAAACCCGAATTTTGGCCCCTTTCAGCCGGATCGAAACCTCCTTGGCTCCGGACTGTAGTTGCGGTCCCAGCAGCACGTTCGAGTATCACGTGTCTTATATTGTTTGGCTTCGTAGTCAGAGCTATGACCTCGGATTCCAACAGTTCGATTCTCGGGACAACGACGACCTCGCTCGAGATCATCGAACTCTTGAGGGACATGGACGGGGCGCGGGTCAACGAACTAGCAGAGGAGATGGACCGTCCGAAGAGTACCGTACACGGCCACCTCAAGACGCTCGAACGGAAGCTGTTCGTCATGAAGGAGGGCGACGTCTACTACCCGGGTCCGGAACTGCTCCGGCTCGGCCACTACGTCGAGACGCTCCGGAGCGAGTACGTACTCGCAGAGGAGTTCACCGAGCGGTTGCGCGATCAACTGGGCTACCGCTCGATCTTCGTCGCAGAGATGGGCGGACAGGGCGTCTTCCTCCACCTCGCGACCGGCCAACGGTCGGAGTGGTCTCACGAGGGACCCGGCGAGCGCCTGTACCTCCACAACACTGCGGTCGGCAAGGCAATTCTCGCCAGCAAGCCTGAGTGGCGCGTCGAAGAGATTCTGGACCAGTGGGGGATGCCCGCCGAGACCGAGAACACGATCACGAGCCATGAGGCGCTACTCGACGAACTGGAAGAAGTGCGCGAACAGGGGTACGCGGTCAACCGCGGGGAGAACATCGAAGGCCTCTCCGCCGTGGGCGTTGCGGTTGAGGACCAGTCGGGGGTCGCCTTCGGCGCCTTCAGCGTCACCGGCCCTAGCCAAGTCTTCGACGCGGACGTCATCGAAACGGTCGCGGACGAGACGATGGGGATCGTCAAGGAGTTCGAACTTGAACTCACGCTCAGCTGACCTGACTGCCTATTACAGACATAGTTCTATATTTACGAACTTTATTACTAGATGTGGGAAAATTACAAGATTAGGAATGTAATTAGATGCGTTTCTCATACTGTTATCCATTCACAATCCAGTATGAATCGTTTGTATATATTGAACGCTACCCCGGGAGACCGAAGCCGTGTGTCGATAGTGGAAGCTCTCTGTGAAGACAGACCCCAAGGGATATGTCCCGGTGACCAGTAGTCAACACAATGGCAGTCACACGGGGCAACCTGACGTTCGGGGCAGAGACCCGGATAGTCGCGGCCGTCCACTTCGCCGCTGCGGGCGTCCTCCTGGGAGCGGGATCGGTCTGGTTGCTTACCCGGTATCGACCCGACGCCGCGATGGACGCACTGACGGCGTACTGGATCGAGCGGTCGGGATCGCTGGCTGCACTGAACGGCGGCGCCGCGCTCGGACTGCTTGCGCCCGAGACGGTCACCGTCGTGGCAATCGTATTCGCCGTACTCGCAGTCTTCCAGTTGAGAGTGGCGGTATCGGTGGCCCGCGCTCGCCGTTTCCAGTGGTGTCTTACGGGCGGCGCGCTCGGACTGGTGTCCGTCCTCGCGCTCCCTCTGGCGTTCGTGGGCCTCGTCCTGACGTATCTCAGCAGGCCGGCGTTCGACTCGCGTTCGCCGGAGTGACGGGTTCGCTGTTGACGACTTCTTCGCCGCGGACGACTATCCGCTGGTCGACACAGTAGTCCTGGAAGGTGACGGCCTCGCCCGATGGGTACTCGACGCGGATTGTTTCGACCCGCTCCGCGTCCCCTAACCCGAAGTGCAGGGTTCGGGTGTCTTGTGAGAGGAAGTCGGCCTTCGCGGTGACTCCGGCGTGGTAGGTCCCCTCCCGCGTAATCACGGTGACGGTCGATCCGAGGACCGTTTCGTTGTTCGACGGACGGATCTTGACTTGTAAGGCGCTCCCATTGCGGGCGTCATTCCGGTAGAGACGCGCTGGGCCCCCCGCGTTCGCGACGGCCAGGTCGGCGTAGCCGTCGCCGTCGAAGTCGAGCTGGCCGACGCCACGGCCGTCGGTCTTAACGAACCCAACGTCGGGCGCGGACCGGGCCACGAACTGCTCGGGGCCAACGCGCTCAAAAATCCGCGACCGCTCGAAGTACTCGAAGGCCTTGCCCCACCGGTCCTGCATCTCCTCGGGGACGAACTGCTTGCGCGTCGTGTGGAACAGGTCGCGGTCGCCGTCGTTGTCCAGATCGGTCATGACCGCTGCCCAGCCCCAGCGGCCGTTGCGGATCCCCCAATCGGGAGCCCGATCCGTGAAGTTCCCGTCGCCGTCGTTCAGCAGTAGATTGTTGCCGATAGACCCACTCGTGATGATCCCGATGCTATCGAGACGGTCCGCCACGTCCTTGCTCCAGTAGATGTTGCTGACGAAGATATCCATATCCCCGTCGCCGTCGATGTCTTCGACCTCCGAGGCCATTCCGTTGCGGTTGGTCCGGGGAATCTCCCGTCCTGCGAACGTCCCGTCACCCTGGTTGACGTACAGCACGTCGGCGGCGAAATCGTTGGCGACGTGGATATCGGGCAGTCCGTCGCCGGTGAAGTCGACGAAACTCGCGGAGAGGCTCCAGTGCTCGCCGTCGATACCGGTTTCGTTTACCCGCTCGAACGAGGGACCGCAGGTCCCGCGGAACAGGTAATTTCGCTTCCCGTTGTCCTTGGTTCGGTTGGACTGGACGCGCGCCGGGTACGAGTCGATCCAATCACCGTTCTGGGTCACGAAGACGTCGACGCAGCCGTCGCGGTCGTAGTCGGCGGCCGTCACCGTTACCGGCACGTCCACCACCGCGTCGAAGGCGCCCTCGCGGATGGTGAACACTTCGCCGTTGTTGTGCAACAGCACCGGCTCCGAGTCCATCGCCGTGAATACGAGATCGTCGAGGCCGTCGTTGTCGTAGTCGACGAACAGGGCCGACCGGTAGGTCGTGTTTCCGCCCAGGTCGGGGAGCGCGCCGGACCGGACGAATTCACCGCCGTCGTTCTCGTAGAGAACCGGCCGCTCCCCGCCGACCATGAGTACGTCGGGATCTAGATCGTTGTCGTAGTCCGAGACGTATACGCCCGACCGACTCATCATCCCCTGCGTCCCGTTGAGCATCCGGACGCCCTCATAGTCCAGGCCCCGTTTCTCAGCGACTTCGCTGAACGCGAGCCGAGACTCCTCATTCGGCGTCGGCTGAGGCGGGGCCGACACGTTCGCCGTCTTGTCGTCAGCGAGGACGGGGTTGAGCAGTACCGCCGCGGGTACGAAGTACATCGCCGCCCCGACACAGACGACGATCACGACGACGACGCGTTCGCCGGTCATTGTCCGCCTCTGGGACGACGACGATAATAACCCTTTGGACCGGATCGAGCGACGCGTTGATAACGGTCCGTTTCTATGTTGTGCATATGGATCTCACGGGGACGGGCTCCGGGCTCAGACGACGGCGACTGCTCCGAGCAGCGCTCGCCGTCGGCGGCGTAAGCGGCTTCACGGCGTGCGTGCAACTCTCGGACGGGTTCGATGTCCCAGCGGGCACGGACGACCTCTCAACGTACCCGACTGCCCAGTTCGCTTGGAACGACGCCCTCGTCACCGACCCGCATGGTAACACGGTCGCTCCCCACTACCAGCTCATGCTGTTCCTCCGGTACACAGGCCCCGTTCCGCCGATGGATCCGGATCGGAAGACCGTTGAGTCCGCCTTCAGGACGATAGAGCGGGCTTTCCAGCGCGGAACCGGGGGCAACCCTGACGCACTCAGTCTCAACGGACTGCTCATGTGCGTTGGATACTCCCCCGACTACTTCGCGCGTTTCGACGACCCGCTCCCCGACGGTATCGATCTCCCACAGCCGGAGGCCGTCCTCAGGGCCATCGACGAGGACGAGGAGAAGGCCGACCACCACGACGCCGTCGTTCTGCTGACGAGCGACCGCGTTGAGGTGTTGCTGGCCGCGGAACAGGCGCTACGGGGCAACCGCGACACCGTCAACAGCGTCGCCGTCTCAGGGTCGCTGTCGGATGTCTTCAGCGTCGCCGAGCGCCGGACTGGGTTCAAGGGACAGGGGCTCGTGAGCAGCAAACTCGCCGAGCACGCCGGCATCGACGCCGTTCACGAGGAGTCTCCCTCCGCGATGGGGTACAAGTCGGGTTTCTCGGACAACCAGGCCACCGAGTCCCAGGTGACGATCGAAGAGGGGCCGTTCGCCGGCGGGTCGACACTCCACATCTCGGAGCTCGGGTTCGACCTCGACGCGTGGTACGACCTCCCCGAAAGCGAACGGGTCGACCGCATGTTCAGCCCCGACCACACTCCCGAACAAGTTGGGGAAGTGGGCAAATTCCTCGCGAGCGACAGCCGCGTCTCCGAGGACCACGCCGAGGCCGCCGTCGACCACGCGATCGACCGAGGCGTCGTCGGTCACACCCAGAAACTTGCGCGCGCCCGCGATGACGACTTCGAGCCGAAACTTCTCCGCCGGTCTGAGGCGATAAGCGCCGCCGACGGCGACGCCGCGCTCAACTTCACGTCGCTCCAGCGGAGGATCGACGACTTCGTGGAGACCCGGCGGGCGATGACCGAAATCGACTTCGACTCGGACGAAGAGTCCGATGTCACGGGCTGTCCTATCCACAACGCTGCTGAGAGTGGCTGCCCCGTCGACAACGGTATCCTCTCGTTCATCGAGACGCGACACCGTGCAAACTTCCTCGTCCCGCCACGGAACCGCCGCGCGCTCCCCCGACCGCAGTGATCGGGTCTCATCGCGCACTTTCGGGTTGAGGGTGATTCCATGACGTACTTCACACTCCAGGAAGGGGTGTCAAGGTTCAGTACCTCACAAAGCCTCCTCGCCAGAGCGTCTCGAATGAGTGAGTTCCTCGATGAATCGGCGGTCCAAGTTGCGGTCTACGGGCAAGGATCCTGAGTGAGGAGCAGAAGCTGTCGTCGTCGGCCATCAGCCGCCGACACGACAGCGTTGCCACTTACGACGAGGCTAACCAGACCGGGTGTTACCGTTCGAATCGGTCGTCTGGTGGACGGTTCGCTGGAACCGACCGCCGAACCGATAGCGCGTTCCACGCTGTGCGAGTGACCATTCGAATGAACTCCTCGAAGGGCCACCACCAGAGGCGACGCCCGCCCCGGCGGGGCGTCGCCACGTACTCCCAGTGGAGATACCGCCAGACGTACTGTGCGAGAAGGCTGATCACGACGAACAAGAGCCGCCGAGCAGGGTCTTTGGTCGTCGTGGAAATCAGCGACGACTCCGACAGCCGGTAGGTTGCTTC
>Ga0207813_100060_pt1 | contig 98124 bp, 92 predicted proteins | sample A23E3SouthBayCA_2_FD_187730 | JGI IMG/M metagenome (GOLD analysis project Ga0207813, IMG submission 187730) | Aerobic enrichment media microbial communities from Eden Landing Ponds, California, USA - A23 E3 (4) (SPAdes) | ecosystem: Environmental > Aquatic > Marine > Unclassified | place...
CCACGTGATGGCCTACATCGACGACGACACCGTCGAGGACGAGATCACGGGCCGCGAGCAGGAACCCGACGAGCAGTTCCTCCGCAGCGTCGAGGAGAAACTCGACCTCCCCGAGGACCGGAAAGACGACTTCCGTCAGGAAGTGAGCAACTGGGTCTCGCGCCGTGCACGGGAGGGCGACACGTTCAACCCGCAGGACAACGACCGCCTGCGGCGGGCACTCGAACGCAAGCTCTGGGAGGACAAGAAACACAACATCAACTTCTCGGCACTCGTCTCGAGCGGGGAGATGGACGACGAGGAGCGAAACCAGTGGATCGACGCGCTCATCGAGCAGGGCTACTCCGAGGACGGCGCCGCGGAGGTGCTGGAGTTCGCCGGGGCCGAGGTCGCAAAGAGCGAGATGGAGGACTAGCGTGAGCGGGCGTGATTCCGGACCGGGTGGGCGGGATTCCGACCTGAACGGCCGCGACTACATCACCGAGGCCGACCGGTCGCTCGACCGGACCTACGAGGAGCCCCGCTCGCTCGCCGAGTACGTGGACCTGGTCTTCGAGCGGCCAGCGCTAGCGGCCCACGCCTCGAAGTACCTGCTGGCGGCGATCGAGGCCGCCGGCACCCGAACGGTGATCGAGGAAGGGGAGCAAAAAGAGCGCTATCGCTTTTTCGACGACCCGCACAACGACGGCGAGCACGCCATTCTCGGCAACACCGAGGTCCTGAACGCGTTCGTCGACGACCTGCGCTCCATCGCGGCTGGTCGGGGCAAAGACGAGAAGATAGTCTGGCTCGAAGGTCCCACGGCGACGGGCAAGTCCGAACTCAAACGCTGTCTCATCAACGGGCTCAGGGAGTACTCGAAGACAGAGGACGGCCGCCGATACACCGTCGAGTGGAACGTCGCCGGCGCGGGCGAGAACAACGCGGGCCTGACCTACGCCGACCAGCCGGTCGCCGACGAGGACGACTGGTACGAGAGCCCCGTCCAGGCCCACCCGCTGACCGTGTTCCCGGAGGACGTCCGGGCGGACCTGGTCGCCGCCCTCAACGAACGCCTCGACGACCACATCCCCATCAGGCTCGACGTCGGCCTCGACCCGTTCTCGCGGGAGGCATACGACTACCTCGAGGAGCAGTACCGCCGCGAGGGCGTCGAGGACCTCTTCACCGCGGTGACCGACCCGAAACACCTGCGCGTCAAGAACTACGTCGTCGACGTGGGCCAGGGCATCGGCGTCCTCCACTCCGAGGACGACGGCACGACGAAAGAGCGACTCGTCGGCGCCTGGATGCAGGGGATGTTGCGTGAACTCGACTCGCGTGGGCGCAAGAACCCCCAGGCGTTCTCCTACGACGGCGTCCTCTCGCAGGGCAACGGTCTGCTCACGGTGGTCGAGGACGCCGCCCAGCACGCCGACCTGCTCCAGAAACTGCTGAACGTCCCCGACGAAGGGTCGGTCAAGCTCGACAAAGGCATCGGGATGGACATCGACACCCAGCTGGTGATCATCTCCAATCCCGACCTCGAAGCGCAACTGAACCAGCACGCCGAACGCGAGGGCCAGGACCCGCTGAAGGCGCTCAAGCGCCGGCTGGACAAACACGAGTTTACCTATCTGACGAACCTCTCGCTGGAAGCGGAGTTGCTCCGGCGGGAACTCACGAACGAGACGTCCGTCTGGACCGCAGATTCCTGGAGCGAACTCGACGAGTGGATACAGGAGCCGCTGACGACGAGCGTACGGGACGCCCGCGACCAGGTCAACGAGAAGGAACTCGCGCCCCACGCCATCGAGGCCGCCGCGCTGTACGCCATCGTCACTCGCCTCGACGTCAGCGACGTCCCGAGCGGTCGGGACCTGGTGGACAAGGCGCTACTCTTCGACCGGGGTTTTCTCCAGGAGGGCGACGAACGGATCGACGCCGACGAGTTCGACTTCTCGGACGACGCCAGCGACGGCGACCACGGCATTCCCGTCACGTTCACCCGCGACATCATCGCCGACCTCTTCCACGAGGAGCAGGACCGCCACCACGCCGACTTCCCCGTCGAGCACGTCATCATGCCCCGGGACATCCTCGACGCGATGGCCGAGGGGCTCGGGTCGGCTCCCGTCTTCTCGAACGCCGAGGCCGCCGAGTTCGAAGAGCGCGTGGTGCCCGTCAAGAACCACGTCTTCGGGCGCCAGGAAGACGACGTCCTCGACGCGATGATGCGGGACAAGCGCGTCGACGAGGCCACCGTCGAGGACTACATCGAGCAGGTCTACGCCTGGGCGACCGACGAGCGCATCACCAACGACCGCGGGGAGTACGTCGACCCCGACCCCCTCCGCATGAAGGTCTTCGAGGTCGAACACCTCGGACGCTTCGACGAGGACGACTACGCCGGCAACGAACCCACGCCGGCCGTCGAGTCCTTCCGCGAGGACAAGATCATCACCGCGCTGAACCGCCACGCCTGGCAGCGCCGCGACGAGGAGTTCCGGGTCGGCGACGTCTCGCCCAAGGAGATCCCGGTCATCCAGACGGTGCTTGGCAGTCACTCCTGGGACGACGTCAAGCGGAGCTACGAGGACTTCGACCCGCGCCAGTGGGACAACCCGCCGAGTGGCACCGAGACGGCCGACCTCAAAGAGAAGACTATCCACAACTTGCAGGAACTGTTCGACTACAGCGAGGCGTCGGCCGAACTGACGAGCCGCCACGTCATGAGTCAGGTGAGCTACCAATGGGACTGAGAGAGGACCTCGAACGCTACCGCGAGGTGGGCGAACAGCGCCGCCAGGACCTCGCGGAGTTCATCCAGTACGGCGACCTCGGCGCAAGTCGACCCGACTCGGTCCAGATACCGATCAAGATCGTCGACCTCCCGGAGTTCGCCTACGACCGGCGCGACAAGGGCGGAGTCGGCAAGGGCGACGCGGAGGAGGGCGACCCGGTCGACGCACAGCCCCAGCCGGCCGACGGGGACGGCGACGAGGACGGCGACCCCGGCGAGGAGGGTGGCGAACACGAGTACTACGAGATGGACCCCGAGGAGTTCGCCCAGGAACTCGACGAACGACTCGGCCTCGACCTGGACCCGAAGGGCAAGAAAGTCGTCGAGGAGACCGAGGGTGACTTCACCGACATCACGAGAACGGGACCGAGTTCCACGCTGGATTTCGAGCGGCTGTTCAAGAAGGGACTCAAGCGCAAGCTCGCGATGGACTTCGACGAGGAGTACCTCCGCGAGGCGCTCAAGGTGGACGGCTGGGGGCCCGCCACCGTCTACGAGTGGGCACGGGGCGAGCACATCCCGGTCTCGAAGTCCTGGCTCGAAGACGCGTACGACGACATCCCGGCCGACGAGAAGGGGACGTGGGAGAGCATCGAGGAGATGGCGGACAACGTCGAGCGCGAGGACACTGCGGCTCGCATCCGGCGCGAGGGCGTCGACCAGGTGCCCTTCCGCCGGGAGGACGAGCGCTATCGCTACCCGGAGATCGTCGAGGAGCGCGAGAAGAACGTCGTCGTCGTCAACATCCGCGACGTCTCCGGGAGCATGCGCCAGAAGAAACGGGAACTCGTCGAGCGGACCTTCACCCCCCTGGACTGGTACCTCCAGGGCAAGTACGACAACGCCGAGTTCGTCTACATCGCCCACGACGCCGACGCCTGGGAGGTCGACCGCGACGAGTTCTTCGGCATCCGTTCCGGTGGGGGGACGCGCATCTCCAGCGCCTACGACCTGGCCGCCGAACTCCTCGAAGAGTACCCCTGGAGCGAGTGGAACCGCTACGTCTTCGCCGCGGGGGACTCCGAGAACTCCTCGAACGACACCGAGGAGGGCGTCATCCCGATGATGGAGCAGATCCCGGCCAACCTCCACGCCTACGTGGAGACCCAACCGAGCGGCAACGCGATCAACGCGACCCACGCCGAGGAGGTCGAACGCCACTTCCGCGACGCGGGCAACGTCGCCGTCGCCTACGTCTCGGGACCGGACGACGTCGTCGACGCCATCGAGACCATCCTCAGTACGGAAGGTGATCAGGAATGAACTACGACCGCGTCGAGGCCCAGCGCATCGCCGCCGACCTCGAAGAACCAGTCCGCGAGGCGCGCAATCTCGCACAGAAGTTCGGGCTCGACCCCTACGAGGTGAACTACTGGATCGTCGACTACGACGAGATGAACGAACTCATCGCCTACGGCGGGTTCCAGCGGCGGTACCCCCACTGGCGGTGGGGGATGGCCTACGACCGCCAGCAGAAACAGGGCCAGTTCCTCGGCGGGAAGGCCTTCGAGATCGTCAACAACGACAGCCCCAGTCACGCCTTCCTCCAGGAGTCGAACACCATCGCCGACCAGAAGGCCGTGATCACCCACGTCGAAGCCCACGCCGACTTCTTCGCCAACAACGAGTGGTTCGGGATGTTCGCCGACGAACCCGACGCGGCGGCCATGCTCGCGCGTCACGCCGACGCCATCGAGGAGATCATGGCCGACACCGACGTCGACCGCGGCGAGGTCGAGAAGTGGATCGACCACGTCCTCACGCTGGAGGACAACATCGACCAGCACGCGCCCTACACGCCGGTCGACCCCGACGTCACCGAGGACCTCGACGACGCCGAGATCGCCGACATCGCCGACCAGCTCGACGAACTCGACCTCTCGGAGGAGGTCAGAGGACAGGTCTTCAACCAGGAGTGGCTCGAAGCGCAGGGCGAAAACGGCGACGACGTCACGTTCCCCGACGAACCCGAGCCAGATATCATCGGTTTCCTCCTCGCTCACGGGATGGCCTACGACGAGGAGGCCGACCGCGCCGTCGAGATGGAAGACTGGCAGCGCGAAGTCCTCGAGATCCTCCGCCGGGAGGCGTACTACTTCGCGCCCCAGAAGATGACGAAGGTGATGAACGAGGGTCACGCCGCCTTCTGGGAGTCTCAGATGATGACCGGCGAGAACTTCGCCGGCGACGACGAGTTCATCCTCTACGCCGACCACATGGCCCAGGTGCTCGGGTCGCCGGGCCTGAACCCCTACAAACTCGGCCTGGAGATCTGGCAGTACGTCGAGAGCACCGAGAACCGTCGGGAGGTCGTCGAACGACTGCTCCGCACCGAGGGGATCACCTGGCGCAACTTCCACGACACCGTCGACTTCGACGCCGTCCTGGACCAGTTAGAACCCGACCCGGTCGTCGACGCCATCGACCCCGAGAATCTCGACGCGCTCGACCCGGACGACCCCAGAATCGACGCCGAGGCGCTCGAACAGGCCAGGAACGGCGAGATCGACGTCGCCACCTACCCCTGGAAGGTGCTGACCTACGAGGGGATGGCCGAACGGCACTACTCGCTGGTAAAACCGCAGAACCGCGGGTTCCTGCAGGCGGTGAGTCAGGCGGAACTGGAGCGGGTCTCGCGGTACATGTTCGACGACTCGCGGTACGCATCCGTCGAGGAAGCCCTCGCGGACGTGGAGTACACCCGCGGGTGGGACCGCATGTTCGAGGTCAGGGAGAGTCACAACGACGTGACGTTCCTCGACGAGTTCCTCACCCAGGAGTTCGTCGACGACAACGACTACTTCACCTACGAGTACACCCACTCCTCGGGCGACTATCGGGTCACTTCGACGGACTACGAGGACGTCAAGAAGAAGCTCATGCTGGAGTTCACCAACTTCGGCAAACCGACCGTCGTCGTCGAGGACGGCAACTTCAACAACCGCAACGAACTCCTGCTCGCCCACCAGTACAACGGCATCATGCTCGACCTGAAGCAGGCCCGCGACGTCCTCGAACGGGTCTTCGAACTCTGGGGGCGCCCGGTCAACCTCAAGACCATCGTCAAGGAGTTCGACGAACACGACGTCGAAGTCGCCCGGCGCCGTGACCGGGAACCCGAACCCGAGGAGGTCGGCCGACTGCTGCGCTTCGACGGCGAGGAGGTCACGATGAAAGAACTCGCCTGGGAGGAGGTCTCCCACCTCGCGGCCGACGACATCGACTACGACACCAAGCCCGACGAGTGGCTCGCCTGAAACGACCGGCTTCCCTCTACCATTCTGGAATCGCCTCTGATTTTCAGATACAGATGGTGGTATTTGTGCTCTATTACCGGTATTGATTCGTATCCAAAGTTTTCGTTTTGATACTGACGTCCACTAGTATTTGTATCGGCAGTTCTCCGTCTCGGGTAATGGCACCGGTAGAGGCCGACTGGCTCACGCTGGAGGGGACGCGGTTCGACGAGGTGTCCTTTTCGAGGGTGTGGCTGGCGGCGCTCGCGACCTACGGGGTGGGCGACGTCGTGACGACGATCGCGATCGTCTCCTTCAGCGACCTCCACGTCGAGGGGAACCCCGTCGTCCCGGAAGCGATCGCGGCTTTCGGCGGCGGCGGCTTCCTCGGACTCAAACTGCTCGTCATCTACGGCTGTCTCGGCGTCAGCCTCCGGGTCGGCGTCGGGGACGACGACCGGGTGCTGTTCTACGGGCCGCCACTGTTCCTGGCACTGGTCGGTGCGTTCACGACGGTCCACAACCTCGGCCTCCTCCTGGGCTGACCGTCGCTCGTCGGGCGGAGACGGTCCAGCCTGAGACCGTCCTCGGCTGGCGACGCCTTTTGTCGCTGTCGACCGAACGCCGGGACATGTCACAGGCACAGTTCACCGTCTCGACCGACGAACGCACGCAGGCTCTCGACGTGACTGACGAGGTCGCCAGAGCCCTGCCCGACGACGCCGACGGAGTCTGTACCGTCTTCGTCGAACACACGACCGCCGGCGTCGTCGTACAGGAAGCCGAGTCCCGACTGCTAGCCGACATCGAGCACGCCGTCGAAGGGCTGGTCCCCGACGAGGGCTGGCGTCACGACGAGATCGACGACAACGCCGACTCACACCTCCGCGCAACGTTCCTCGGTTCAGACGTCACGGTCCCGGTCGCCGACGGGTCGCTCGACCTCGGGACCTGGCAGTCGGTCGTCTTCGTCGAGTGTGACGGGCCGCGCCAGCGCACCGTGCGGGTACTCACGGACTGAGTTCTTCTTCGGTCTCGCGTCCACTCTCGTCGTAGATCCGACGGATCGCCTCGGCGTGAGCGTCGCGGATGTTTCGGCGTTTCTTCTTCATCGAGGGCGTCAGGAGGTCCTCGTCGGAGGTCCACTCGGTCGGGACCAGGACGAACTTCTTGATCTTCTCGATGCGCTCTAAGTCCTCGTTGACTTCCTCGACGGCCTCGCCGACCCACTCGCGGACGCGCTCGTCCTCGCACATCGCGGCGTGGCTCGCCGGCAGGTCGACGTCCTCGCGGTCGGCCCAGCGTTGCAGCGCCTCGAAGTTCGGGACGAAGAGTGCGCCGACGAACTTCTGGTCGTCGCCGACCACCATCACCTGGTCGACGCGGTCGTTCGTCGAGAAGCGGTCCTCGATCGGCTGTGGCGCCACGTTCTTGCCGGTCGAGAGGACGATGAGCTGTTTGAGCCGTTCCTTGTAGACCAGGTAGCCGTCGTCGGTCTGTTCGACGATGTCGCCCGTCCGGAAGAATCCCTCGTCGTCGAAGGCCTCGGCGGACTCCTCGAGGCGATTCCAGTAGCCGTCGGTGACGTTCGGGCCGTCGACGAGCAACTCCCCGACCGTGCCCTCGGCGTCGGGGAACTGCCCCTCGCCGACCATCGACTCGTCGAGTTTCACGCGCTCGTCGACGACCGGCGGGCCCAGGGTGCCCGGGCGAATGTCCTCGTAGGGGTTCACGGAGACCACGGGGGCCGTCTCGGTCAGGCCGTACCCCTCGATGATGGGGACGCCCATCCCGAGGAACAGCTCGGCGAGGTCCTTGCTCAGGCTGCCGCCGCCGCTGACGAAGTGGTCGATGTTCCCGCCGAGTCCCTCCCGGACTGTCTGATACACGAGCCGGTCCGCGACGGCGTGTCTGGCCCGCAGTGTGGGGCCCGGCTTCTCGGCGCGGGCGTACTCCTTGGCCACGTCGACGGCCCACTCGAAGATGCGAGCCTTTACCGGGGATTCGCTGGCCTGCTCGCGCATCCGGTCGAAGATGCGTTCGTACACCCGCGGGACGCTCGCACCCGTCGTCGGTTCGAGCAACTCGATGTCCTCGGCGACGGTGTCGGGACTCTCCGCGTAGCCAACGGTCGCGCCCGCCGCGAACATCAGGTAGTGACCGGCGAGACGTTCGAAGACGTGCGCCAGCGGCAGGAACGAGATGGTCTGTGAGTGTCGGTCGAGGACCGGCATCTCGGGGTCCTTGTCGTCGCGGGGTCCCATCCGCGCCCAGCACTGGTGAGCGTTCGCCCGGAAGTTGTCGTGAGTGAGGCGGACGCCCTTGGGCTGGCCGGTCGTCCCCGAGGTGTAGATGAGACTCGCCAGTTCGCCCGAGTCGCGCCCGGCCAGCCACTCGTCGTAGGTCCCGCGGTCGAAGGTCTCGTCGCCGCGCTCGTAGACCTCCGCCAGCGTGTAGACGTCCTCGCGGTCGCTCTCGTGTTCGTCGATGACGACGACGAAGTCCAGGTCGAGTTCGTCTTCGATTTCCTCGAGCGTCGAGAGCAGGTCCGCGTTCTCCAGGACGACGCCCGTCGCGTCGGGGTCGTCGAGCAGGTAGCGCACCTGCCGGGACGACGAGTCGGTGTAGACCGTCGTGACGACCCCGCCGGCGGCCAGGATGCCGAAATCAGAGAGCGCCCACTCCATGCGCGTGTCGGCGTAGATGCCTACTGCGTCGTCGTACCCGACGCCCAGGTCACGAAACCCCGCGGCCAGTCGCCGGACGATTGCGCCCATCTCGTCGTAGGTGATGGCGGTGTACTCGCCGTCGGGTGCGGGCGGGACGACCTCGTCGGGGAGCGACCGGTCGTAGACGCCGCCCTTGTAGCGCTGTGCGTCCTCGTCGGCGTAGGCGTCGACCGCCCGCTCGAACAGTGCAGACAGCGTCCCGTCACCGATGACTTCGTCTTCGAAACGCTGTTCTGCCTCCCACCAGTCGGCGTCGGGGACGTGAGACATTATATGTCATACGGGGTCGCCCCCTAAATACGTTTTCGCGGATCCGGCGTTTCGAGGCAGTATGAACCAGATACAACGACTTTGGCGTTCATTCTCTCTGGAGCAGGCAAGAGACCAGATCGGAATCGCCGTCGGTCAGAGCCAATCAGGAACCGGCCGGTGTTCCCACTCCTCGATCGCCCGAATGTTCTCGGGTCGGTCCATTTCCCGGTACACCTGATAGAGGATCGCGACGCCATCGTACATTCCGACCTGTTGCAACAGTTCGACACCGTACTCCGACACCGCGTAGTAGGTCCGGGGGATCGTGTTCGGGACGCTATCGAGCAGATCAGTACGGAGACGCGGGGGAAGACAACCCGTAGTTGAAGTCACGCCCGTTCGGTCGTGAGCAGAGGCCGACGTCTCGGTGACCGTTCGACCGACCTGCAGACACGTTTCCAGGCCCGTCGAACATCGGGATACGTGATACACTCCGTTGCTGGTCGGACGCCTGGTCGGGTCGGTTCGACCTCTCCCGCCCGCAACAGCCGGACACCGAAACTGGAGCCCGACGGAAACCGTGTCTTTTTGGCCTGCGGTCGGAAGAGAGGGTATGAGCGACCACGACGGCTGGTTCGCGGGCCTCGACCCGTCGGACTCCGAGGTAGCCATCGAGCGGATCCGGGCCGGAGGGGCCGAGAAGCCCCGTGACTGGCCGGCACTCGCGGTCGAGGCGGGCTTCGTCACGGACGACGAGGACTACTACGACCGACTCCACGAGGCGACGGTCGCGGCCGCCCGCGAACAGGTCCGGGAACGCGAGCGCGCCGACGACCGACAGCTCGTCCACGCCGTCAGAGCGATGGACGACTCGCGCCGAACCGCGAACGAACTCGCCGAGCGCGTCGCCGAGTGGGCGGGCAGCCGCTACGACGACGCTGGCACCGGCGTCGAGTACGCCCGCGAGCTCGCAGCGGAAGATCCGGAGGAAGACGGCACGGATTCTCCGGATGACCCAGCTGCCGAGCGGCTCCACGCCGTAGCTGCACGGACCGCCGACCTCGCCGACGAGGCGGACGAACTCGAACGGTTCGTCGAGACGGCGGCCCACGACGTGGCACCCAACCTCGCGGCGATGGCCGGACCGGTACTCGCCGCCCGACTGATCTCGCTCGCGGGCGGCCTGGACGACCTCGCGAAGATGCCCTCCAGCACAGTGCAGGTACTCGGCGCCGAGGACGCCCTCTTCGCCCATCTACGGGGGAACGCCCCCTCGCCGAAACACGGCGTCATCTACACCCACGAGTACGTCCGGGGCACCCCCGAGGAAGAGCGCGGGTCGGCCGCCCGCGCCGTCGCGGGGAAACTCACCATCGCCGCGCGCGTCGACCACTACAGCGGCGAGCGCCGGCCGGAACTCGACGCCGAACTCGACGAACGCATCCGGACTATCCGCCAGCGGGGTGCCGACGAATGACGCTCCCCGACGGTGTCGAGCGACGCGGGTTCGACGGGACCGAGCGCCTCGCGACGCGGGGCGAACCGGTCTACGGCGAACCGACCGACGGCGAGTGGCGCGCGTGGAACCCCCACCGCTCGAAACTCGGCGCGATGCTCGAACTGGGCCTCGATACGGGACTCGCCGGCGGAGAGAACGTCCTCTATCTCGGCGCTGCGGCGGGGACGACGGTGAGTCACGTCGCCGACTTCGCCGGGCCGACCTACGCCGTTGAGTTCGCCGCGCGGCCGATGCGGGACCTGCTGGACGCTTCCGAGTCGCGACCGCGCCTGTTCCCGCTGCTGGCCGACGCCCGCTCGCCCGAGGAGTACGCCCACGTCGTCGAACCGGTCGACGTGATCGTCCAGGACGTCGCCACGCGCGGGCAGGCAACCGTCGCGACCACGAACGCGCGATTCCTCCGGGAGGACGGCCGCCTCCTCATGGCCGTCAAGGCCCGTAGCGAGGACGTGACGCGCGACCCCGAGGCGGTGTTTGCCGACGCGCTCGACGAACTGCGCGAGGCCTACGAGATTCTCGACACCGAGCGACTCACGCCCTACCACGACGACCACCTCGGCGTGGTGGCCCGTCCGCTGTCGGAACCGTGACGCCGCGACGGCGCTCGGTCGCTGTCGGAGCCGTATCTGGCCGTCGATAGTTACTCGTGGATCCCCGGGAGGGGAAGGTTTTAGCGCGCAGCGTCCCACGTCACGGGCGATGGACGAGCGGGGTTCGCGCGAGCACTTCACCCGGGCGGGGACGCTCGGTATCGAGGAGGAGTACTACGTCGTCGACGAGCAGGGCCGCCCCACCTCGGGCACGGACGAACTCGTCTACGAGTCCGAGCCGCCGGAACTCCTCGACGGGCGACTCGACCACGAGCTGTTCAAGTGCGTGATCGAGTCCCAGACCCCAACGATCGAACCCGACGAGGACCCCCGCGAGCACCTCCTCGCCGTACGTGAAGCACTCGTCGAACACGCCAGCGACCACGGCTACGGCATCGCCGCCGCGGGGCTCCACCCGCTGGCGAAGTGGCGCGAACTCGAACACGCCGAGAAACCCCGCTACCGCTCGCAACTCGACCGCATCCAGTACCCCCAGCACCGCAACACGACCGCCGGATTGCACATCCACGTCGGTGTCGACGACGCGGACAAGGCGGTGTGGATCGCCAACGAGAGCCGGGCCTACCTCCCGATGCTACTGGCACTCTCGGCGAACTCGCCGTACTGGAACGGCTTCGATACGGGGCTGGCGTCGGCCCGCGCGAAGATCTTCGAGGGGCTACCCAACACCGGAATGCCCAGTCACTTCGCGGACTACGACGCCTTCGACCGCTACGAGCGCCGCATGGTCGAGTCCGGCAGCATCGACGACCGCGGCGAACTCTGGTTCGACGTGCGCCCCCACTCCGGACTGGGGACCGTCGAGGTGCGAACGCCCGACGGCCAGGCCGACCCCGACCGCGTGCTGGCGTTCGTCGAGTACGTCGAGGCGCTCGTCGCGGACCTCGGTACCAGATACGAGGACGGTGAATCAGCCACGAGTGTCCGCCGCGAACTCCACGACGAGAACAAGTGGCGGGCGATCCGCCACGGCCGGGAGGCCCAACTCTTCGGTCCCGAGTTCGGGGAGACGGTCTCCCTGGGCGAACTCGTCGACCGCGAGGCCTCCCGGCTGGGCGTCTCCGGCATCCGCGACGTCTACGAAGAGGAAAGCGGCGCCGAACGACAGCGTCGCATACGCCGCGAGGAGGGCGTCGCCGCACTCGCCGACTCGCTGGCGCTGGGCTACGAGTGATCTGTGGGATGCTCGTACCCAAACTGCTGGTCCGTGGATGACTCTCCACGACGATTTTCTGTCCCTCTGCCGGAGGGGTGACGGAGTAAATAGTGCTGATTTCCACAGAATTAATTAATGTCGACATACATCGGCACCTGTGCTTCGTGGGTTTGGGTCGGATCTGAATAGGTGGAATAATTTGTTCAATAGTTCGATAGGACCGTGGAAGTACGGGGTATCTGTGGGGAGAGGTGATGGATATTGAAAGACCTGGATCTCAACCGACGATCACTACTGAAGTCCGCTGTGGGAGGAACGATAGCTGGTGTCGCCCCGATCGGCACTGCAGCGGCGGATTCGGAAGAAACGTTCAGTATTTCGTATCCGTCGGATAAAACGATATCACAGGGCGAGCAGACGACGTTTGAGTTTTCGGTTGAACAGGTCGGTGAGGGGCCAGATGGTGATGGAACTGCATCTGTTATAGGTTGGGTCGGGTTTCGATACCTACCGGATGTTGCTGACATAAATGGCACCCCTACCGAGTGGAAGGAATATACAATCGAAAACAATGATACAGATCAATCGATCGGTTGGAGTCGGAAATCACCCACACAGGGAGTGTGGAAATGGTCGACTCCGGAGGATATGAGTAAAGGGGACACACATTCGTTTTCAGTAACCATAGAGGTCGATTCCGACGCGGCTACCGGTACACACGACATTTCACTACACAAGGTTACGTACCTATCGGGATTCATATACCCCGAGACAGATCAAACACAAAAGTTCGTCTCACTCACAGTCGAAGGAGCGAATTTAGAACTAACCGTCTCCGGGGGTGAGGCGGTTCCAGGTGGCACGGCGACAGTCACCTATACGCTCTCTAACGTCGGGGAGACGACTATCGGAGACGACGAGTATGGGTTCGTCCATCTAGACGGAACGTTACCTGCCGGGTGGACTGTCCTGACCGAGGGCGACGTAGAAGACGGGGGGGTTCTGGATGGAGGGACCTGGGGCGACTGGGTGGTCGAACCCGGCGAGGAGATATCGGCAAACCTGGAAGTTTCCGTTCCGGCTGATTCCGGTCCTGGGGTGTATAACGTGACCGGGACAGTCGAAACTGATTCGCCGGTCGACTCGGATCCCGCGACCGTTACCGTCGAGAAGTCGTTCGATCCACTCGTTCACGGCTTCGGGTTCGAGAACTACGACACGCCGGACCGGCCGAGTTTCGGTAACGTCCTCTCGGTCGTGCAGGGGTCTCTCCTTACGGAACTGGAGAACCTGGACATCAACACCTCGACCCCGGGACTGGAAACGACGCTCGCCGTCTTACTATATTCCGCGTTTGAGGGTGGCTTAACGAACGGCCACTGTCTCGGGATGACACTTACCGCCCGAGAGTATTACAATAACGGGATTCCCGAACTCGAAGGCTACGATCCCGGTCTCGATTCCGAGAACGCTCCTGTAGATATCGATATACCGGCCGAGACGGCCGTTGACATCGTTCACAACCCGGAAAATCGAGGGGCACTAAATCCGGTCGAGAGTGACATCGACCAACGCCAGCAAACTCAGGCATTTGATTCGACGTATGTACTGCGCTATCTCGGTGCCTTTGGCGCTCCATCGGACGGTGTCGGTTCGCTCAACTATACGGCACTGCTGAAAGCTATCAAAGAACGAGTAGAAGTCAACGAGACAGCGCCGATCTATCTGGCGAACACGATCGAGTCGGGACACATGGTACTGGCCTACGATATGACGGCGCCACTCCGCGACGGGTTGCCACCCGTCGATGAGACAACTGACCTCAACGTATCAGTATACGACCCTAATTACCCGTTCTCGACGCTGAGGCGCCTGTCGTTTTCTCGTCCGAGCACGGACGACGAATTCGATATGGAGAGTTATGATTCTAATCCCGCGTACGAACGCGCCGCTTTCATTGAAGACGTCTCACCCGATTACGAGTTCTTCACGGGGAGCGAGACACGCAACGGGCTCGCCGAGGCAGTTTCACGGGGCCTCGGCGACTACCTGACTGTCGGTGTAATGTCCCCCGTGACGGTAGAAGTGACAGGACCGGATGGCAGTACGCTCAGTCAATCAGGTGTGGGCGCCACGGAACTCGAAGACGAGACTGGATACGAGGAACTCCACTTCGGGACCGGCATCTCGCCCGGAGACTACGATATCGAAGTGACCGGCACTGACGACGGCGAGTATACTGTGGAAGTACAAGGGGTGGCGTCAGATGGGGGGCAGATCAACGACAGCTATACCGGTTCGATCGAATCGGACGAAACCCAGACGTTGACTGCGTCAGTCCCGGACACTCCGGACGAAGATGGAAGCGTCGGATCCGGCGATGGAAACGACGGATCGATCGTCGACCAATACGATTCGAACAACGACGGGACCATCGACATCGGCGAACTCGGAACCGCAGCGAGCGACTTTGCTATGGGTGATCTCTCTATCGGCGACCTTGCGACGGTTGCGGCCGCGTTCGCTGGCTCCTAACTACCGCTCTATCGTCACGCTTCGAGACGGGCTCTACACCGTCGGTGAGAGACTGCCGCTTGGCAGATTCGATATCGTCCGCGAGCAGGATTTCCACAGCGGGTCACGACGCCAGATGAACCACGGTGTTTTCCAGCCCGGTTTCACCGAACCAACCGATCTGAGCTGTCGCCGGTCGCATTGGTATTGCGTTTCAGTTCCTTCATATCACACCCTGGTCCCGGCTCAGTCCAGGACGGTCTTCCGACCCGAGTGTGTGACCGACGGAACGAGTAGTGCGTCGGCAAGGTTTTTACCCGGGAGGGGCTTGTGTCCTCCTAGAGGCGACGTATGTCTACCGACGATCCAACAGACGACGGCGAGGGTACCGACGGTCCGGACGAGAACCCGGACGGCGGGGACGTACGCGACCGCCTGGAGGAGGAGGCGGACAAGGCGGTCGAGCAGTTCGACGAGGGGATCGTCGACCTGCTCTCGTGGGTACTGGAGACCGAAACCCGCGCGCGCATCTACGTCTTTCTCCGGGAACATCCCGAGAGCACGAGCGACGAGATCGCCGACGGGACCGGACTCTATCCCAGCACGGTGCGCGAGGCGCTCGCGGAACTCCACGACGAGGGGAAAGTGACCCGACACAAACGCGAGAGCGACGGCGCGGGCAACAACCCCTACGAGTACGCCGCGATGGCGCCCAGTGAACTCGTCGGAAACATCGTGGACGACGTTCAGGACCAGCTCAACACGGTGTTCAATCTCGACGACGCGCTCGACGTCGACGCACCGCCGACCCCCAGCACCGACGAGGACCCCGTGACGATCACCGTCGAGGACGCCAGCGACGCCGAGACTGACGAAGGAGACGACGAGGGCGACGAGACTGACGAGGAATCGGCGACTGATGGGGACGAAGCGGACGCGGACGATACGGACGAGGAGTAACGACATCTCGCGGAACGGCTCCCGGTCGAGCGACACCCCACCGTGGACCGCGTGAACGTGTCGCTCGGGAAGTGAGAGGCGAAGGCACTATATCCGGCGCAAAACAGGGAGTGGATATGAGAGTCGCGCTGGGTGGGACGTTCGACCCGATCCACGACGGGCACCGCGCACTGTTCGAGCGTGCCTTCGAACTCGGGGACGTCACGGTCGGATTGACCAGCGACGGCCTCGCGCCCAAGACCCGCGGGGACGACCGCTACATCCGCCCGTTCGACGAGCGCGAGCGCGATCTGGAGGCCGAACTCGCCGACGTCGCCGAGGAGTTCGGCCGCGACTACGAGATCCGCGAGCTGACCGAACCGACCGGCATCGCCACGGAACCGGGCTTCGACGCGCTCGTGGTCTCGCCCGAGACCGAGACGGGCGGGCGTCACGTCAACGAGATCCGCATCGACAACGGGCTCGAACCGCTCGACATCGAGGTCGTCGACCACGTCTACGCCGAGGACGGCGAGATAATCTCCAGTACGCGTATCGTCAACGGCGAGATCGACGAACACGGGACCCTGACGCCCGACCGCGACGGCCGCGCTCGACCGGAATCCCGCGACGCTACCGACTGACCGTCGAACGAAGTGAGACGTTCTCTCACCACTCCGGCGCGTCCAGCCCGGCTTCTTCGAGGATCGGCTTCCAGCGCTGCTGTATCGTCAGGCGCGCGACACCGACCTCGTCGGCGACGGTGCCCTGCGAGCGGCGGTCACCCTCGACCAGTCCGGCGACGTAGAGACTCGCCGCCATCACCGCGGGTTTCGAGCGGTCGTCGTCGGGGAGGTTCGAGAGAAACAGGTCCACTGCACGTGAGCGCGCGGCCTCACCGAGGTTCAGGCCTTCGCCTGCGCGTTCGAGGTCGTCCAGCCAGGCCTCGTTTTCCACCTCGTCGCGCGCCCGGTACATCACCAGCGTATCCGCCGCCCAGCGACTTAAATCCGTTCGCGTGCGTCGGCGTTCGCAACCGTCTTGACGACCGTGTCCCTACGCTCGACCGTGACACAGTGGGTCGAGAACCCCCAGGGCGGGCGCGACCGCGGACCGCTGGCGGTGGCCCGCGCGTGGGGCGAGGTGCTCGTCAGACCGCGCAGGCTCTTCCGGTCGGCCGTCGCACCCGCCGACCAGGCACCGGGACTGGTGTTCGCGTCGACGGTCGTCTTCGTCGAGGAACTCTCCCGCGTCCTGGCGGGGACGGCTGCCTATCCCGTGCTGGGCAACCGGCCCACCGCGTCGGTCGTCTTCTGGCTCGCCATCGCGACGGTGCTGGTCGCGCCCGCCGGCCTCCACCTCCTCGCCGCGCTCCAGACCGTCATCCTGATCCCCTTCACCGAGGAGCGGGCCGGTGTGAGCGAGACTGTCCAGACGCTCGCCTACGCGGGGGCACCCTGCGTGTTCGCCGGGTTCCCGTACCCGACGGTCCGACTCCTCGCGGCCGCGTACGGCGCCGTCCTGCTCGTCGTCGGGACGAGCGAGGTCCACGACCTGTCGCTCCCGGCGGCCGCCGCGCTCAGCGCCGTCCCGTCGGTGCTCGTCTTCGGCTACGCCTTCCGCGGGTTCGCCTCGTTTTCCGCCGTGACGGGCGTCACGTGGGCCGACGTCGCCGCGCTCGCGTAACCGGTGGTGGAGCTGGTGGTCTGTCGGACCGTTTATGGCCGGGCCAGACGACGATTCGGTATGCTCACGCTCGACCTGGAGCGGTTCATGTTCGAACTCAAGGACGGCACGATCAAACACGTCGGCGCGTCGAACAAGTCGGCGACGGCGAAACTCTACGACGTCGAGGGCGTCGACGTCCGTGAGTTCGGCGACGAGCGTGTGAAACTCGCGTTCACGGACGAGGACGACAACGAGGTGGAGGTGGCACTGTTCCCCGAGCAAGCCCAGGAGGTCGCCCGCGGAGTCGAGTTGCTCGAAGACGACAGTCGAGTTTTCGAGTGAGCGCCTGACCCGAGTCGTACAGTCGACGGTGGGTCGAAGCGCGTTCGTGATGCCGCGCGCGTTTCGACAACCGTTTTAGGGACGGGGCGTAACCTCGCCCCAATGGGTTCGTGTATCATCTGCGGCTCGTCTACCGACGGTCGCATCTGTGACCTCCACGAGGAGGACGTCGTCTTCGAGTTCCGCGGGAATCGCCCCGACCAGCTGACGGTCGACCGCTTCTACCGTGGAACCGTCGACGGCTACGCCGAGTTCGGCGTCTTCGTCGACATCGGCGACAGCGTAACGGGCCTCCTTCACCGGAGTGAACTGGACCAGCGCCTTGAGAGTCTCGACTGGGACGCCGGCGACACCGTCTTCGTCCAGGTGACCAACGTCCGGGACAACGGCAACGTCGACCTCACGTGGTCGATCCGCCAGTCCGAGCGGGAGTTCCGTGGCACCCTCGTCGACGACCCCGACCAGGGGCCGCCGTTCGTGAAAGGCGAAGACGAGGACGAAGCGAAAGCGGAGGACGAAGACCGAGACGAAGAGAAAGCAGTGGAGTCGACCGGGGGTGGGTCGGACACCGGCGCCGACGACACCGAGGACCCTCGGGGCGCGCCTGAGGAGACACCGGAGTCGGACGACACCCCGGACGAAGACGTGGAGCCCGTCGCTTCGACCGAAGACGTGACGACTGAAACCGTCGGGCCTGCGGATGCCGATACGAGTGCGAGCGCCAGTGCCGAAGCGAGTGCAAGTGCCGGAACCGGCACCGGAGCGAGCGCCGACGCCGCGGGGGCCGGCGAGAGCGGTGCCGTCGCCGCGACCGGTGGCGGGGCCGTCGAGGTCGAGGAACTCACCCAGGTCAGTGTCGACTCGCTCCCCGACAGGGTCGGCGAGACGGTCCGCATCGAGGGCGTCGTCGAGTCTGCTCGTCAGACCAGCGGCCCGACGGTCTTCGAGATTCGCGACGAGACCGGCGCCGTCGAGTGTGCCGCCTTCGAGGAAGCCGGCGTCCGCGCCTACCCCGAAATCGGCGTCGACGACGTCGTTCGTCTGGACGGCGAGATCCGCGAACGCCGCGGCGAGATCCAGGTCGAGACCGAGGCGCTGGTCGTGCTGGAAGACGAGGAACGCGACGCTGTCCGGGACCGACTGGCCGAGGCGCTCCGCGAGCAGGCCGACCCGGGTTCGGTCGACCCGCTCGTCGACGACCCTGCCGTGGCGGCGCTGACTGACGAACTCCGCGAGGTCGCGGCCGCGGTTCGCCGCGCGGTGCTCGAAGACCGACCCGTCGTCGTCCGGCACACCGCGACTGCCGACGGCTACGTGGCCGGCGTGGCGCTCGAACGCGCGACGCTCCCGCTCGTCCGCGACCATCACGAACAGCACGATGCGGTCTATCACTACTTCGACCGCCGGCCGCTCGAAGAGGGCGTCTACGACATGGACGACGCGACGCGGGACGTCACGAACATGCTCGACGCCCGCGAACGCCACGGCGAGAAACTCCCGCTGTTCGTCTTCGTCGCCGTCGGTGCGACGCGGGACTCGCTCGACGGCTTCGAGTTGCTCGACCTCTACGGCGCCGAACGGGTGGTCGTCGACGACGTCGCCCCCGACCCCGAGATGGACGACGCAGTCGACGGCCTCGTCGCACCGGACGCCGAACACGCTACCGACACCACGGCGACGACGCTCGCGGCCAACGTCGCGGCCCACGTCGACGACGGCGTCCGCGACGACCTGCGTCACCTCCCGGCTGTGAGCTTCTGGGAAGACGCGCCCGAAGCCTACGTGGAGGCCGCCGCCGAGGCCGGCTACGACGCCGACGCGACTCGAGAGGTCCGTGAGGCGGTCACGCTGGAGGCGTTCTACCAGTCCTACGAGGACAAGCGCGAACTCGTCACGGACCTGCTGTTCGGCGACGGCGACGGTCCCGGCGGCCTCGCCGGCCACGTCAGCGAGCAGTTCCGCGAGAAACTCGCCGCCGAGGTCGAGACCGCCGAGGTCAACCTCGACTACCAGACGATCGACGACGTCACCGTCGCGGTCCTCGACGCGGAGGCGTTCACCCACCGCTACGAGTTCCCGCCGACGCACCTCCTGGTCGAGGAACTCCACCGCGGCCACCGCGACGAGGTCGACGCCGTCGTCGTGGTCTCTGACGACGACCTCTACGTGCGGACCGACGCACCGCTGGACGTCCGCGACGTCGCCGACCGTGCCCGCGAGTGGGTGCCCAACGCCGGCATCACGGCTGCCAGCGCACGCGACGGCAAACTGGAGTACGTCGTCGGCGAACGCGCCGCCGTCCTCGACGCCGTGGTCGACGTCGTCGCCGACGAAGTGGCCTGACTACGGGCGACGTATCCTGACCGCCGGGCGACGCGTCCTGCTCGTCAGGCAAAGTGAACTATCCTGATCGATACGGAAAGATTCACCACTGGGTATTCCTTTTCCCCGCACATGGCAGTGCTGGACGATATGGCGGAGATTACTGCGGAACACGCCGGAGATATGCTCAGATACTTCGCCGGCGTCGACCCCGAGACAGGCGACGTGACCGTTCACCACCTCCGTGAGGACATCAAGTGGACCGACCACCAGGAACGCGAGGTCACAGAGGAGTTACACGAGGTCACGGCCAAGGAGAGCTACGAGCACACGATGGGCGTCGAGAACGTCAACCAGGTCATCAAGGTCGCCGACTCGAAGGTCCTCTTCACCGGCTTCATCGACGAGAAAGTCGCCGTCGCCTCCTTCGAGCGCGGGATATTCGCCCGGCTCCCGCCGATCGTCGCCGACTTCCGCGAGTACATGCTCGAACACGACATCGAGTTCGTCTCGCTCCACCTGTGACGGGCGCATCGCTGCGCGTCCACGAGCGAGAGTAACTCGAAGAGGCTGAATCCGGGTCGCTGTTCAGTCGCGAAGTCGGTACTCGGCCCCTCCGAAGACGAGGTAACAAAGCAAGTAGACCGGGCTCAGCGCGAACGCGTAGAACCAGAGTCCGAAGAAGTCCGGGAGCGGAATGCCCTGTGCGACCCCGAGTCCGGTCCAGCCGACGACTGCGGCACAGAGTACGACCAGCGGTGAGACGACGCGAAATCGGAGGTATCCGACGACCGGGACAGCGACGACGGTGACAGCGATCGCGCCGGCGAGGACCAGCCAGCCGAGGATCGACGGGGTCAGTTGAGTGAGGAACTCCCCGAGACGCCAGCCGGCGACGACGAAACCGGCCACGAGATAGACGCCGAGAGTCGCTGCGCCGACTCCGATTCCCGTACGGACGGCGGTCCACGCCGAGGGTGTCGAAACCGCTCTCGTGTCGGGGTTCGCCATCATTCGGGCACCGCTTGTAGTGTCGTCGTCCTGCTCGACGGGTGTTGCTGCATACTCGAAGGTGGGACGGTGAACGGCTTCACGTCACTGGTTGACTGGGACGACAGCCCCTGTCACGGGGTGTGGCGGTCGACACTGTTCTATCCATCGTGTGTCTGTTTGGGAGCGCGAGCGTGGAAGTTCGTCCCGAAAACGGGGGTAACTGGATACGAACAGTGCGAGGCGCGGCGGGATTCGAACAGTGAGGAAGGCGTGGCGAGAGCCGAAAGGTGAGGAAGGCGCGGGGGATTCGAACCGGAGGGAGACGGTTGTGCTCGCTCACTTCGTTCGCTGCGCGCACTGCGACTCCCAGGGTTCGAATCCCTTGCGCGGCGCTATCGGTCTCGCTGTCGCTCGACACGATAGCGGGCGCGGCGGGATTCGAACCCGCGATCGAGAGGTTAGGAACCTCTCGCCCTGTCCCCTAGGCCACGCGCCCTACCGGGACCGTACCACGTAGAGGCAAAAACGCTTGCGCTACACCTGTCGGTAGCGGCGTGATAAACGGGAGAACCGGGAGGAGAGTTACTCGCTCGTCGAACTGCTGGTCGTCTCGGTGCTGGTCGACTCGCTCACCGACTCCGCAGCGTTCGCCTCCACGACGTTGCCGTCGTCGTCGACGATGTTACCGTCGTCGTCGAGCGACTGACCCTCTTGCAGTTCTTCGAGTTCTGCCTCGACCTGCTGGCGCCCCTTCTGGAACTCACCCATCGCCTGACCCGTCGACCGCGCCAGTTTGGGGATCTTGTTCGCGCCGAACAGCAACACGGCGATCAGCAGGATGACGATCATCTCCGGCCCACCCGGCAGCCCGCCCGGGAACAGCGGAACGAGTATGTTTGACATCGCTATCGGAGGTTACTCGGTGCCAATTATAACCTTTTTGGCTGCCGGAGTTACCCCCTAATCGCAAGACCAGGGCCCGGTCACCGACCTCGTTATAGGCTTTTCGGCACCACCCGATACCGCCCGAGGGCGTTCGGCCGCTGTTCCGTCGGCGGGCGCCGCGCTGACTGGGTCGCTGGCTGATTCACCGGCCGCTTCGCCGGTTGCACAACACCCTTGGTCCGCCAGTCGATAGCCCCGCGTATGGTCTCAGTCGGCGACACGGCTCCCGAGTTTACCGCACCGCTGGCCCGCGGGGACATCGTCGAGTTCACGCTCTCCGAGAACCTCGACGACGCACCCATCGTCCTCGCCTTCTTCCCCGGTGCGTTCACGAGCACCTGTACCACCGAGATGGAGACCTTCGAGGACCGCCTCGGTGAGTTCGAGACCCACGGTGCGTCGGTGTACGGGATCAGCGTCGACACGCCCTTCGCACTCCAGGAGTTCCGCCAGGAGATCGGCCTCTCTTTCGGCATGATCAGCGACACGAACCGCAGACTCGTCGAGGCCTACGACGTCGCGATGGACTTCGCGTCGATCGGCGTCGACGAGGTCGCCAAACGAGCGGTATTCGTCGTCGACGGCGACGGCGCCGTCCGCTACGCCTGGGTGGCCGACGACCCCGGGATCGAACCCGATTACGACGAGATATACGACGCCGTCGCCGAACTCACCGACGAAGCCTGACCCACCCGGACCCCTCTCGACCCGGACGCTTTTGCGACCGCGACCCGTCGGGATGGGCATGCGCGAGACACAGGACGAGGGCTACGACCCGGACGCGTCCCACGACTTCCCCGACGAGCGGCTCAACGACGTGCTGGCGTTTCTCGACTCCGACCCCGAGGTCCAGACCTACCTCCGTGCCCAGAACGTCAACCCCGTCGACCGGATGGGCTACAACGACCACGGCGCGAAACACGTCAGTATCGTCCGGGAACGCGCACTCCGGATATACGAACTCCTCAAGGACGGGAACGTGACGTTCAACGGCGCGGCCCAACAGGGACTGGACGAAGCCGACGAGGCCGTCATCGTCTGTCTGGCCGCGACACTCCACGACATCGGCCACGTCGTCCACCGCGACGAGCACCCCTACTACTCTATCCCGCTGGCGGCCGACCTCATGGACCGCATCCTCCCGGAGTTCTACAGCACCGAGGACGCCGTCCGCGTCAAGGGGGAAACACTCCACGCGATCCTCTGTCACCACACCGAGGAGACCCCGCTCACGACCGAAGCAGGCGTCGTCCGCCTCGCCGACGGCCTCGACATGGAACGTGGCCGGTCGCGGATCCCCTACGAGACCGGCCGGCGGGGCATCAACACGGTCTCCAGCCAGGCCATCGAGTCCGTCACGCTGAAACCGGGCGAAGGCAAGCCGATCCTCGTCGAGATCGGGATGCGCAACGCCGCCGGCGTCTACCAGGTCGACGAACTCCTCCAGGCCAAACTCAAGGGCTCGCGCCTCGAAGAACACGTCCGCATCGTCGCTCTCAACGTGAGCGAAGAGGGCGATAGCATCGTCGAACGGATCGAACTCTGAGTCGACCGGCGACCGACTACTGACCCCTGACTCGGCGCGAGATATCGGAGCTTTCCGGCGTATCTCTCTCCGGAACGAAACGCCTTAGGTCGCGAAATCGAACGCCGATCCGTGTCCGGTGGATCGCTGTCGCTGTTTCGCGACCGGGAGTTCCTCGCCCTCTCGGGGACTGCTTTCGCGCGGTCGCAGGCCTACTCGACGATCGCCATCGCGCTGGCGCTGTACGCCGACATGTTCGGCACCACCGGGACCGTCGAGGGACTGTTCGGGACGGCGTTCGCGGCGATACAGTTGCTCATCGTCCTGCCGCTCGGACGGGCCATCGACACCGGCAACGCCAAGCGATACCTCCTCGCGGGGCTGGCACTCAACGTCGCCGTCTTCGTCGGCTTCGCGTTCGTCGACTCCGTCGCTCACGTCGTCCTGATGCGCGTCTTCCAGGGACTCGGTGCGAGTCTCCTGTGGATCACCGGCTCGACCGTGATCGGCGAGATCAGCCCCGAGGACAGCCGCGGCCAGTGGCTGGGGACCTACAATCAGGTCGGCGCGTTCTCCAGTCTCGCGGGCGACCTCGTGGGCGGTATCCTGCTCGCGACGAGCGGGTTCACCCTCACGTACGGCGTCCTCGCCGGCGTGACCGTCCTCGCGAGCGTCGGCGTCCTGCTCTTTCTCCGGGACAACCCCGGCGGACAGGCCGACCCCGAGGAGTCGACCGGCGTCGAGACGCTCCGACTGCTCCTGGGCCGGACGGCCATCCGCGCGCTGGTCGTCTTCCGCCTCGTGTTCAGTTTCGGCAAGATGGCCGTGATCCTCTTTCTCCCCATCTACGCGCGGACCGCCTTCGGGATGAGCCCGATACTGGTCGGCGGGATCCTCGCCGGCGGGAAACTCACCAAGTCACTGACCCAGGGACTGGTGGGGTCCTACACCGACGCCTGGGGCCACGAACACTACTTCGTCTTCGTCGGGGCGCTGCTGTATGCCGTCGGTGCCGCGTCGATCCCGCTGGCCGAGTTCGCGGCGGGCGTGTTCGCGCCGGTCACGGTCCGCGTGGCGGGGCTCGCGACGACGCTCCCGCCCGCCTTCTTCCCGCTGTTCGGTGCCTTCGCGGTCTGTGGGATCGCGGACAGCATCCGACTCCCCGCGAGCATGGCCCTGTTCGTCGAGGAGGGCGAACACTTCGACGCAGTGGCGGGCAGTCTCTCCCTGCGCTCGATCGCCTGGAAGGTCGGACAGGTCGTCGGCCCCGTCACGGTCGGCGCACTCTGGGACGCGACGGACGTGTTCACCGCCTTCGCCGCCGTCGGCGCGTTCATCGTCGTCGCGGCGGTCGCGTTTCTCTCGCTGTATCGCGTCGAACCGGCCCCCGAATCGACCCCGACCCCCGGCGACTGAACGACGTGACAGTCCCCCGGTAGTACCACGAGTATGGGATACGTTGGCACAATGGTTTAGTAGGTCCCGTCCCCACCTTTGGGTATGAGCCTCACCCCGCTCGACGAGTCGGACGGGAAGCCACGTGAGGGTGGGCCGTCGGCCGACGAGGAGAGCGACGACGGTAGCCCCGGGATCCTGGGTCGTGTGCGAGCCGTCCTCGGGCGCGTCGCGGCCGCACTGACAGGCGGTTCGGACGATTCAGAACCCCGGGAGACGACTATCGAAACCCACGAGAACGACGGGGCGGGTGGGTTGCGACGGCGCGACCAGACTCCAGTAGCGCAGTCCCGTCCCGGGTCGGACGCGCGGGCCGCCGAGCGGTCGCTCACGTGGGCCGGTGGCGCGAGTGGGGACCCGCCCGAGCCGGACGACCCGGTCGACCGTCCGGAACTCGTCGCCAGCTGGGACGACCGCGGGCTGACCCTCTCCGAAGCCGGCGACTCCAGCGCGGCGATCTCCTCGGACACCTGGACCGACGTCGAACGGTGACCGGCGGCGGGCGGCGGACCGCCGATTTCTCAACGTTCGCGAGCGCGCACACAGTCCGAACGTGGCCGGTGCAATCCACCCAACGCGAGCGAAGCGAGCGTCTGCCGTCAGCGCTCTCTCCCGGTCACCGCGTCCGGGTCCGGCAGGTCCGACATCCCGCCGGGTCTCGTCGTCGAGGCCGCGGCGACGGCGTTGGCCCGCGCCAGCACGCGATCCAGGTCACGTTCGCCACCGGCCAGCGCCGCGACGACGCCCGCCGTGAAGGCGTCACCGGCACCGGTCGTATCGACTGCATCGACGGCGTAACCGCGGTGACTGGCCGTCGTCGGCCCCCAGGGAGCCTCGGTCGAAGCGGCGGCCGCCGAACCGGCTTCGCCCGCCGTCCGAAAGACGGTGTGTACACCGAGATCGTGGAGTTCGCCGACCAGTTTCTCGGGGTCACTGGCGAATCCGGCGGGCCTCAGGTCCTCGGGCGTCGTCTTGACCACGTCGACGAGCGGGAGGAATCGACGGACCTGGGTCTCGAAGTCGGCGTCGGGCCAGAGTTCGGGCCGACCGTTCGGGTCGAAGACGACGGTACAGTCGTGCTCGCGGGCCCGCTCGGCGAGGTCGAACACCGCCGACCGCGACGGGTCGCTCGCCAGGAGAACCCCCCCGAGGACGACCCACTCGACTGACTCGAGAACCTCGTCGGGGACCCGACCGGACTGGAGGCGAGTGTCCGCAGTGCCGTCCCGGTAGAACGTAAATCGGGGGTCGGCGTCGCCGTCGGAACCCGCTTCGGACACGTCGCCGGCGTCGCCGCTGACGAACGCGAGCGTCGTCTTCGCGTCGGGGTCACGTTCGACGAACCGGTCGGGTACGCCGCGGTCGGCGAGCGTCTCGACGAGAAAGTCGCCGAACGGGTCGTCGCCGACGCGGGTCCAGAACCACGGTCGTTCGCCCAGTTGGGCGAGGCGGACGGCGACGTTGGCGGGAGCGCCACCGGGGTGCCGTGAGAAGCCCTCGACCGCCACGAGGGGGTCGTCGGAGTCGGGGAGGAAGTCGACCAGCGTCTCGCCGGCGACGAGAACCGTCGGCGTCACTCGTCCTGGCCGACCCGCAGCACCTGCACGAGCGAGTAGACGGGGACGCCGTCGAGACTCTCCACACCGCGCTTGTCCGTGAGCACGGCACACGCGACAGGGTTGCCACCGCGCTCGCGGACGGCGGTGATCGTCTCTTTCATCGTCGTCCCACTGGTGATCGTATCGTCGACGAGGTAGCAGTCGCGACCGCGGATCTCCGCGAAGTTCCGGGAGAACGACCCCGAGAGCTCCTGGTCGTCGCTGTCGTCCCACTGGTGTTTGCTCGGGGCGTACGTGCCCAGGTCGGTGTCGAGTTCGCGGGCGACGCAGGTGGCGATGGGCGCGCCCGCCTTCTCGATGCCGATGGTGAGGTCGACGTCCTGGCCCTGCTTGGAGAGGAGGTCCGCAGTGGCGGCGCTGACGTGTGTCAGGCGTGCGCTGTCCCGGCCGATAGCCGACCAGTCGACGTGGATGTCGTCGAGGCCGCCACCGCCGGTCCGCTCTTCGGTGCTGACTGGCTCGGCGCCGGCCCGCTCGACCAGCCACGAGGCCGTCTCCTTCGAGACGTTGAGTTCGTCGGCGATCTCCCCCTTCGAGAGCCCACCCTCCGCGAGCTCGGCCGCGCTGTCGATCAGGTCGTCGATGTTCTTCATACCCCCCACTTTGCCCCGGGGGATCATTATGCCATCGGACTGTTCGGTCCGAGAACGGGGCACAATGGCACGAGGAGAGCGGTCTGTTCGGGGTTCGTCGTGTCCGGCTGGAACCGATGCTCGCCGCGGACCGAAACACCGATTTACCGGCAGCGTCGCCGATCAGAAGACATGAGTGACGAACGGACACCGCGCATCGGGATCGTCGGCTGTGGAAACATCGGGCGCCGCCACGCCCAGCTCTTGCAGGGACAGGGTATCCCCGTCGCCGGCGGAGCCGACATCGCCCCGGAAGCACGCGACCGGTTCGACGACGAGTTCGGCGTCCCGACCTTCGAGGACCACGCGAGTCTCTACGCGGAAGCCGACGCCGCCATCGTGACGACCCCCAACCGATATCACGAAGAGCCTGTCGTCGACGCGCTGGAAGCTGGCCTGGACGTCCTCGTCGAGAAACCGCTGGCCAACGACGTCGAGAGCGCAGAACGGATCGCCGCCGCGGCCCACGACGCCGAGGGTTTCTGCATGGTCGGGTTCCACACCCGCTTCGAGAGCGACGTCGAGGTGCTGACGGACTACCGCGAGGCGGGCCGGTTCGGCGACGTCGACCACGTCGAGGCGAGTTACATCCGTCGCCGGGGGGTCCCGGGTCGCGGGTCGTGGTTCACGCGGAAGGACATCGCGGGCGGCGGGGCGCTCATCGACATCGGCGTCCACGCGCTGGACCTCTCGCTGTACCTGCTGGACTACCCCGAGGTCGAAGAGGTCACGGGCGTGACGCGCTCGCAGTTCGGCGACCGTGAGGACTACACCTACCTCAGTATGTGGGGTGACGACCAGGGCGCCGAAGGGTTCGACGTCGAGGACTCGGCATCGGCGTTCATCCGCTGTGCGGGCGGGAAGACGGTCTCCCTGGAGGTCGCGTGGGCGACGAACCGGCCGCCCGAACAGGAGTACGTCCTCCGCGGGAGCGGCGCAGGCGCGACCTTCGACAAGGGCGGGGGCGAGTTGACGGTCCACGAGACCAGCACCGAAGGCGGTGGCCACATGTCCGACGCGGCGGTCGAGACGAGGGACCGCGACGCCCACGCCGCCGAACAGGCGTACTTCGTCGACCACGTCGCCGAGGGAACCGAGCCCACCCGGAACACGGTCGAACAGGGACTGACCGTCCAGCGAGTGCTCGACGCGATCTACGAAGCCGACGAGACCGGCAGCGCGGTCAGCATCGACGGCTGACGCTCTCCGGGACTGTGCCGCCGACCGAATCGGGCCACGAGGACCGTCGAGCGCGGCCGATGGCGACGTTGACGGGAAGGGACAGACTGATTTGCTCGCTCATTGAATAGGTGAGCACATGGCCGACGACGAGCTTCTGGACTCACTGGAATCCGTCTCGCGGCAGTTCGACTTCGGTGAGTACGAGGCGACGGCGTATCTGACGATCCTCGAACACGGGGAGCTGACGGCGTCGGAACTCTCCGAGCGGACTGACATCCCCCAGCCGCGGGTCTACGACACGGTCCGCAGTCTCAACGACATCGGGCTCGTCGAACTCCAGGAGTCGCGTCCGATGAAGGTGCTGGCGATCGACCCCGAGGAGGCCTTCGGCGACCTGACGGCCTCGCTTGACGACCTCGTCGCGAACCTCTCGCGGACCTACACCGAACCGGCACGCAACGTCGAGACCGTCTCGCTCGTCAAGTCCCGACCCACCATACTGCGATACCTCTCGGACGTCATCGACGCGGCCGAGTACGAACTCATGCTCTCGCTGACACCGGACCTCCTGGCCCGTTTCGAGGACCGCCTCCAGGAGAAACGCGAGGAGGGCGTCGCGACGGAGATCCTCATCTCGCCGGCCGCGGAAGCACCGAGTCCGGAGCGTTACGACTACCGTTCGGTGGCCAACAGAGTCAGGGGACGGCGCGGCGTGACGACGCCGGTGGTCGCGGTCGCCGACGGCCGCTACTCGCTGTACGCCACCCGCGAGAGCCTCCGCGACGACAACGACCGCTACGGCGTCATCTTCGACCGCTCGGAACTCGGGTTCATGGTGTCGATGTACCTGAACCTGGTGCTGTGGTCGACTGCCGACACCATCCTCGGGGAGAACGGCTCTATCACCTTCCCGCGACGCTACGGGACGATACGGCGGGCGGTCGCGGACCTGGAGGAACTCTCCGGGGAGTTCACCGCCCGGATCGAGGGCCGCGACGTCGTCACGGGGGACCGGCGGACCGTCGAGGGCGACGTCGTCGAGGTGACGAGCAGTCCCGCCCGCGAGGAGGCGTCGTTCGTCGTCGAGACCGACGCCGGCCGCGTCACTGTCGGTGGGCAGGTGGCAGCGTACGAAGACATCGAGGCGCTCGACATCCGCATCGACCGCGCGAACCGGTCCGACGAGGACTGAGGGGGGTCCCCCCGTCGCCCCCTGTCCAGGCGTCGGGCCGGCCGTCGGTGCGCCGACTGTGCGACGCCCGGGTGGCCAGGTCGTGATATCGCCAGCGGGAACCTCGGCATCCCGTTTCGGACCGCACCCGATTCTCCGGTCTTCACTGGTATAAAACCTGAACTTTCCCGTTCACAGTAATTCTGCGCCGCTGGGAAAATTCCGGAAAACCGAAGTGGTTCCGATACATATGGAATCCGATAATGCACTGTCAGGCAAAGCGGCGGGGGATGCCGACGGAGGTGAGACAGTGAGCGGAGGGTCGGTCTTCCGGGACGTACTCGGGTCGTCGGTCAAGACGGACGTGCTGGTGTCGGTCGCGGCGGTACCGAGCGAGACGGACCAGCTGATCGAGTCGATCGACGCGAGCGAGTCGGCCATCTACAACGCGCTGGGCGACCTGGAACGGCGGGGGCTCGTCCGGACCGTCGACGGGCAACGTGAGGTCACCGGCAGCGGGCAACTGGTCGCGGACCTGCTCGAACAGCAGGGGAACCTCTGCCGGTTGCTCGCCGACGACTACTGGGAGACACACGACGTCGGCGCGCTCCCGCGGCGGTTCAGGCTCAGACTGACCGAACTCGCCGATGCGGAGGTGTTCCGCGCGCCGGACACGGACCCACACGCCGCGGTCAGGGAGGTCGTCGACCGCGTGGAGGCCACCGAGTCGCGTCTGGACATCGTCACGCCGATCTACCAGGCCGAGTACGAGGTGGTCATGCCCGACCGGGAGGGTGCGCGACTCGTCATCGACAGGACCGTCGTCGAGGAGTCGTTCGAACGCGTCGGCTCGATCGAGGAAGCCCGCATCTTCGAGGAGACGGACGTCAGATTGCTCGACGTCGACGTCGGTGTCGGGCTCACCGACGACTGTCTCATGCTCTCGTTGCCGACGATCGACGGGCAGTACGACTCGCGAACGGAAGTGTTCGCGACCGACGAACGCGCACTCGCCTGGGGGAGTGACCTCTACGAATACTACTGGGACCGGGCCACACCCGCCGACGAGTTCGTCGCCGACTACGAGTGGTGAGACTCGACGCCAGCTGTTTTTGGCGAACCTAAAAACTCAAGAGGGTCGGGACTCGAACGGGTAGTAATGAGTAGCGCAACGGGCGAGACGGACCGAGCGGACGAGAGCGAACAGGGAACTGCGGGCGGGGACGCGACCATAGCGGACGGCGTGCGAGCGGGCGGGACGGCCGAGACGGACGGGCAGTTCACGTTCGACGACGTGGCGGTCGTGATGGGGACGTACAACGAGGAGGCGGCCATCGGGACGGTGCTCGACGACGTCGAGTCGGTGACGGACGGGCGAGCGTCGGTCGTCTGCGTCGACGGGTCCGACGACAGGACTCCCGAGGTCGCCCGGGAACACGGCGCGCGCGTCATCGAACAGGAGCCCCAGGGGTACGGCGTCGCGGTCAGGGCGGCGCTGCTCGCGGCGGACCGGCCGGTGGTCGTCACGACGGACTGTGACGACACCTACCCCATGGAGGAACTCCCGCGGTTCCTCGAACTGGTCAACGGCGGTGCCGACGTGGTGAGCGGCGACCGCATCTCCGGCGGGGCCGAACCGATGCCGGCGCTCAACCGGGCGGGCAATCGGGCGTTCGCGCTGCTGGCGAGCGGGCTGCTCGGCCGGCGCGTCCGCGACACGACGACCGGGATGCGCGCCTACCGGCGCGAGGTGATCGAATCCATCGCCTGGACCGAGAACACCGGGCTCTCGGCCGAGTTGCTCATGCGCCCCGTGATGCGCGGCTACGACGTGCGCGAAGTGGAAATCCCGTACCGCGAGCGAAAGGGCGAGACCAAACTCGACCCGTTCGCCGGCGGCGCGGCCATCGCCGGGTCCATCCTGCGGGTCGGGTTCGAGGAACGGCTTGGGTGAGCGTTTTCTGGTTCGATCGGTATCGGTTTCCCTACCCTCCAGCACCGCTCACGTTGGAGGTCGTCCGCTCGGCAGTCACGTTCGAAGACAGCGAAACTCCCACAGCGTAGTTGCCCCCGGGAACGTAGGTCCGGTCGCAGTCGGCAGTCAGCCGGCAGACACGTTCCTCGGGCGGCCAGAGCACGCCCACGTCGCCCTCGGCGTCGACGACGGTCGTCTCCTGGAGGTAGGTGATCGTCGACCCGCCGGGCTGGACGAACGTCACGGTCAGCGTCACCGTCGTCGGTCCGTCCACGGGGAGTGACGAGGCGTCGCTGTAGCGCTGGAGCCCCCTGGAGTCGATGCCGATCCCGTCCTCGTCGAGCGTCCAGGTCACCGACTCGGTCTCGCCGTCGACCCGTTCGACGCCGTAGTGCAGGCTCTCGCCGTCGGCCTCGACGCGGACGGAGGCGGCCTGGGCACCCGTCACGACGCCCACCGTCGCATCGACGCGCAGTCGCTCGCCGCGCTCGACGGCGAGGGGTTCGAGAACGGGTTCCAGGTCGCCCGTCGGCGGCCAGCTCCCGCGGTATCTGAATCGATAGGGTTCCCGGTCGGGGAACGCCGCCAGAGTGGCCGCGTCGCCGTCGGCACCGCGGTCCATGACGTAGACGACGTCGCCGTCGAAGGAAGGGTCGTTGCGGAGCCACTGGAAGGGGTGGTTCAGCCACGGCCCGTACGGCGTCGGGACGAGCACGAGCGCGTTCCCCAGGTCGGTCCGCTCGAACGGTTCGTACACCGTCTCGAGGTCGTCGCGATACTCCGCGTTGCGCTCGACGGGCTCGTCGAAGGCTTCGGCCGCGACGCTGCCTGCTCCTGCCAGTGAGGCGACGAGGACGAGCACGAGGACGACGTTCCGGACGGCTGCCCGGTCGAGTCCCGACAGCGGCCCCTCCTCCGTCGCTTCGGCCCCGACCTGTCCGACGGCCGCCAGTCCACGGTCGACGAGCGTCCGGACCTTCTCGCCCAGTACGACGACGCCTGCCGCACCGAAGACTGACAGCGGGAGCAACAGGTCGAAGTGATAGAACGGGCCGAGGTTCGCGATCAGCCCGTCGGTCGGGTCCTCGACCGCTGCGAGCATGTTCAGGTTGCCCCAGAACCAGACGTTCCCGACCGAGACTGTCACGAACAGCCCCGCCAGGAGCGCGCGACAGGTGCGGTCTCCGAGCAACTGGTGGTTGTGGTCGCTCCCGCGTTCAGGGCTCCCCGACGTGTCACGGTCCTCGCCGTCGGTGCCGAGTCGTGCGCCGACCCACTGGCGGACGGGCCCGGCGAACCCCGCCAGGAGACCGACGAGCGCAAGCGTCGAGCCGAGCCAGCCGAGCGGCCCCCAGCGGGTGAACAGTTGCCCGAGGACGTGGCGGTTTGCCTCGATGGCGAGCGCCGGCGTGTAGTCACGCTCGTGGTTGAGTATCTCCCGGTGGCCGAAGCCGGGGCCGTCCTCGGGTGCGAACGCCTGGTAGGGGAAGACGAGGGGGTCGCCGGTGACGACCCAGTTGTACAGCAGCGTCACGCCGACGAACGCCGTGCCCAGCGCGGCGACGAGACCGAGGCGGTGGGTGACTCCCCAGGGGTTCAGGTCCGGGCCGGACTCCCGTCGGTCCCACCAGACGCGAGCCAGTGTCACGACGGCGTGGGCGATAAAGGGGAGCGCGAACAGCACGGCCGTGAACGGTCGAGAGAAGAATGCGAGTCCCACGGCGACGCCCGCGACACCGGCGTATCTGAGACTCCCCCGGCGGACCGCACGGACGTACGCCAGCGCGAACAGGAGGTTCAGCGCGGTCGTCGGGGCGTAGGAAAGAAAGACCGACGAGGTGAGGACGAACAGCGGCGCGGTGAGGACGAGCGCAGCGGCGACCACGCCGACCCGGTCGTCGAACGCCTCGCGCCCGAGCAGTCCGACGAGCGCGACCGACGCGGCCGCCATAACGGCGAGGCCGACTCTCGGGGCGCCGAGCGCGAGCCCCGGGGCGAAGAGGATGGCGGCGACCGGCGCGTACTTGGGGTACATGCGCCCCCCTTCGAAGACGAAAAACCAGGGACGGACGGCTTCGGGGACGGGCGGTTCGAGCGTGAGCTTCCCGTCCAGCAGCATCGCGGCCTGCTGGAGGTAGACGCCCTCGTCGTGATTGAGCGAGTGATACGGGAACAGCTCGTGGGCGACGAAGAGGACGACTGCGCCCGCGACGAACGCGACGACTGCCAGTGTGGCGTCGGCGGGACGGTCCGTGAGCGAGTCGACGAGTCGTTCGGCGAGCCCCCGGAACCGTGACCGGTGGACCGCGACGGGGCCGTCGTCGGTACCGGTCTCCGGTCTATCGCCGGCCATGCGTCACTCGTCGTCGGCGTCGTGGTCAGCTGTGAGGTCTTCGGGAACGGTGTCGACGTCCTCGGGGAACCACGAGAGGTCGTGGTCTGCGTCGAGTTCGACCCGCACGGGCTGGTCGCGGGGCACGCGGTGTTCGTGGTTGTGCGTACAGCCCACGACGTCGCCGCTGTCGAGTTCGACGCGGTAGAAGACGCTCGGGCCGAGGAAGCGACGGTGGACGATGTCGCCGTTGGCCTCGATGTCCTGGACGCTCCGCAGGGCGACGTCGTCGGGGCGGACCAGCAGGTCGATCTCGGCGCCGTCGTAGACCTCCGTCAGCCCGTGGACGCGCTCGACGGGGACCTTCCCGATGCCGGTGTCGACGTGGTCGTCGCGGATGACGCCCGAGACGAAACTCGCGTGGCCGAGGAACGAGGCGACGAAGCGCGACTCGGGGTGCTGGAAGACGGCCTCGGGTTCGCCGACCTGTTCGATACCGCCGTCGTTGACGACGGCCACGCGGTCGCTGATCGACATCGCCTCCTCCTGGTCGTGGGTGACCGAGACGGCGGTGACGCCCGCCGCTTTCAGGATGGAGCGGACCTCCTCGCGCATCTCGACGCGCAGGTCGACGTCCAGGTTCGAGAACGGCTCGTCCAGCAGGAGCAGTTGCGGTTCGGGCGCCAGCGACCGGGCGAGTGCGACCCGCTGTTGTTGCCCGCCCGAGAGCTGGTCGGGGTAGCTGTCACGATGGGCGGAGAGGCCGACGAGGTCGAGCAGTTCGTCGACGCGTTCCTCGCGTTTCTCGCTCGACATCCCGTGGAGGCCGAAGGCGACGTTCTCGGCGGCGGTCTTGTGCGGGAACAGGGCGAACTCCTGGAAGACGATGCCGACGTCGCGGATTTCGGGGGCCACGAAGCTGTCGCCGCCGGCCACCGGGTCGCCCCGGAGTCGGATCTGGCCGCCGTCGGGCTTTTCCAGCCCCGCGATCAGTCTGAGCGTCGTCGTCTTGCCACAGCCCGAGGGACCGAGCAACGTGAGGAGTTCCCCGTCCCGGACGGCCAGGTCGAGGTCCTCGACGACGGTCTCGTCGCCGAAGCGCTTGGTGACGCCGTCGAGCTCGAGCACCGGTGCGTCGTCGGACCGTCCCGCACGGCCGCGGTCCTCCGGGGCCGCCGTCCGACTATCGGACACGGTACCACCCCGGCAACCGACACTGCGGAGACCCTCCGGACACGTCCATGTTGTCCCCGACTACGATTTAGGGTGCCCTAAAGCCATCGGGTTCGTCCCGGGTCCCGGAAAAGCGCCGACAGACCCGCTCACTCGACACTGTAGCCCTCCATCGAGAGGATGACGAGCATCGAGCAGGCCGAGACCAGCACGAGCACGATCGCGGGGAGCGCGGCGGACCCGTAGGCCGCGGAGCGCTCGGCCCGCCAGACGAAGGTGACGAGCGTCTCGAAGCCCGCGGGACGGAGCATCAGCGTCGCCGGCAGTTCCTTCATCGTCGTGAGAAAGACCAGCGCGGCGCCGCCGATCTGGCCAGGCGCGATCAGGGGCAGGGTGACCGACCGGAAGGCGCCGAACGGCGACCGCCCGAGCGAGCGGGCGGCCTCGGGGAGCGCGGGACTGACCCGGAGGATGGAGGCTCGGGTAGAGCCCACGGCCTGGGGGAGAAAGCGCACGACGTAGGCGTACAGGAGCAGGGGAAAGGCGAGCGCACCGCTCTGGTAGAAGTTTCCGCCGAAGCGCGCGCCGAGGAAGACGAGCGCGATGCCGACGATGATCCCGGGGACGGCGTAGCCGACGTAGGAGAACCGCTCGAACAGCGTCGCGAGTCGGGAGTCCCCGCGGGCCGACAGGTGGGCGATGGGGAGTCCGGCTATCGCAGCCAGGACCGCCGCCGCCGCGGCGACGCCGACCGAGTTGAGAACGTGTTCGAACCCGAAGGCGACGGCCATCCCGCCGCTGGGCCGGACGAACCACAGTCCGAGGATAGCGAGCGGGACGACCAGTGCGAGGCCGGAGACGAACAGACAGGGCAGAAGGGCAGGCCAGCGCCACCGCCCGAGGTCGACGCGCGAGGCCTCGGCCGCGTGGCCGCGGGTGCTCTCGACGCGCTCGGTCCCGCTGTAGCGGCGCTCGGCGGCGAGGATGACGACCGTGATGAGCACGAGCACCACCGAGAGCATCGCGGCCGTGTCGCGACCGAAGGCGTTGAACTCGACGTAGATGGCGCGCGTGAACACGTCGTAGCGGAGGATGGCGGGCGTCCCGAAGTCCGAGATGGCGTAAAGAGCGACGAGCAGCGACCCGGCGGCGATAGCTGGCCGTATCTGCGGGAGCGTGACCCGGCGGAACGCCTGCCAGGGGGAGTGACGGAGCGTCCGTGCCGCGTCGACCAGGCGGACGTCGAGCGACTTGAGCGCGGCACGGGTCGTGATGAACACGTACGGGTAGGTGTAGAGGGTGATGACGAGCGCCGCGCCGCCCAGCCCGTAGATGCCCGGGATCGCCTCGACGCCGTACGGTTCGAGCAGCGACTGGACCTCCCCCCGTGGGGCGAACGCCGAGGCGAACGCGAAGGCGCCGATGTAACTCGGGATGACCAGCGGCATCGCGAGCGCCACGGTGAAAAAGCGCCGGAAGGGGAGGTTCGTCCGCGTGGTCAGGTACGCCAGCGGCACCCCGAGGAGGATGGAGGCGGCCGTGACGACCCCCGTCAGGACGAGGCTGTTGACGACGATCTGGACGGTGCTCGACCGCAGCAAAATCTCGCCGATCTCGCCGGTCCGGAGGACGCGCCCGCCGGCGATGAGCATCCACGAGAGCGGCAGCAGGACGACGAGCGAGACGGCGCCCGCGAGGACGACGAGCAGACGGGTGGAGACGGCTTTCCACGCTGCTCGCAGTCGGGACGCGGGCGACGTCTCGGTGTCCGGCATCTAGAGGACGTTCTCGTCCCGGAGTAGTTGAACGGTTTGGTCCAGTTCCGACAGCGCGGACAGGTCGATGTCGGGCACGTTCAGTTCGTCGATAGTCGGAAGCCGGCCCACGGGTTCGACGCCGGAGACCAGCGGGTACTCGAAGGTGCGGATCGCGAAGTACTCCTGGGCCTCCGAGGAGAGCAGGTGGCGCACGAAGACGTCGGCCTGTTCGGACCGGCCGCTGGCGCTCATCCGGGCGGCACCGGCGACGTTGAACACGGCACCCGCGTCACCGTTGGTGAAGGCCGTATCGAGCGGTGCCTCCGGGCGGCCAGCGAGCACGCGCTGGATGTAGTAGTGGTTCGCGAACCCGAACGCGAGGTCGCCGTCCGCGACGGCCTGGGAGATGGCGAACTCGTCGGAGTAGGTCTGGACGTTCAGTTCCTGCATCCCGCGGAGCCACTCGCGGGTGGCCTCCTCACCCTCGAGTTCGACCATCGCCGTGATGAACCCCTGGAACGAGGAGTACGTCGGCGCCCAGCCGATCTCTCCCTCGTACTCGGTGAGGTTCGGGAACTCCATGATCGAGTCGGGGACGTCCGACTCGGAGAGGGTGTTCGTGTTGTAGGGGACGGTCCGCGCGCGGCCGGAGGTTCCGGTCCAGGCGCCGTCGTCCGCGCGGAACTCCTCGGCGACGAGGTCGGTCGTGTCGGACGTGAGCGTCTGGGTCCGGTCGTTCTCGGCGAGGAAAGCCAGCGCGCCCGCGTTCACCGAGTAGAAGACGTCAGCCGGCGTGTTGCTCCCCTCCGTGTCGATGCGGGAGGCGAGTGCCGAGGCCGTGTCGTAGGTGACCCGCGGCGTGAAGTCGGGGTAGCGCTCGTCGAGATAGGAGATCAGGTCACCCACGAGCCCTTCGCCCCGGCCCGAGTAGATACGCAACTCGCCCGAGAGGTCGGGCATCTCGCTCATCGAGGTGCCACCGGGGACCGGTCGCGCCTCGAAGGCGCCGGGGCCGGAGCCGTACCACGGCGGGTTCCCGGTGACGGACCCCATCCCGCCGTCGCCGGTGTCGGTGCCGTCGCCCCCGTCGCCGCCGTCAGAACCATCGCTGCCGTCGCCGCCGTCACTGCCGTCACTGCCGTCGCCGCCGTCGCCGTCGCCGCCGTCGCCATCGGTGGGGGTCGAGTCGCCGCCCCCCTGACAGCCGGCGACGAACCCGGCCGTGCCGGCGAGGCCCGCCGCGAGGATCTGGCGTCGCGTTCGTTCGTCGATACCGTCGGTGGATGCGTCGTCGTTGGTCATCGGTCGTGTATGTGGTGTCGCAGTCAGTCGTCGGCCGGTGCTGCTTCCGCGGCGGTGGTGCCCGGTTCGAGCGTCTCGAGTGCGTCGAGCCAGTCGTGCATGTGCTCGCCGACGAACGTGAGGAACTCGTCGTTCTCGTAGTCGACGTCGGTCTCGACGAGCGCGTCGGCCATCGCCTCGAACACCCTGGCGTAGGAGTCCGCGTCCGCGCCGGCGCCGTCGACGATCTCCCAGACGTGCTCGTTGAGTTCGAGTGCTGGCACCTCGTTGTTGAGGTCGCCGAACGTCGACCGGGGTGCCTTGTTGTGCTCACAGAGGGGCGCGCCGTTGTACACCTGCTTGCCCAGCACGTCACAGGCCCGCTTGAGGAAGACGCCGCTCCAGATGTCGTCGAAGCGGCCCACGTCCCAGGGGTTGTCGTCCATCGGGAGCTGGTAGAACGCGGGCACGACCTCCCGGCGGAAGGCCAGGTTCATCGAGCAGACGGTGAGGTACTGCCCCTCGGCGGCGACGAAGTCCTCGCCGTAGTCGCTGGCGTCGAGTCGCGTCTCGGCCTGGCCCTGCAGGTCGCCGTCCATCAGGATGCGGACCGCGTCCAGGTCCGGGACGTTCGTCCAGAGGCCCTGCGAGGCGACGACGTCGTCGACGTGTTCCGTCCCGACCTCGACGGACTCGTCCATCGCGCTGTAGGGGTACCCCCGGGGATAGAGGTCGTGGTCGTCGACGTTCTGGTAGAGGACGTTCACCCACTGCTCGTCCGAGCTGACGCTCGTGACCTCGCCCTCGTAGGCGAGGTTCGCCATGTGTCGCCCGAAGAAGTCGTAGTCGGGGTGGGGGAGCGTGTCGTCGTCGATGAAGAACCCGTACTCGAAGTCGTTGGCCCACAGGTAGAGCAGGCCGAAACTCGTCTCGGCGTGACTCGCCGCGGGGACGAGGTGTTCGTACTCGGCGATCCCCTGTTCCCGGTACCACTGTTCGCGAGCCGTCCCGTCGAAGACCTCGCCTGCGAGCCCCTCCTCGTCCAGCATCGTCTCCATCGACTCCGTCTCACAGAAGTCTTCAGTCACGAGGACGAACTCCAGCCTGTCGAGATCGAACCCGTGCTCGCGGGCGTTCTCGGCGTAGGCCCGAACGCACTCGTACTCCCGGATCGTCGGTACGATCACGCAGATGTCCCGTGTCATGAGCTTCCTGGGGCGCATGTTTTTAGGTCTCCCTAAAGAACCTTGCGTTTAGGCTCGCCTAACAAATCGTGACAGGTCCGAGACAGCAGGGTTCGATACCTTCGAAGGTACCGTGTGATCCGGTGACGGGGAACGTGTTAATCGACCAAGGGGAACGCTTAACCCATTTCCACCGGCCAGTACAGGTACACGATGAACGATCGATGCGAGCGGGAGGTGGCCGGCCCGTGAGACTCGACGGACAGACGTGCCTGGTGACCGGGAGTTCCCGCGGGATCGGTCGCGGGATCGCGACAGACCTGGCAGACCGCGGCGCGACGGTCGTCGTCAACTACCGCTCGTCGGCGGCCGAGGCGGAGGCGGTCGTCGAGGAGATCCGGGACGCCGGTGGGACGGCGATGGCCGCCCAGGCCGACGTCTCCGACCTCGCCGAGGTCGAGGCGATGGCCGGGGAGGTCCACGACAGCGTCGGGTCCGTCGACGTCCTCGTCAACAACGCGGGGATCACCGTCGACAAGAAGTTCGAGAACATGACCCGCGATGACTGGGACGCGGTCATGGACGTGAACCTCGGCGGCGTCTACAACTGTACGAAGACCTTTTTCGACGACGTCAGGGAGAGCGAGCACGGCCGGCTCATCAACATCTCGTCGGTGGTCGGCCAGCAGGGCAACTACGGGCAGGCCAACTACGCGACGACCAAGTCCGGGTTGTTCGGCTTTACCCGTACTATCGCGCTGGAGATGGCTTCGACCGGTTCGACGGCCAACTGCATCGCCCCCGGGTTCGTCGCGACCGACATGTTAGAGGAGGTGCCCCAGCGCGTCCAGGAGAAGATCCTCCGGGACATCCCGCTCGACCGGTTCGCGACGGTTCAGGACATCTGCGGGATCGTCTCCTTCGTCGCCAGCGAGGAGTCGGCGTACATGACCGGCCAGGTTATCGGCGTCAACGGCGGCATGGAGTGGTGAGATGACCGACCAGTACAGCCACGCCGCGGAGCGAGGACTGTCATGAGTCAGGAAGAGACCGAGGACGACGCCGAACAGGCGGAAGCGGCCGACGACGGGGCCGACCCGAGCGACGACACGGCCGAGGGATCGCCGCTCGAAGAACTCCAGCGCAGACGCCAGGAATCCCGTCGGGGCGGCGGCGAGGAGCGCATCGAGCGCCAGCACGACCGCGGGAAGATGACCGCCCACGAGCGCATCGAGTACCTGCTCGACGAGGACTCCTTCGTCGAGGTCGACCCCTTCGTCGAGCACCGCTCGACCAACTTCGGGATGGCCGACAAGGAGTTCCCCGGCGACGCCGTCGTCACGGGCTACGGCGAGGTCGACGGCCGCAAGGTGTTCGTCTTCGCCCACGATTTCACCGTGCTCGGGGGCTCGGTCGGAGAGGTCGTCGCCGACAAGATTTGCAAGGTGATGGACCGCGCCATCGACAACGGCGTGCCCGTCGTCGGCATCAACGACTCCGGCGGCGCGCGCATCCAGGAGGGCGTCGACTCGCTGGCGGGCTTTGCCCGCATCTTCGAGCGCAACACGAAGGCCTCGGGGCTGGTGCCCCAGATTTCCGCAATCATGGGGCCCTGTGCCGGCGGTGCGACCTACTCGCCGGCGCTGACCGACTTCACGTTCATGGTCGAGGACACCTCCCACATGTTCATCACCGGCCCGGACGTCATCGAGACGGTCACCGGCGAGCAAGTCTCGAAAGAGGAACTGGGTGGTGCGGGCTCACACTCCTCGAAGTCCGGCGTCGCCCACTTCGCCTGCCGGAGCGAGGAGGAAGCCCTGGACCGCATCCGGCGACTGCTTTCCTACCTGCCGGCGAACAACCTCGCCGACCCCCCCAGAGTCCCGTCCTGGGACGACCCCGACCGCGAGCTGGACGACGTGACGAACATCGTTCCGGAGGCCCCGCGGAAACCCTACGACATGACGGCCGTGATAGAGCGAGTCGTCGACGAGGATTCCTTCTTCGAGACCCACCGCAACTGGGCGCGCAACGTGGTCGTCGGGTTCGCCCGCATGGACGGGCGCGTCGTTGGGATCGTCGCCAACCAGCCGCGAGTCAGCGCGGGCACCCTCGACATCGACGCCTCGGAGAAGGCCGCGCGGTTCGTCCGCTTCTGTGACTCGTTCAACGTCCCCATCGTCACGCTCGTCGACGTTCCGGGGTTCATGCCGGGTACCGACCAGGAGCACAACGGGATCATCCGGCGCGGCGCGAAACTCATCTACGCCTACGCGGAGGCGACAGTGCCGTTGCTGTCGGTCGTGGTCCGGAAGGCCTACGGCGGCGCCTACATCGTCATGTCCTCGAAGTTCCTCGGATCGGACGTCAACTACGCCTGGCCGGGCTCGGAAATGGCGGTGCTCGGGCCCCGCGGAGCCGTCAACATCCTCTACAGAAACGAGCTACAGCAGGCCGACGACACCGACGCGCGCCGGCAGGAGCTCATGGACGAGTTCCGCGAGGAGTTCGCCCACCCCTACGGGCCCGCGAAGCGAGGGTACCTCGACGACGTCATCGAACCCGCGGAGACGCGCAAGCGGCTGATCCGGGACCTGGAGATGCTGGACGGCAAACGCGAGGACAGCCCGCCGAAAGACCACGGTAACATCCCACTCTAATGGCCGACGCAGAACTATCCGACGAGACGTCCGACGGAGCCCTCGAAGAGGGAAGGGACAGCGACGACGGCACCGACCGCACCGGAACCGGGACCGTCTCGGTCGTCGTCGACGGACAGGTCGTCTCGCTGGAACTACCGGCCGACGCAGACGACGAAGAAGCCGCAGCCATCGCGACTGCCGTCGGCGCGCACCTGACGGACAGGACTCGTGCCGCAGCCGCCGCAGCAGCCAGCGAGGACGACGAGGCGTCCGACCGGGCCGACCAGTGGACACTCGCGGCGCGCATGAAAGCCGTCGGGAAGCGCCGCTGGCCCGACGACGTCGAACGCGGCGACGAGTGGAAGGCTGCCGCGCGTTCGTTCTACTGAAAGGCCACGAGCGACGTGGCCGGCACCAGGCTCTGCTGCCCGACGAACGCATCGCTCGCGAGCGGTAAGTGAGTCAATCCGCGCCGCGGTCGGGCTGGTCGCGCTCGCGGTAGACCGGCCTGAGGTCGGTCGCGTCCTTGTCGAAGCCGAGCCACACGCTGAGTGCCGACGCCGCGAACACCAGATACACCGGGAAAATAAGTACGAGCGTGAATCCCAGGAGCGTCGGCGTCAGCAGACCTGCCCAGTAGAGCGCCCCTACCCCGACGAGACCGACGATCGCGGCCGCAGCCATCCCGAGTCGGAACGCGTGGCGAGCGTTCGCGCCCGGGACCACTTTCAGGGTCGTCATTACCGGGTCTCTGCGATGCGTGAATAAAACTCTGTCACTTGTTTTCGACGATTGAAACGTGTTCACACGGGATCCGACTGTGAGACTCTCACGCGCTGCATTCGATACTGGCGGGGCCAGTGGACGGTTCGCAGTCGCCCGTCGGCGGGTCCGTTTCGGCATACCTCTGCCGAATCCGAACCACGAGGGCCCTGTCAGTAAACCGCCCGACGGATCTCGTCGTCTAGCTTCGCGAATCCGGCGAGGTACTCGCGGCGTTCCTCGCGCAGGTCGGCGATCCGTTCGTCGGCGTCGTCCAGCGCGTCACCGACGTCGAATCGACTCACGTCGAGGTCCGGAACCGACTCGGGGACCGTGAGCCCGGTCGTCGCGTCCGCCGTCCAGTCGACGCCCCCGCGACTCACCTCTCGCAGGAGCGTCACGGTGTCGGAGACGCCCACGTCGCGGTCACCCACGCTCCCGGTGTTGAGGAGGTACGACTCCACGTCGAGGCCCGCGATGAGCTCCCGGAAGCGGTTGCCCTCCTCGCCCTCGGGGCCGACGATGAACGGGTTCGTCCCGACGACGCGGATGGCCTCGCCGGCGCTGTCGGGGTCGCCGGCGCTGGTCTGGACCGACTCGCCGAGCATGAACGCCACCGCGGCCTCCTCCGGCGAGAGCTTCGCGATGGGCGGCATGGCGGGGTTCCGGGTGATGAAAAACACCTGGTCGACGCGCGGGAGGTCGATCTCCGCGTCCGCCGAGGGGAGCTCGTCCCGACGGACCACGGCTCGCGCGTTCGACGTGTACCTGTCGCTGTCGAAGTCGACCGTGCCGTCGGGTGCGACGTCGACGTTCTCCAGTACGGCGGAGTCGTCGGTCGCCGCCGCGTGGATGTCGGGCTGTTCGTCGGCGTCGAGGCCGATCGTCTTGACGTAGAGACCCTCACCCTCGCTGCCGGCGACGGTTCCGTCGGGGCGCAGCGCACAGACGTCGTCCTGGAGCATCGTCGCGTCCTCGGGGTCGTCGAGACCCAGCCCGTGGGCGGTCAGCGTCGACTTCCCGGTGCCCGAGAGCCCGAGGAACACCTGGCCGACTGTCTCGAGGTCGCCGTCCCCGTCGCCGTGTTCGGCAGAACCGTCCTCGTCGCGGCTATCTCGTTCGAGACGGACCTGCTTGGTTCCGGCGTGGAGCCCCAGCCCGCCCTGCCGTTTGGCGTCCAGCATGAACAGGCGCAGGAACGACTTCTTGGCTTCACCCGTGTAGTCGGTCCCGAGGACGGCCGTGAACCCTTCCTCGGGGAGGATCCGGATCGCGACGTCGTCGGCGTCGGGGAGCTGGACCGTCGTGAAGTCGGGCTCGACACCCTCGGGTGCGGGTTCGAAGAGACCCGCCCACGCCAGCGCGATGCGGGCGTACTCCGTCGGGACGTAGTAGCGACAGACGTAGCTGTTCTCGGGGTGGCGACCGAGCCGGCGGTCGAGACAGACCAGGTCGCGGTCGCCGACGGCGTCGACTGCCGTCTCGACGTGGTCGTCGTCTCCCGGACCGAACTCGTGGTCTACGGCGTTTCGCGTCAGCGCCGCGTTGCGCGAGCGGTGCTCGCTCACGAACGAGGGGGAGCCGAACTCCGTAGTCGTCTCGTCGTCGCGCGCGAACTCACGCAGCGACGCGAGCGACGGGTCGTACGTGACGTTCGACGCCTCTCGGGGGTCGGGCAGCGCCTCTGTCGGGGACTGCCTCGCCAGCCCGTGTTGTGACATCGTACCTGTTCGATCACATTCGGGTATTATAAAGCTAGTTTGTCAGCCGTACGTTTGCTAATCGATGGCATAAAATTAATTTTTCAATCCCGAGTAAATCGTCGGCCCGGGTCGGTACCGCGTCGGACTCGATAGATCAGAGGAACTCCTCGACTTTCGCTACCGCCATCCTCGGAACGAGGGGGACGATATCGGGGAACGTCAGTCCGAGCTGTTCGGAAAACGTCTGCTGGTCCCAGTAGTCCCGCCAGGACGTGATACCGTCGTCAGAGACGTCGATGACCGTCATCGAGGGAACCCTGACCGAGTTTCCTGTCGGAGGGACACCCTCGAGTGAGCCCTCGTGAGTTCCGACGTAGTCACATTCGACCGCCACGACCCCGTCCTCCGACGAGACGACCCGTTTCACTTCGAGACGGATATCGGGAAAGGCCTCGAATATCCCGGCCGTATACTCCCGAAGTTCGGGCCCGGACAGGTCCGCCTCCAGTGGATCGGTGAACGTAGCATCTTCGGCCATCTCGTCCATCAACCGGTCGGCATCGTGGTCGTTGAACGCCTCGAAGGCACGTTCGATATGCGGATCCATGTCACTATCTACCATACTCCAACTGGAAATGCAACCGTTGTAAAGGTGACCGACCGGCAACACGACTGTCTCACCGAACTGTGACCGACGATCAGCAATACGCCCTCGACGAGGCTGACGGAACTCAACTGATTCGGAGGGGTCCCGGGACGGATCCCGCTGATTCAGAAGGATCCGGAGTTATTCGACCCGTTCGCGTGCGGCCGCGACCAGCAGCGGGAAGGTGATCGTCGCGTCGGCGTAGACGGAGGCGTTGCGCGCGGCCTTCTCCAGTTTGCCCCACGAGCGGGCCTCGTCGAGCGTCGCCCCCGACAGACCACCCGTCTCGGGGGTGTCCATCGTCAACTGGACGGCGTAGTCGTAGGCGTCGGGTGCGACCAGCATCGTCTGGAGCGTGTAGTTCTTCGGGACGCCCCCGCCGACGACCAGCGCGCCGGCCTCGTCGGCCTCGAACGCCTGGTCGGTGATGTCGTCCATGTCCGCGAGCGCGTCCAGCGTGAACGCCGACGTCTGGGAGTACATCCACGCCTGTAACCCGAGCACGGAGTCCTGAATCGCCGGACAGTAGATCGGCACGTCGTGTTCGTAGGCGGCCGCGGCGATTCCCGGTCCCTCTTCGACGTCTTCGCGCTCGTTGACCTCGGCGTTGGCCCGGCCGAGTTCCTCGGTGAATCGCCGAATACTGACGGCACTCCCGCGGGCACCGTCGCCCTCGTCGTTCTCGCAGTCGGCTGCCAGCGGTGGGAAGACTTCCTCGCGGAGGTGGGACTCGAACAGCGCGAAGTGTTCCTGTGGGAGATAGACGTTGTAGATGCGGTCGACGCCCTCGTCGCGGAGTCGCTCGTCGTGTTCGCGCTCGGTCTTGCCCTCGGCGTGGACCTCGCCGTGGTGGTGTTTCCCGCCGATCGCCTCGATGGCGTCGTGCGTGAGGTTCGCGCCGGTCGTCACGAGTGCGTCGGCGTGGCCGTCGCGGACCAGGTCGGCGACGATGCGGCGCATTCCCGTGGGCACCATCGCGCCCGCGAGGCCGACGAAGACCGTGACGTCGTCGTCGAGCATCTCGCTGTAGACGTCGACGGCCTCGTGCATCGCGCTGGCACCGATGCCCGCCGAACCGTACTCCTCGGCGAGTTCACCGACGGTCATGCCCGCCCGCGCCTCGGCGTGACCGATAGGGTCATGGGAGAACGTCTCGCGTGGCGTCTCGTCGTCTGTCATGCCCGGGTCTGCGAGAGCGAACGGTTTCAACGGCGCGATTTGCTCGTGGTGCCCCAGGAGGCAGTGGCTACCCGAACAGACAGGGCCTGAGTGCAAAATATAGAGCTCCTGTTGCTTCTCAAACGCCACTCGCGCTCGTGAGATGGAAGCCCTCGGCGTGTTCGCGGTCGCGGAGCGACCCCTATCCGCGCTCTCGGCACCGCCCGCTTACGGCTTCGCCGTGCGCTTTCGAGGCCCGTAGCGCCTCGCACCGCGCGGATAGGGGTCGCTCAGGCGACTCCGGTCGCTTCGCTCCCCGCGATCCCGCCTCACGGGTCGTTCCTCCCCGTTCGGCCAGTGGCGCGTGGCGCCACGCACGCCTCGCCCTTCCAGTCCGCCAGGATGATATTTGTTGAATCGGCCACCGAGCATTCCACGCCGAGACAGCCTGTGACACCTACTTTTTCCTGGCGGACTGAAAGGGCGAGGGGCGCTGGCGGCGACCGAAGGGAGCGGAGTCGCCTGCGCGGGCCCTATTCGAGCGAGTGCAGCGCGGTGCTGTTGTCCGAGCGAGAATATCCCGCGCAGCGACCGCCAGCGGCCCGAGGGCTTTCATCACACGACGTCAAGTGCGCTGTGGCCTACAGATCAGCTGTCTCGTTCGGTATCCGGCCCGCTCGCTGATCACTTCGTCCGGTGGACTGGGGGCGCAAAGTCACAACCAACCACACGAGAAATCCCTACCCGGGTTGTTCGACCGACAGCGCCGCACCGCAACACGACGACCGGTAGCTGTCGGCCTCGCTGACGAGTTTGCAGTCGCGATAGCGACGCGCCACGAGGGCGCCACAGTCCCGACAGCGGAGGACGTACTTCGGGTCGGTGAACACCGGGCAGTGGACGTCGGCGTCCAGGTCGTCAGCTCGCGATTTGAACGCGGACCCGTGGTCGGTCGTCCCGAAGCGCTGGTACTGTTCGAGGTGGACGAGTTCGTGGCGCAACACGGATTCCCACTCGTCACGGTCGAACGCCTCGAACGCCCCCCAGGTGAGCGAGATCGTGGCCGTGAACGGGCGACCGTCTGCCTCGCGACCGCCCGCCGTTTCGACGGCGTCCCAGTCGGTCTCGGTGCCGATTTCGGCCGCAGGTATTTTCGGCCGTTTGACGGCTGCCGCGCGGCGTTTCGCCCGGGTCGACACCTCCCACTCGACGGTGTCGAAGCGCACGTCGACGAACCGCTCCCGGCGCACCCGCTTGCAGTAGTCCCGCGACCACGTCAGGAGGTCGTCCTGAGTGTCGATATCGTCGTATTCGGCGGTGGACTCCGCAGGCACGGCATCACCGGTCGTGGACTCGCCGACGGCGGACTCGTCAGTCACTGTCCCCCCGGAGGTCCGCAGGGGGCTTGAATCCACACGTCACCAGCCGCTCGCGGGCTCACAGCCCGGTCGGGTGGTCGACGAACGTGGTCTCCAGCCCCCACTCGGCGGCGAGATCACCCAGCGCACGCACGCCGAACGTCTCCGTCGCGTAGTGCCCGGCGAGATAGACGTTGATACCGGCCTCGCGCGCCTCGTGGTACACCTGCTGTTTGCCCTCGCCGGTGACGAGCGCGTCCGCACCAGTCGCGACGGCCTCGTCGAGCCAGTCGACGCCGCTGCCGGTGACGATGGCGATGTCCTCGAGAGTCTCGGGACCGAAATCGAGCACCTGCACGCCTCGGCCGCCGGTGTCGAGGTGTTCGTCCAGCATCCCCGCGAGTTCGTCCCGGTCGTAGGGGTCATTCACACTGGCCCGCTGACCGATGTGGACCGGCCCCATCTCGCCGAAGGGCTCGCGCTCGTCCAGTCCGAGGCGGTCGGCCAGACCGGCGGCGTTGCCCAGTTCCTGGTGGCCATCGAGCGGGAGGTGGGCGGCGTAGAGTGCGACGTCGTTCTCGATCAGGGGTGCGATCCGGCGGTAGTCGCGACCGGTGACGCGCTCGATGCCCCCCCACGAGAGCCCGTGGTGGACGACCAGGAGGTCGGCGTCGCGCTCGGCGGCCGCCTCGATAGTCGCCTCCGCGGCGTCGACGGCGAACGCGACTCGCTCGACCTCGATGTCGGCGGGTCCGACCTGGAGGCCGTTCGCACTCGCGTCGACGTCCGCGTACGCCCCGATGTCGAGTCGCTCGTCGAATCGCTCCGTGAGTGTCGCTACGTCCATACCCGGTCTTCACCGGTCGCCCTCGTAGTGGTTACGTCTCGACTGTCGCTTCGAGTTCGCGGTGGTAAGGGAGCCACAGTCGGCGGACGAACCGGCGGACCGCGGTCTCCTCCGCGGGGAGTCGTCGCAGGTCCACGGCCACCGCCCTCAGCCCCAGTTGGACCCGGCCAGGAGCTGTCCCTCTTCCTCGCGGAGGAGGTCGTGTTTGACGGCGAGATCGATCACTTTCTCGCACTGCTCCGGCCGGACTTCGTACGCGCTGGAGGCGACGACGACGAAGTCGTCGCGGTCGACCGGGAACTCCCGGTTCTGGAGCAACCGCATCACGCTGGTGTTCTCCAGCCGACTCAGCGTGATATCCCGGTCGCTCCCGCCCTCGTCGTCCCCGTCTTCGGTCTCGCCGTCGTCGTCACTCCCCTGATTCTGGCCGGTCGGCCGCCCGCCGGCTCGCTGGCCGCTCGTGTACGTGCGCTCCCGTGGGTCGTTCGAACGGGCCGACTCTCCAGTGTCCGGTTGTTCGTCCGAACGAGCCCGGTCGTCGCCAGCACTCGCGTCGTCGACGCCGGAACTGGCCGTCGCGTCCACGTCGGCGTCGCGGCCGTCGTCGTCTACCCCGGCGCGGCGTCCGTCGTTCTCGGTCGAATCGTCACCGACTGGCCGGAGGACGTCCTCGTCGTCGCCGAGCGTCGACCCGATGTCGGACTGTGACGAGGAACCGGTGGCACTGGCGTCGTCGGCTGTCTCACTGTCGAACTCGTCGTCCCCAGTCGAGGGAGTCTCGCCGATTATCGAGGTCGGTCCGGTGTCGGCGTCGTCGGCATCGTCGGCGTCGTCCCGGACGTCCCGGACGTCCCCGGTGGCATCGGTATCGTCCTCGTCGCTATCGGCAACGACGACGTCGTCGTCGGTCTCCGGGCGGTCGGCCGGCACGTCCGCGCTGGCGACGGCGTTGGCGACCACTTCGACGACGGGGTCGAGTTTGCGCTTGCAGGTCTGACAGAGGACGACCGTCTGGCGGTCGCCGCCGGCCGGTGCGAGCGAGTCCGGGACCAGCGGGTACTCGTCGAGGGACGCGTCGAGGGCGTCACCACAGAAGTAACACGAGGAGAGCTGCTCCATGTCTCGGGTCTCACGACCCATCGACGTAAAACGGTCGGTGGCGCCAGTGTGTTCGTCGGGCAGCAGTGGTTGGTGCCGGCCACGTCACTCGTGCCCCCCTGAGATCTGGCGGCTTCAGCGCTCCACTCGCTTTGTTTCGTGTATACCCCAGTAGCCGACTACGAGGGCCGCGACCGGGAGGCGTTGCGCGCCTCGAAAAGCGAGCGGGCCGAACGTGGCCGGCACACACCACTCCGAACGGCGAACGAAGTGAGCCGTTGACCGTGCGACTGATGTGTGTCCCCGGCGACCGTCCGGTATGGGATTCGAGCCGTTGCCGGAGGGGTGGGAGGTCTGGACCGAGAGCGATGAGAAGGCGGTGCTCGTCTTCAGACCCGACGTCTTCGACGGCGACGCGTTCCCCGCTCCGTGTATGCCGACGATCTACGTGACGAAAGGCAAGCGCCGGCGCAAACCCGGCCGCGAGGTCCGGCCCGGCGACCCGTGGTACGTGACGCTGTTTCTCGAACCCGAGGTGAGCGGCGACGAGAAGTCCTGCGACGCACGTGAGGACGCCGTGGCCGCCGCCCGCGACGTCGCCGAACGGTTCGCCGCAGGCGAGATCGACTACCGCAGCCTGTATCAGGTCCCCCGGGGGACCTACTTCGAGCGTCTCGACGAGTTGACGGGTCGAAAATAGCAAGGCGGTCGCACCACGAGTGTCTGCCGTCCAGTGTCCCCGCCCGAGAGCGAGTCCGACGACCCCTCCTCGACCGACACACAGGCCCGGTCGACCGGGACAGAACCACCCGGCCAGCCGACAGTCGACCGTCGAAGCGTCCTCGCTGCCTCTGGCGCTCTCCTCGTCGGACCGGCGTTTCCCTCCACCACGCCGACGCTGACGGTCGCGACGCGGAACCTGTCGCTCGGCGTGCGCCTGGCGCGACTGTTCGACGTGCGGTCGGCCGAGGCGTTGCGCCGGACAGCCGGGACCCTTCTGGAGAACGTCCGCGAACACCCCTACGACGCACGACTCGACGCGATCGCCGCCGAGGTGGAAGCGACCGACCCCGCCGTCCTCGCTGTCCAGGAGGCTGCCCTCGTCCGTGAGCGACCGGGTGACGGCGAGGACTGGGCGACGGTCGTCGACGTCCGCGACCGCCTGGAATCGTCGCTCGCGGCGGCCGGACTGACGTACGAACTCGCGGTCTCGGCGAGCACGACCGACGTCGAACTCCCCGCCGAGACCGACGACGGCTCCCGCGACGTGCGATTCACCGACAGGGTCGCGCTCCTGGTCCGGAGCGACGTCGAGTGGAGCGAACCCGCGAGTGGCACCTTCGACGCACAGTTCGGCCTCCCGTTTCCCGGAGAGGGCCTCGCGTTCGAACGCGGTTTCTGTACAGTCGACGTCACGGTCGGCGGCGTGAACTGTCCCGTCGTCTCGACCCATCTCGAATCCGCTTCGGCGAGCATCCGGCGGGAACAGGCCGAGGAACTGCTCGACCGGCTGCCGTCGGACGGACGCGTCGCCCTCGCGGGCGATTTCAACAGCGGACCAGGGACGGAGACGGCAAGCTACGACCTGCTCCGGGAGTCGCTGACCGACGCCTGGGCCACGTTGCGCCCGGACGCGGACGGGTTCACCTGCTGTCAGGCCCAGCAACTCACGAACGACGAGTCGCTGCTCCACGAGCGGGTCGACGCGGTCTTCGTCGGGGGTGGCCTGCACCCGACGGCCGTCGAACGCGTCGGCCACCGACCGGAAGACCGCGTGAGCGGGACCCGTGACGGAGAGACTGTTACGGTCTGGCCCTCCGACCACGCGGGCGTCGTGGCGACGTTCGAGGCGGTCCCACCGACGCCGACGCCGGCGAGTTCGCCGACTCCCAGCGGCCGAGGGACACAGTCCGAACACCCGACAACCACTGCCGGGGACGCCCCGATGCCGGGGCGGAACGGGTCCTCGACGTCGGCGTCGCCGACAGCGGTGAGCGGACCGTCCGGTGGCACCGGGGGCGGCACGCGGACGGAAACGGGGGACAGTGTCTCGAACGGACTGGGGCCGGGATTCGACGTGGCGGGCGCCGTCGCTGGAGCGGCGCTGGCGACGCTCGGATTCTTCCGGACGGGTAACTCCAGCGACCGTCCGGACTGAGACTGGGACTGGAATGGGGACTGGGACTGAAACCGGAACTGAACGCCGGGACCGGTTCAGCGGCGGTACTCGTCGGTGATCTCGTCGAGGTTGACGACACCTTCGGGGACGCGATAGGCGACCATCACCTCGCGGTCGGCGTCCGGGCTGTTGTCGGTCTTGTCCACCGCGTAGGCGACGAACCGACACTCCTCTCGCGTGAACGTGAGCGTCGAGTACCCCCAGTTGTGGCTGTCGAAAAAGTCGATGTGGGGGTTCATCTTCGGGATGAGCCAGGAGAGGAGTGGTTCGGTGATCTGCTTTCGCTTCCCGCGGGTGAGATGGAGCGCCTCGGCGACGTTGATCGACGTGATGGCGGGCGTCATGAACTCGACGCCGAAGCGCTCGCCCTGTGCGACACCTTCCCCGCCCGTGACACGTCCGGGATAGGAGGTCTGCTGGTAGCCGGCGATATAACAGTGCATGTCGCCGGTGACGGTGACGAAGTTGTCGACGTCGGCCCCCGCGATGTGTTCGGCGATGCGCTGGCGCTCGCGCGTGTAGCCGTCCCAGCCGCCCTGGACCGGGTAGAGCGAGAGGGGTCCCGAACCCAGCCGGAGGGGCATCGTCAACACCTCGTCGGCCCAGACCGTCCAGGTGGCGTCGGAGTCGGTCACCGTATCGAGGAGCCACTCGCGCTGTTCGTCGCCGAGCATCGACCGCCCCGGGGGTTCGCGGTGGGGGCCGACGTTGTCCACGGTCGGGATCGCTTCACGGGGTGGGTCACGGAAGAGCCGTTCGTCGGTCATCAGGAGGTCGACGAGGTCGCCGAACTGGAGGTCGCGCCAGAGTTTGAAGCGGTCCTGCAGCGAGTCCCCGCTGGGGTCGTACTGGACGCGGGCGGGCATGAACTCCCACCAGGCGTGCATCGCGTCGGCGACGAGTTCCGTCATGAACTCCGGGTCGTCGGTGCGGGGGTGTTCGCCCCGCGGTGCGTCGGTCTCGTCGTCCCAGTAGACGTCGTCGACCATCTCGTGGTCGTCCCAGCCGGCGATGAGCGTGTGTGACTCCAGCGCCTCCTGGAGGAACCGGTCTTCCCGGTAGGTGCGGTAGAGATACCGGTAGTCGGTCAGGTCGTGGACGTGGTCGAAACCACTCGGGAGGGATTTCTCGCGGTCGGCGTAGTCGTAGGACCCTATCCCCTTGAAACTCCCCGCGTCTGACTCGTAGATGAAATCCCCGAGGTGGACGATGAAGTCGACGTCTTCCTCGGCGACGTAGTGGAACGCAGGGTAGTAGCCGTTGAGGAAGTCCTGGCAGGTCACCACCGCGAAGGAGACGGACTCGGGCGAGGCGTCGGGCCTGGGAAGGGTCTGACAGTACCCCGTCCGCGAGGCGACGCCACGGTAGACGAACCGGTAGGCGTACTCGGTGTCCGACCGGAGTTGCGTGTCCAGGTCCACTTTCACTGTGTAGTCGTGGGAACTGATTCGCTCGCTCTCGGTGATCACGCCGTCGTAGACGACGTCTTCGAACGTGTCGTCGGTCGCGACCTGGACGCCGAGCGGTTCGTCGGGGTCGAACGCCTCGGAATTCAATCGCGTCCAGAGGATGACGCCGCTCTGGGTCGGGCCCCCGCTGGCCACCGACTGCGGGAAGACGGCGTCCGGGTCCGCCTCGGGGTCGGCGTCGAAGACGTCCGCGTCGCTGGCGTCGACGACGTCCAGTGCGAGCGCGAGGTCGTGTGAGTCCAGTTCCGAGAGCAGTTCCGCGTGGTCGCCGTCGCCCCGGGACGGTTCGTCACGCCCGTCCAGTCCCGTCCGGTCTGCCATGCCCACCCCTGTGTCCGCCGGTGGGATGGGTCTTCCGGGTCGAACGCCGGTCTCCGTGAGACATTTGACCGGGGCGACCCCCATCCCCGGCATGGTCGAGATCGACGGGAGCGCCGGCGGCGGACAGATACTCCGGACGGCGCTGACGCTCTCGATGCTATCCGACGAGCCCGTGACCGTCACCGATGTCCGTGGCGACCGGCCCGAACCCGGATTGAAGGCCCAGCACCTGACGGCACTGGACGTCGCCGCGGCGGTGAGCGACGCGACCGTCGAAGGTGGGGAACTCGGGTCCGAGACCGTCGAATTCGACCCGGGCGAACCCACTGCCGGGCGCTACGAGGCCGGGGTCGGGACTGCCGGGAGCCTCACGCTCGTGTTCGACACGCTCCTCCCCGTTGCGACGCGTCTCGACGACCCGCTCTCGCTCGTGGCGACCGGCGGCACCGACGTGAAGTGGTCGCCGCCGCTGGCGTACTACCGCCGTGTCAAGCTGCCGCTCCTGCGCGAACGCGGGCTCGCGGCGACCGTCGACTCCGACAGGCCGGGTTTCTACCCGGTCGGAGGCGGCCGCGCGACGCTCCGTCTGTGGCCGTCGTCGGTCTCGGCGCTGACTCTCGACGGTGGAAACGGCCGGGGTGACGGGGACGGCGACGCAGATGGAGGCGACGTTTTCGAGGCCCGGGTCTACTCGCTCGCGGCCGACGCACTCGCCGACGCCGACGTGGCCGACCGGCAAGCCGACACGGCGGAGCAACGGCTATCGGAGCGGGGCGTCGAAGTCGTCCACCGGGAGACGACCTGCGCCGCGGCCGACAGTCCCGGTTCGTCGCTGACGCTCCGTCTGGACGGGGACGAAACAGTCGCGGGATTCGACGCCTGCGGTGAGAAAGGGAAACCCGCCGAGGACGTCGCGAGGGATGCCGTCCGGGACCTGGCTGCCTTCCTCGAAACAGGCGCGGCGGTCGACGAACACCTCGCCGACCAGTTACTCGTCTTCCTCGCGCTGTCCGGCGGCCGTATCGTCGTACCGGGACTGACCGACCACGTCGAGACGAACCTCGGCGTCTGCGAGTCGTTCGGCTACGACCTCTCGGTCGAGGAGTCGAGTCGAGGCGTCGTCGTTCGCGGGGAGTAGGTGGTCACTGCTCGGTGCCAGGTCCGCTCGTCAGTCCACGTTCAGTTCTCTGACAACTACCGCCGGATTGCCCTGGACGACGGCGCCCTCGGGCACGTCCTCGGTGACGACTGCGCCGGACCCGACGACGGCTTCGTCCCCGACCGTCACGCCGGGATTGAGCACCGCTCGGCCGCCGATCCAGACGTCGTCGCCGACGGTCACGGGTTTGCCGTACTCCGGCCCCGCGACTCGCTCGCTCGCGTCGAGCGGATGGGTAGCGGTGTAGATGTGGACGCCCGGGCCGATCATGCAGTTGCGCCCGATGTCCACCCTGCAGGCGTCCAGGACCACGCAGTCGAAGTTCGCGTAGAAGTTCTCGCCGACGTGGATATTGTAGCCGTAGTCACAGCGAACGGGCGGCTCGACGAAACAGTCGTCGCCGACCGACCCGAGCAGGTCTTCGACCAGTTCTGCCCGTCGCTCGGTCTCGTCGGCTGTCGTCTCGTTGTACTGCCGTGTGAGCGTTCGTGCGCGCTCCCGTTCGGCCACGAGTTCGGGGTCCGATGGGTCGTACAGGTCCCCCGCCAGCATCTTCTCTTTCTCGCTACGCATGGCCGTGACTGCAGGCCCGACGTCATAGGCCTTCTGTGAAGTAGTGCATCGTCGAGCCGTACTCGTGACCCAGTTCTGTATCTCCGACCGACGTTCGAGTCAAACCCAATGCAGACCACTCAGTCCCGGCCGGAGGTCACACTCACTCCCCGACCGGGCGTTCGCCGCCGGGGTACAGCGTCGACGTGGCGAGGTTCTTGGGCTGTGCGAGCGGGTCGCCGTCCGCGGGCGCGTCGAGACTCGTCTCCTCGGCACCGAAGACGGTGACCGTCCCGTCGTCCATGACGAGCACCTGTTCGCGGCCCCGTCCGAGGAGGTCGCCGTGGACCACGTAGCCATCGACTGGGAAGGTCACGACCGGGTCGAGGTGGCCGTCGTACAGCGTCGGGTTCGTTCCACCGCCGCGGCGCCACGCGAGGATGTAGTCGCGCTCGGCGTCGTCCCAGTCAGTCATCGGTTCGACGATCGTCAGCCACCCGCCCGGGTCGCGGTCCTCCTTCGCGACGATCTCGCCGTCCCTGTCCACGACGAAGATCCCGTCCTGACCGGTCGTGTCTCGGCCCCCGCGGACGATGCGGTCCAGTCCCGCGACCTGGAGGCCGGGTTCGTCGGGCAGGAAGTTCCCGGGCGCGACGTGCTGGACCTCGCGCGGGTCCGTGTTGCGCCACAGTTCGGTGCCGTCCGGTTCGAAGGCGTACACGCCGCCCTCGCCGATGACGATCTCGGGCTCGTCGTCGCCGTCGACGTCGGCCACCCAGATACAGTCGGCGTGTTCGTCCAGGTCGTTACAGGACCACCGGACCTCGCCGTCGGGGCCGAGGAAGTCGTAGCCGACCATCACCTCCTCGCGGCCGTCGCCGTCGACGTCGTAGGGCCACGGGTAGTGGCCGGTGTTGCCCTCGTGACTCCACAGCACCTCGAAGTCGCCGTCGAGCGCCCACACCTGGCTGTATCGGTCTTTCACGAGCAGGTCAGACCGCCTGCTGTCTGCAGTCTCGTCGCTCGATCCCTCCGAGAACCTCGCGGGGACGATGCAGTCGTGGGCCTCCGGCGCGGGGAAGTCGTGGCGCTCGCGTATCTCACCCGTTCGACCGTCTATCACGCGGAATTCGTCGTCCATGGCGCAGACGACCTCGTTGTATCCGTCGCCGTCGAAGTCCCAGATCTGTGCGGGGAAGTCGGCACCGTGGCCCCCGCCCTCGGGGTCGACGTCCCCGACCTGCCAGCGGACCTCCCCGTCGAGGTCGATGGCGGTGAGCGACGTGACCTGGTGGGGGTGGTACGTGGCGTCGATGTCGTCGCCCTGGACGAGCAACAGTTCCAGCCGGCCGTCGCCGGTCAGGTCGCCGAGCAGGATCTTCGGGCGTCCGCCCGCCGGCGTGACGTCGACGGTCCCGAGTCGAACCGGTTCCGTCGCGTCGGCTTCGTTGGGCATCCCGGACTCACTCCTCGACGGCGTCGCGCAGGCTGTCGAGGTGTCTGCGCAGCACCCGCAGTGTGGCGTCTGCGTCGGTGTAGCCACGGTCGTATTCGGCAAGGGCGCTGTCGGCGTCGTCGAGGAACGCCCGCACCGCGGCGGGGTCTATCCGGTCGCTGTCGTCGGAACCGTCGCTGTCGTCGGAGCCGTCGTCGGTCATACAGGGGAGTGACAGCCCGAGCGTCAAGAGACTTCGTACGCGGCGCCGGCGTCGCGGAGTGCGTCGGTGACGCGGCCGACGTTGTCGACGCTGGCGACGACCACCGCGTCGAGCCCGCGGGAGGCGGCGTCGGCAGCGACCTCGCCGGCCGCGAAATGACCGACCGAGTCGATGCCGGCCGCCCGGAGTGCCCCGACCGCCTCGACGCCAGCGCCCGCGACGACGTCTGCCGCCTCACAGGCCGCCCGGACCTCTTCGAGGTCGGCATCGTCGGGGAGGCCGGACCGGATCGAGGGGACCTGGAGGACGTGGACCTCGCCGGGTTCCAGGTCGATGACGCCCTCGAAGCCGGTGACACCGACCACCTCGCCGGCGTCGGCGTCCGTCGTCGCGACCCCCGTCGCGGACCCCGGCCGCTGGTCTGCTCCCACAGGTGTCGCGTGCTGGAGTCCCTCGCGCATCGACAGGGAGACAGTCTGACCCTCCTCGATGGCGTCGATGGCGATCGCGGCGTCCTCCTGGACGCTGCCCAGGACGTCCTCGGTGACGTGGTCGGCGAAGCGGCGGACGTCGGTGGCGGCGGAGAGCGTCCAGTCGACGCCCTCGGTGGTGACGCGATAGCGCGAGCGGCCCTCCTTCTCGACGAGGCCGTCCTCGACGAGTTCGCGGATGTACTCGCTGACGGCCTGGCTGGTCACGCCGACGGCCTCGGCGATCTCGCCCTGGCTGACCGCGGGCTGGCGCTCGGCGATCTCCACGAGGACGCGAAAGCGCATCGCCGCGCGTTTGTTCGCGAGGACGTCCACCATACACCCCGTTCGGGACCGCCACGGTATAAATCTCCCCGCCGTGTGTCGGTCCGCAACGGACTGTGTGAGGGGGTGTCACTCCGGGGCAAGCACTTTTCGACTGGCCTGTGCCGGATCGGCTATGACCGGTCTGTTCCCCGAGCGCATCGAGACCGAGCGGCTGGCCCTGGAGCCCCTGTCGACCGAGACGGTTGACGTACTCGAACTGTACGAGCACGTTCGTGTCGGCGCGCCCCACGTCGACGAGGTGACCGAGTATCTCACCTGGAGTCCCCACGAGACGCCGAAGGAAACCCGTGAGTTCGTCGAGACAGTCACCGAGAAGCGCGAAAACGACGAGGGGGCGACGTACGTGATCCGGCCGAAAGACGGCGACTCCAGTGTCGGCGACTCCGGTGCCGGCGACTCCGGGACAGGCGAGATCGCGGGCGTCACGGGGATCGGCGTCGACTGGGACGCACAGACGGCGACGCTCGGGACCTGGCTACGCAAGCGCTTCTGGGGTCGTGGCTACTCCGGCGAGCGCGCCGCGGCGCTGATCGAGGTGGCCTTCGAGCGACTGGATCTCCAGGCCGTGGTCGTCACCGTTCACGAGGACAACGAGAAGTCCCGGAGAGCCGTCTCGCGCTACGTCGAGGCCCACGGCGGCCGGCGCGAGGGATTCCTCCGGAACTTCCAGGCCGACCAGGACGGCACGCCGGTCGACGTCTACCGATACACTGTCACGCGCGCCGAGTACGAGTCGGCGACCGGCGAGTGAGACTTCGGCCCCGTTCGAACGTCGATCGTTCTCGACGACCGGTTCGAACTGTGTCTGTGCTTCGAGCCGGTAGTTCGTGCCGCCGAGACCACGCTCGGAGAGGTCGACAGTCACCCTGAGGCCGAGTTCGTCGGCGGGGAGACTCAGCGGGTCGACGAACAGTGGTAGCGTCATCGTACCGCTACCGACTTCTTCGGTCCCATCTGCCTCGATCCGTGTCCAGAAATTCTCGACCTCTTCGAACGTGAAGTCGGGCCAGAGCCCGCCGCTGGGTGCCTGCAGGTAGATCTCGGCGGGTGGGTCCACGGAGGTGACCGGCGTCCGGAGGTCGAACCGGAAGCGCTCGACCACGCTCTCGTGCTCGCCGCCCCCGGCTCCGGTGCCGTGCTGGATGTGGAGGCGAAAGCGAAACGGGGCGGTCGGCGAGGCCTGCTCGTACATCTGGTCGAGCGAGACGACCCCGATCCGCTCGTCGCCGTCCCGGAAATAGAGGTGTTTCTCCATGCCGCCGTCGTCGGGTTCTTCCTCGTCGACGCCGAGTTCGGTCCGACCGCCGACTGTCGAACAGCCCGCTGTCGTCGCTACAGCACCGAGTGCCGAAGCCACGAGGAATCGTCGTCGATTCATCGGCCTGGGATCCGCGTCCACGGTATAACGGTCCGGCGGTCACGGAAAGAGCCGTTTGACCGTCCGCCCACCGGAGGTCCGCCCGCTGGCCGTCAGGCATTTGCCCGCCCGCTGCCGAGCGGGGAGTGATGGACCCCGTCTACCGCGGCCGCGCCGTCTATCTCGACGGGACGCTCGTCGTCGCGGACCTGCACTTCGGGAAGGGTGCGGCCTCGAACGTCGAGGTCCCACTCGGCGCAGAGGAGGACGCCGTCAGCCGGCTTCGCGACGCTCTCGACCACTTCGAACCCGAGGAAGTCGTACTCGCGGGTGACGTCTTCCACACGTTCGAGTACGTCCCCGACGCCGCGAGCGACGCACTCGACGACGTGGTCGAAGCAGTGCGGGAGGCGGGCGGGAAACTCGTGGTCGTCGAGGGCAACCACGACGCGATGCTCGACTCCGTCTACGCCGGCGAGGTGCGAGAGGCCTACGAGCTGTCGGTCTCGGCCCGAGCGGGTGACGAACGGGTCGTCGTCTGTCACGGCCACGAGGAACCCGAGCTGGACGCCGACCGATACGTCATCGGTCACGACCACCCGGCGATCGTCATCGAGGGGCAGAAACGCCCCTGCTTTCTCGACGGGCGCGGCGTCTATCGGCGGTCGGACGTGCTCGTCGTCCCGTCGTTCAACCGGATGGTCGCGGGTGTCTCGGTCAACGGCCGCGTGGGCGCCTCGCGACCGGAACTCTCGCCGCTCGTGACCCGCGTGGCGCAGTTCCGACCGGTGGTGTGGGACGAGGACGCCGAACAACCCCTCGAGTTCCCGCCGCTCGGGCAGTTCGACCGGATGCTGTAGCGGCCACGCGGTCCATGTTGTGCCTGTAGTTGGGGGTCACAGTTCGTCGCGAACGGCCCGGGCAGCCACCTGCCCGCTCTCCATCGCACCCTGGATCGACGACCAGCTGGTGTGGTCACCAGCGAGGAACACAGGTCCGTCGGGCACGTCGACAGCGGGGAGACCGTCGCGAAACCCCCGCGGCTGGGCGAACTGGGCGAACTCGATGCGGTCGGTGGCGACGAGGTCGACCGCGTCGAAGCGGTGTTCGGGGTACCACGTCGCGAGGGCGTCGCGGGTGCGCGTCGCGAGTTCCTCGTCGCTGGCGTCGGGCGACCCGAGCGTGGTCGCGCCGAGGAGCGTCCGGTCGTCGGGTGCGTACTCCGGCGCGACGGCCGAGAGGGGCGCGATCGTGTTGGGTTGGTCGTTGGCGGCGTTGAGGACCAGTTTCCGTCCGGTGTCGAGTGTCCGCTCGTCCATCGCGAAGTACTGGGTGACGCAACTCCGGGCCTCGGTCGGAACGTCCTCGACGCCGGTCAGATCCCGGGCGGTCTTCGGGTCGGTCGCGACGACGGCCGCCTCGGCGGTGACCGTCTCGCCGTCCAGTTCCAGCGTGACCTCGTCGTCCCGGCTGTCGATGTCGGTGACCGGAACATCGGTCTCGATGGTCGCGCCGGCCTCGCGAGCGCTGGCGGCGAGTTGCTCGGGGATGGCACCCATCCCGTCGGCGGGGACGGCGGTCTTCCCGCGCGAGAGCATGGCGAAGGTGTAGCGAAAGACGCCGGCGTCGGTCGAGAGCGAGCGGTCGAGGGTGATACCGCCGTAGAAGGGGGCAGCGAAGTTCTCGATAAAGCGCTCGGAGAAACCCCAGCGTTCGAGATACTCGCGGATGGTCTCGTTCGGGCCGTCGAACAGGGTATCCGGGTCCTCGTCGACGAGCGCGCGGCGGAGTCTGAGTATGCGGAGTTTGTCGGCGAAGGAGACGTCGGTGTTGAACGCCGATTCCAGCAGCGAGCCCGGGTCCCGGAAGGGGTCGGCGAGCGTCGAGCGGTGGTCCGGCCGGGCGATGGTCGCGCCGGGGGAGAACGCCCGCAGGTCGAGCGCGGCGAGGTCGAGTTCCTCGCGGACGGCCGGGTAGCCGGTAAAGAGCACCTGGAACCCCCGGTCGAGCGTGTAGCCGTCGACGGTCCGGGAGCGGACACGCCCGCCGACCTCGTCACGTCGCTCGAACAGCGTCACGTCCACTCCCGCGTCGGCGAGGCGCCGGGCCGCGACCAGCCCCGCCAGCCCGCCGCCCGCGATCGCGACCTCCGTCCCTGCCGCCACATCTCCGTCGGTCCCCGACTCTACCGCCGGCTCCGTCTCGCTCATACCCTGTCGTTGGCGCGCCGGCACTAAACGAACAGGGATTAGTCGCCCCTGGCCCAGGTTCCACCATGGAGACGACAGCGGCGCTGGAGGGCCTCGCCTGCACCGAGTGTGACGCACACCACGACCCCGCGGCGGTCCCGGGCCGGTGTCCCGACTGTGGCGGACCACTCGTCGCCACGTACGACGTCGACGCCCAGGCTGGCGAGACTGACCGTGAGAGTCTCGCCGACAGCCGATTCGACGGGGTCGCCCGCTACGGCGACCTCCTGCCGTTCGAACTTGACGCCGCGACGTCGATGAACGAGGGGACGACCCCGCTCGTGGCCTGTCCCGGCTTGGCCGACGAACTGGGTGTCGCCGAGGTGTACGTCAAAGACGAGGGCGCCAACCCCACGGGGACGACCGCCGACCGCGGCATGGCACTGGCCGTCGCGGCCGCCCGCGCTCACGGCGCGGAGAGAGTCGCGCTGCCGACGACGGGTGACGCCGGGCAGTCGGCGGCCGCCTACGCCGCCCGAGGCGGTCTCGACTCGGAGGCGTTCGTCCCGACGCGCTCGACGTTCGTCGCCAAGGCCATGACGAACGTCCACGGCGGCGAGATGACCGTCGTCGGCGGCCGCTACCCCGACGCTGTCGACGGCTTCGAGGACGCGATGGCCGATCTATCGGACGACGACCCCGAGACCGCCTCGCTCGCGCCGTTCGACACGCCGTATCGCCACGAGGGTGCCAGGACGCTCCTGTTCGAGGTCGTCGAGCAACTCGACTGGCAAGTACCGGACGCGGTCGTCCACCCGACTGGTCACGGCCTCGGTGTCGTCGGGAGCCACCTCGCGAGCCAGCAACTCCGGGCGAGTGGACTCGTGGACGAGGCGCCCGCGCTCCACGTCGCCCAGCCAGAGGCCTGTGCGCCTATCGTCGCCGCGGACGACGCGGGTGCCGACGACACCGACCCGTGGGAGCAACCCGATACGCTCGTCGGCTCGCTGGAAGTTCCGGATCCCGAAGGCGGGTCGCTCGCCCTCGATGCCATTCGCGAGACCGGCGGCTGGGCGGTCGGTGTCTCGGACGACGACGCGCTCGAAGCCGCAGTGTCCGTCGCCGGTGAAGGCGTCGAGATGAGTGCGACTGGTGGTGTCGGGGCCGCCGCCGCGTGGAATCTCGCCGGGAGCGGCCAGCTCGGGAGTGACAATACCGTCGTGCTCGTCAACCCAGTCGCCGGCAACAAGGAAAACGACGTCCTCCGGAGTCACCTGATGCGACAGGGTATCTGAGCGAATCTAGATCGACCAACCGCTGTAGTGTGTGCCGGTGGATCAGCCGCCGTAGTGTGTGCTGGTGGATCAGCCACTCTGGCGCGCGCCGTCGAGCGTGCCGAGCACTGCGAGGCCGCGAGAGGTATCGTGCGAGGGATGAGCACCGCAGCGAGCGGAGCGAAGCGAGGAGCGCAAGAGGCTGGGGAGGTGTGAGGCCGTCGCGGTGCGGTGCTGTGCGGGGCGGAGTGGGGCCGAGTGGGGCCGAGTGGGGCCGAGTGGGGCGGGGCGGTGCTGTCCTGGCGGACTGAAAGGGCGAGGCGCGCTCGCGCCGTAGGGGAGTCGCCTGCGCGGGCCCTATCCGCGCGGGCGGTGCTGAGAGCGCGGATATCCCGCTCAGCGACCGCGAGCACGCCGAGGGCTTTCACCCGTCACTGTGAGTAGCGGTAGAGCCAACTCCAGGCGAGCGCGTCGAGGGCTTTCACCCGTCACTGTGAGTAGCGGTCACACCACCTCTCACAGCTGACGAACTCGCTGAAACAATGCACCGAAGCTTGTGACCGATCCCGACTCACCCGACAGTCGCGTTCGCGAGCGTCACCGTCCGAACAGACCCGCCGAAACGGGAACCAGTCCAGACCACGCGAATCTCGTCCTCGGGGGCGAAAGCGAAGCCGACGCTCCCCTCGGCGTCGAGGACGTTCTCGTCGCCGTTCGAATCGACCGTCGGGTCGTCAACCGAGAGCGAGTCGCCCGCCTGGATCGGGTAGCCGTAGCCGCGTTCGATCGGGCCCCCGACGTCGCCGACCCAGACCACGCGCGAGGTCGTGTTCGCGCTCACGTCCACGAATTCGAGTGTGAGGTTCTTCGTCGTCCGGTCGGTGATCGCCTGGCCGCCGACGTGTTCGACCGTGACCGTCGCCGTCCCCGAGTCGAACGCGAACTCGAACTCGCTGTTGGGGGTGTCGCGACGGACCTCGTCGGCGTAGAGGACAACCGACCCCGCTGCGGCGGCCGCGACGACGAGCACGACCAGCCAGATCACCGGTCGCTGGAGCCCGGCGCGGTCGTCGGCCCCTGCTCGTCGCGACGTCATCACTGGTGTCTGCGAGGGCCGGGTAGTTAGGTGATGTGGGTTCGAACTGCCGGTCGTCGTGTGAGGTCGACGGCCACGACCTGCTCGGTCCGACAGGTGACCACCAGATCACCCCTCGGTCTGCCACTCGGAACTGCGTGGAGACGACAGTAGTTCAGTCATCTCTCGCGAACCCGAGAATCGAGGAGGAGTCGGGAGCCGTTCGAACGAGCCACGCAGGGACGACCCGGGTGAGCACGACCATTCCGGCGAGTTCGACCAGCGTCTGCGTGACGACGACTGCCGGCACCAGGCTGTAGCCCGTCGGCAGCGCGAGCGCCAGCGGGAGGACGACCAGTGAATTGCGCGTCACCGATGTGAACACGAGTGCTCGGGCTTCGCCCGCGTTCATCCGGACCATCCCCGCGACGAAGCGTCCCAGGAGCGGCATGACGACGAGGAACGCGACGTAGACGGGGACGACCGCGGCGATCTCCTCGATCGAATCTTCGACGCGGGGGAGCTGAGAGGCGATGACGACCAGCAGGGTCGTGCCCATCATCGGAACGGGGAGCCAGCCCATCGTCCCCTGCCACCGGCGGCCGGCGTCGGAGCGGTTCGCCCACAGTTCGGTGAGCCACGCGAGCAGCAACGGAAGCGCGATGAGGAGCAGAAACGCCTCGACGAACGGCCCCGCCTCGATACTGTCCGCTACCTGTTCGCCCATGAACAGCCAGAGGTACACGGGAAGCACGAGGAACTGCACGAGCAGGAGCACCGGCGTCGCGGCGGTGACCTGTTCGGCGTCGCCGTCCGCGAGGTCGGTGAAGGCGATGACGTAGTCGATACAGGGTGTCAGGAGCACCAGAAACGCCCCGAGGAGAAGCGCCGGCTCCTGGGGGAGGAATCGAGTGAGTCCGTAGGCGACGACCGGAACGACGAGGAAGTTCAGCCCGAGCGCGGCAGCCATGAATCGGACGTTGGTGAACGCACGACGAAACCTCGTGAAGGGGATCTCGAGAAACGTCACGTACAGGAGGACCGCCAGGACAGGGGTGATCACCCGCTCGAACAGCGGGGCGGTCGAAGGAAGCCCGACTCCGAAGCCAACAGCGAGGGCAACACTGGCCGCGTAGACGGCCACCTGCCGTCGCTGGAGCCAGTCCCTCGCGTCCATGCGGGTGCTCTTCGAAACGGAACGGAATACGACTGGCGTTCCGTTCGTCTGTCTGCAGAGCGGCTGTCTCGGGTCAAACACCGGCGACGTCGATCCGGTGCGACTGGTACTCTGACACGCTTCGCTAGCTGTGAGAGTTGGTTCGACCGCTACTCAGAGTGTGCGTTGAAAGCCCTCGGCACGCTCGCTAGCTGTGAGAGTTGGTTCGACCGCTACTCACACTGATGGATGAAAGCCCTCGACACGCTCGCGAGTCGCTGAGCGGGATATCCGCGCTCTCCGCACCGCCCGCGCGGATAGTGGCCCGCTCAGGCGACTCCGTTCGCTTCGCTCACCGCGAGCGCACCTCGCCCTTTCAGTCCGCCGGGACAGCACGCCCGCCCCACTCCGCCCCCGCACAGCACCGCACCGCGACGGCCTCACACCTCCCCAGCCTCTTGCGCTCCTCGCTTCGCTACGCTCGCTGCGGTGCTCGTCCACCGAAAGACTCGCTTCGCTCGTCTTTCGAGCCTTCGTTCGCTCCGCTCACGAAGACCTCGCACGGTGTCATCTCGCGCATGAACGCGCTCGACAGCGCGCGCCGCGGCGGCTGGTCCACCAGGCACGCGATACGGCAGCTGGTCGGAAGAGGTGCGAGCTCGCAGACGGCCGGGCCTCGGGAGACGCGTGTCAGTTTAGCAACCAGAAGTTATTTGTCGTCGCTCTAACTCGTTCCGGCACGACTGATGAGGGTCCGTGTGGTCGTGGCGGCACTGTTCGCCGTCACAGTCGTCGGGGGCGGTATCGGAGGGACGGTCGGTGGTGGCGTCGTCACCGAAGCGGACCCATCCGCGTCAGGACTGTCTGTCGACACGTCCTACGGGCCGGCGTCACTCGCGGATAGCCTCGACGACGTCGGCAGTCTCCGGGCGGCACAGGCCAGCGGGACCCTCGCGTCGGACCGTTCACTGCTCCTGGGCGAGACGCTCGTCGTCCGCGTCCGTTCGGAACGCCTGAACGCGTCCATCGCGGCGACGTCGGGTTCCAACACGACGGCGCGATTCCTCCGGGCAGTCGACCGGCGGCCGACCAACGTGACGCTTCGCAAGTTCACCGGTTCGGACGCGTCGCCGCCGGAGATCAACCTCGCGAAGAGCGACGCCCACGTACTCCGTGACGCCGCGAACGCGACCGTCTATCTCGTCGTCGACACCGGGTCGATGACGCTGGTCTCGGCAGACGGCAATCGTACGGTCGACCCCCAGGTCAGGGGTGAGACGTTCGAGGCCGTCGTCGAGTCCACCGAGAACGGCCGTCCGGTCGACGTCCGGGACCAGTTCAGGTTTCTCGGCCCGAACGCGGCCTTCCACTCGTGGACGGCGGGACTGAACTTCCACGGACTCGGACCGGCGACGATTCCCGCGAACACGACGGTGATGCCACTGTCGATACAGACCAACGTCCCACCCGGAACGAACCTGACAGTTCGGGCAGTCACTCCCGACGGGACGACACTCGCGACCCGAGAGGTCCGGACGACGTCGAAGCCCGCGGGACCCAGCGAGGAGGGGCGATTTCTGACAGTCCGGTCGAACGCGACGTTCACCCTGCACGGGGTTATGGCGGAGGACCCTGACGAGTTCAGGCTCCGGGTCGAGCGCGGGCCGGCGACGCTCCGGGTGACGCAGGTCGTCGTCGGGCCACCACCCCGCTGGTCGGATCTGACGGCCACCGCGGACGATACCGACGACGGCACGCGGTTGCGTGTGAGCGCTCGACTCAGGCTCCCCCACGAGGGGCTCTTCGCGGTCCACGGGCCGTCCGGAAACTGGACCACGGCGGCCGCGCCTCCGGGACGGAGCTACCAGGAGGTGGTCGTCACCGGTCTCTCCCGCGACTACACCGGACACGTCGAGACGACGGTTGGTGTGTTCTGGGACGCCAACGAGAACGGCGAACTCGACCAGATCGACCGCCCGTTCAACACCTCCGCGGACGTCGTCGGCACGGGGGACGGTGGCTATCTCTACCACCATCTCCGCGTCGAAGACACGCTCTCCCTGACGCCGACACCGACTCCAACCGAGACGCCGACACCGACACCTACTGCGACGCTGTCACCGACTCCCGCTGCGACGCCGACAGCCGCTCCGACACCCAGTGCGACCACGACTGTCACAGCGACGCCGACTCTCACTCCAGCCGCGACGTCGTCTCAGATGCCAACTCCGGTTCCGACGCCAACTCCGGTTGGAACGTCGACTCCAGTTCCGACGCCGACACCCACGGCCACCTCGGCTTCGACTGTTGCGGACACCGTCTCGACGAGTCCGGGGACAGAGCCATCGACGGCGACCGGCGCAGGGTTCGGCGTGGTATCCGGCATCGTCGCGTTCGCGCTGGTCGTGTGGTACCGACGAACCAGGCGATAGCACGAACCGGGGTCCCGTCGGTCCGAGCGAACCCAACGCCGTTTTGACCCCGGCCGGCGAACTCCCGGGCAATGGACGACGACGTACGCGAGCGGGTCGAGGCCGCCGCAGAGGAGAGTGCGCTCTACAACGCGCTCAAACACGGGAGCAACGCGCAGGTCGGTGCCATCATGGGACCGCTGATGGGGCAGAACCCCGAATTCCGCGAGTACGGCGACCAGGTAGCCGGCGTCGTCGCGCCGGTCGTCGAGCGAGTCAACGGGATGGACGAGGCCGAACAGCGCGACCGTCTCGGCGAGATCGCCCCCGAGAAACTCGACGAACTGGAGAGCGAGGACGAGGGTGAGGAGGACGAACAACCGCTTCCCGATCTCCCGAACGCCGACGAGTACGACGAGATCCGGATGCGGCTGGCGCCCAACCCCAACGGGCCGTGGCACCTCGGGAGCGCGCGGATGCCCGCCGTGATCGGGACCTACAAGGAGATGTACGACGGCTGGATGCTCTGCCGGTTCGACGACACCGACCCCGAGACCAAACGACCGGACCTGTCGGCCTACGACGCCATCCTCGACTCGCTCGACTATCTGGGCTTCGAACCCGACGACGTCCTGCGGGCGAGCGACCGGCTCGACATCTACTACGACCACGCCCGCGAACTGATCGAGCTGGGTGGGGCCTACACGTGCTCCTGTCCCCAGGCGGAGTTTTCGGACCTGAAAAACAGCGGCGAAGCCTGCCCACACCGGGACAAGGACGTCGAGACGGTGCGCGAGGAGTTCGAGGCGATGGTCGACGGCGAGTACACGTCGGGCGAGATGGTCCTCCGGATCAAGACGGACATCGACCACAAGAACCCGGCCCTGCGGGATTTCGTGGGTTTCCGGATGATCGACACGCCCCACCCACGCGAGGAGGCCGCGGACTATCGGTGCTGGCCGATGCTGGACTTCCAGTCGGGCATCGACGACTACCTCACCGGTATCACCCACATCATCCGGGGGATCGACCTGCAGGACTCGGCGAAGAAACAGCGGTTCGTCTACGACTACTTCGGCTGGGACTACCCCGAAGTCGTCCACTGGGGCCGCGTCCAGATCGACGAGTACGACGTCCCGATGAGCACGTCGACGATCGGGGAACTGGTCGAGACGGGCGAACTCTCCGGGTGGGACGACCCGCGCGCGCCGACGCTGGCGAGTCTGCGCCGGCGGGGCATCAGGGGCGAGGCGATCGTCGACGCGATGGTCGAACTGGGCACCTCGACGTCGAACGTCGACCTGGCGATGTCGTCGGTCTACGCGAACAACCGCGACCTGGTCGACGACGAGACCGACCGGGCCTTCTTCGTCCGCGACCCCGTCGAACGCCCGGTTCGCGGCGGGCCCGACGAGGGACAGCCGCCGGTCCATCCCGACCACGAGGAGCGCGGCCGGCGCACGATCCCCGTGAGTGACGCCGTGGTCGTCGAACCGGACGACCTGCCCGGCGCGGGCGAGCGGGTCTGGCTCAAGGGCTACGGCTGTGTGCGCGACACCGGCGACGCGCTCGAAGCGACCGGGGACGACATCGACGTCGTCCGCGACGGTGAGGTAGACGTCGTCCACTGGGCACCGGCCGACGGTCCCGAACTCAGACTCCGGACGATGGACGGAGACATCACGGGTATCGCCGAATCCGGCGTCCGCGACTACGACGTCGACGCGATGGTCCAGTTCGAGCGGGTCGGGTTCGCCAGACTCGACGCGTTCACCGACGACGAGATAGTCGCGTACTACGCACATTCGTAGGAGGACGGCCGACGTCCGTCCGGTACCCGCCGGAACGCCATCGTTCTCTGCCGTGTCGCGAACTGGTACCGTCACGCGAGCGGCTGGCGTGGCCCAGACCAGTTGATCGAGCGATATTTTACCTGCTGGTCGACCCGCATACGAACTGTCTCCCCAAAATAAATATACACTGAGGGACTCTTTGTACAGACGTGACAGCGGGTCTGTGCGACCTGCATGATGTGTCATGGTAATCTGCTTTCTTCCGTCGTGTGCTATCGACGGGGACGGTGGGATATGAGCGTCATCGCTGAGATAAGTATTCCCGCGGCAGATTTCGAGTTGGGGCGCGTCATGGAACTCACACCGACGGCGACCGCGGAACTGGAGTCGTTCGTTCCCGCGGGCGGGCGGGCAGTACCGTACTTCTGGGTTTACAACGCCGATTTCGCGAGTTTCGAGGAGCGGGTGCTCCAGGAACCGGCGGTCGACGCCATCGAGGTGGTCGACTCCTACGACGACCGGATGCTGTACACCGTCGACTGGGCAGCCGAGAACGACTCCGTCTTCCGGACGATACGGAGCGTCGACGCCTACGTGCTGAGCGCGACGGGGACGAGCGACAGCTGGCAGCTCGAACTGCGCTTTCCCTCCCGGGACGCGATGTCGACCTTCCAGGACAAGTGCCAGGAAAACGATATTTCGTTCGAAGTGCGGAGGGTGTACAACCCGAGCGAACCCGGGCAGGGTCCCTGGTTCGGGCTGACCGACCGCCAGCGCGAGGCGCTCGTCCTCGCCGTCGAACGGGGCTACTACGACATCCCGCGCACGTGTACGACCGTCGAACTCGCCGAGGAACTCGGCATCTCCGACCAGGCCGTCACCGAACGACTCCGCCGCGCGATCAACACGCTCACGAACAACACCATCCTCACGTCGTGAGCGGGAACGTCGCGACGCGATACGCTCTCGGCGGCCGAGATACGCCCACGCCGCTCCCCTCCGGCGGTCGACACGGCTCTTCGGGGCAAAGTTTACGTACGCAGGCGTGAGACATCCTGACACCGATGGCTATCGATCCGGCGTTCGAGGACAACCGCGAGATCGCAGAGGAACACGACGGCCACAACGTGTGGGGGCCGGTCGAAGAGCCCGAGACGCTGGGGATCCACGGGACACACGTCGCCGTAGACTTCGACATCTGCCTCGCTGACGGTGCCTGCCTGGAGGACTGCCCCGTCGACGTCTTCGAGTGGGTCGACACGCCCGGCCACCCAGAGAGCGAGATCAAGGCCGACCCCGCCCACGAGGACCAGTGTATCGACTGCATGCTCTGTGTGGACGTCTGCCCCGTCGACGCGATCGACGTCGACCCCGGCCGCGCCGGCCGTATCTGACGGCTACGACGGCTGTCTCTGAGTGGGCCGATACTTTCTCCGTTCGCGCCCCGTCACGCCTCGTTCGACTCGCCGGTCGACCAGTTCGCACTGCCTGTCGACCGCGTCTGCCGTCACACACCTGAGACGCGTCACACCTCCGAATATTCGGCGGACGAAAAGCTTACGCATTCGCCGCACCGCGTTTCGAATATATGGGACGTGATAGCAATGCGTAGTGTCGTACTGACGAAGGGCGTGCCCGACTTCAGGGAGGGGCAGGTTTCCTTCGACGAGGACGGCCACCTGGAGCGCGGGAAGACCCCGACGGTGATGAATCCCAACGACAAGTACGCCCTCCGGGCGGCGCTCCAGACCAAGGTCCGCCACAGCGGGACCGTCTCCCTGATGAGCATGGGCCCGCCCGGCTACATGGAGGTGCTCCAGGAGGGAATGAGAGACGTCTACGCCGACGATCTGTACCTCCTCTCGGACCGCGAGATGGGCGCCGCCGACACCTGGGCGACCGCCATGACCGCCGCGACCGGCATCAACAACCTGGATGAGGAACCAGACCTCGTCTTCGCGGGCTTCAAGACCGCGGACGGGGAGACGGGCCACACCGGCCCCCAGACCGAGTGGTGTCTGGACATGCCCCTGATCACGCACGTCATCTCGCTCGACGTCGACCCCGACGAGGAGGTCGTCCGCGCGAAACGCCTCGTCGAGGCCGAGGCCGACGAGATCGAGACCGTCGAAGCGCCCCTGCCGGCGTTCATCGTCACGGATCCGGAGTTCGAGGCGTCCTACTACCGCGCGGAACATCGCCTCAAGCACAAGGACCTGCGCGAGGTGACCCAGGACCGGGCCGACGAGTTCGGGGAGTACCTCGACGACGACTCGGAGAAAGAACCCACGGACTGGGACCGCTTCTCGATGTGGAACCACGCCGACCTGAACCTCGACCCGGACTACATCGGCCTCGACGGTTCCCCGACCATCGTCGCTGGCGTCGACCCCATCCCGAAGGCACCCTCCGAGCGGGAGGCGACGCCGGTCGACCCCGACGACGAGGCGGCCATGGAAGAGCTCGTCGACGAACTGACGCCGTACGCGGCAGGTGACTGACGATGCCCGAGATAGACCCCACCGAACTGGAGATCGCCGAACTCGGCCCGAAGATCAAAGACGTCGACGACGCCGACGAGTTGCGCGAGATGCTCGAACTCGAGGAGGGCGGCGAGGACCGCGTCCCGGTCAAGACGCTCATCGAGGACCGCATCGAGAAAGTCGAGGCCGAAGACGAGGAAGTCGACGCCGACTCGATCGACCTGGATGAGATGACCGTCGCGGACCTGGCAAACGCCGTCCGCGACATCGAGGACATCGAGGTACTCGAGAGTCTGCTCGAACAGGAGAAAGCCGGCCAGGACCGCAAGACCGCGAAGAACCGGATCGAGAGCCAGATCGAGGCCGTCACCGGCGGCGACGACGAGGACGACGTCGAACTCGAGTACGTCCCGCCCGAGGAGAAACACCCCGACCTCGACCACCCGACCGCCGACAAGCAGTGGATCGAGAGCATGGAGGACGGGGTCTACCGCGACATGTGGGTCTACTGTGAGACCCAGCACGGCGAACTCATCGACGTCTCCCGCGAGATGCTCGGCAAGGCCCGCCAGATGATGGACGGGTACAACGCCTCGGCCGGCGAGACGAGCGGCGGGGGCGACGAGACGACCACCGGGTACGGCGGCGCCGAGGACGGCACCGAAGAGGACGTCGTCGCCGTGATCGTCGGCGAAGACGTGGCGGACCTCGCCGACGAAGCTATCGCGTACGGTGCCGACAGGGTCGTCTACCTCGAGGACCACCGACTGGGCCGCTTCCGGCACAAGCCCTACACGGAGATATTCGTCGACATGGCCCGCGCAGGGGGGCAACTCGCGAGCGAGGGCAAGGAAGACGTCGACTGGAAGGACTACGACGAGCCTCGCTACACGCTGTTCCCCGCGACGAACAACGGCCGGGACCTCTCGGCGCTGGTGCAGGGCGAACTCGACTCCGGGCTGGCATCGGACTGTTCGGGCCTGTACATCACCGACGCCATGATCTCCAACCCCGCCAAGACCGGCGTCCCGGGCGACAGCAAGGAGTTCGACCGCATCTTGCACATGAAGCGTCCGGACTTCTCCGGCTTCGAGTACTCGACGATCCTCTGTATCGACAAGCCCTTCCGGGACTTCCACCCGCAGGGCGCGTCGGTCATCCCGGGGAGTTTCGAGGTCCCCGAAGCCGACGAGGAGCGCGAAGGCGAAGTAGTCGAGTACCGGATGGAACTGGACGAGGACTGGTTCGCCGTCGACGTCACCGAGTACGACACGCTCGACAGCGGTATCGACCTGACCGGTCACGACGTCGTCGTCGCGATGGGGCGCGGGATCCAGGACGACCCCACCGAAGGGATCGAACTCGGGCTGGACCTCGTCGACGCGTTCGACGACGCGGCGTTCGGCCTCTCCCGTGGCGTGATAACTTCCTCGTACAGTTTCGACGGCCACGTCGAGCAGTACATCGGTGAGGACCGCCAGATCGGCGAGTCCGGCCAGGTCGTCGAGCCCGACGTCTACATCGCGGCGGGCATCTCGGGCGCCATCCAGCACAAGGTCGGGATGGACGAGTCCGATACGATCATCGCGATCAACACGGACCCCGACGCCGACATCCGGGACTTCTCGGACTACTACGTCGAGGGCGACCTCTTCGAGGTACTCCCCAGGCTGACACAGGCGGTCGAGGAGGGCGAACTGGCGGCAGCACTCGCGGAGGCGAGCGACGACTGATGACCGCCCCGCCCGTCGAACGCGCGGAGAACGCGCGACACGCAGACAGAGCAGTGAACGCTGACGCAGACACAGCCGAGATCCAACGATGACCGACGACTACGAACACTACGAGGCAGTCGTGGTGGGCGCCGGACCAGGTGGCGCCGCCGCGGCCGCGACACTCGCACGCAACGGAGTGGAAACGCTGGTACTCGAACGCGGCGTCGACGCCGGGTCGAAAAACGTTTCGGGAGGATTGATCTACGCCGAGGAGTCCTCACCCTACACTATCGACGACCTGTTCCCCGACTTCCGCGAGGAGGCCACCGAGCGGGACGTCACCGAACACTACATCCACAACGTCTCCGGCCGGAACGTCAAGACCTTCGACCTGCACGGGTTGCACACCCACGACACCGAGTGGGCCGACGCCGTCCTCCGGCGCAAGATGGACTCCTGGCTCGCCGAACGCGTCCACGAGATGACCCGCGAGACGGGCGGGGGCCTGCTGACGGACGTCCGCGTCAACGGCCTCCTCCGGGAGGGCGGGCGCATCGTCGGCGTCACTTGCGACGAACTCGACCCCATCCGGGCGGACGTGATCGTCGGCGCCGACGGCGTCAACTCTGAACTCGCCCGCGACGCCGGACTCATGGACTGGGAAGAACCCGAGGAGTGGTTCCAGGGCGTCAAGGCCGTCGTCGACATGCCCGAGGGGGCCATCGAGGAACGGTTCAACGTCGACGAGGGCGAGGGCGTCGCACACCTGTTCTCGGGCGACCTCTTCGAGAACGCCAGGGGCGGCGGGTTCCTCTACACGAACGAGGACTCGCTGTCGATCGGGACCGTCTTCCACCTCGACTCGATCGCCGAGAACCGCTACGAGCCCCAGGAGTTGCTCGACAACCTGCTGACCCACCCGCTGATGGCCGAGTGGCTCGGCGACGAGTACAACGAACTGGAGTACAGCGCGAAACTCGTCCCCGATTCGAAGAAGGTGGCCCATCCGTCACCCCACCGCGACCGACTCCTGCTCGTGGGCGACGCCGCCGGGCAGATGCAGGCCCAGGGGCCGATCATCAAGGGGATGAACCACGCCGTCACGGCGGGCGCACTCGCCGCCGAGGCATTCGTCGACGCCCGCTCGCGTGGCGACGCCTCCGAGGCCGGCGCCCGCTACGAGCACAAACTCGAGAACGAGGGCGTCATGGACAAACTCCGGCCGACGCGCTACAAGACCCTGGGGAAACTCGGCGAGGCCGAACCGGTCGCGTCGGTGACCAACGCCGTCGCCGACTCCGCCGTCGGTCGGGCCGCCATGGGCGTGCTGGGCAACAACCTGGAGCGCCTGTTCAACTCGCCGTTCCTCATGGGGATGTTGCCCGACACGAAACTGGGCTACGTGACCGTCCCGACGGTGATCGCCGAGGAACTCGGCGCGCCGGTCGCGGGCGAGAACACGATCGAACCGCCCGAACTCGACGACCGCATCGGCGACCTGACCTACGACATCGACGAGGGCAACCCCCACATCGAGTTGCGCGACAACTCCTTCGCCGCCAGCGGCACCGCGGTGACGGCCTGCCCGGTCAGCGCGAAGGACTTCGGCGGGGGCTGTTACCGCGACGAGTACGTCGGCTCGAACGGCAGCGAGGAACACGTCGTCAGCCTCGACACCCAGCCCTGTGTCGAGTGTGGCACCTGTGCCGTGGTCGCCGACACGGACTGGACCCACCCGCGGGGTGGCAAGGGCGTCGAGTACAAACAGGGGTAGCGCGCCTTCTCGACGCGGCAGTTTCTCGCGGCCCCCGCGCCGGTGGGGTCGTCGGCTTGCAGGTCGTTCGCGGGACAACAGTTAAGTCGTGCTGACAGGTAGGGTTCGACCGTGAGTACGCCCGGCGGGAGTTCCCTGGTCAGAACGGCGGTTCGAGACCTCCGCGAGCATCCGATGCGAATCGTTCGTGCCGGGTTCGTCCTCGCGGTCGTGCCGGTCGTCGCGGCGGCGTGTTTCAGCACGTTCACCTTCCTCACCCTGCTTCTGGACCCGGTGTATTTCGACCTCGTCTCCTACGACACCTACCGGATGCTGACGGGGTTCGTCGCGCCGCTGGCGCTGTGTACGACGCTCGCGGTCTTCGGACTCCTGGACGCGCTGTTCGTCTCGGCAGTCGCCACCGACGACGGGTTCCTGGCAGCTACCGGGCGGGTCCGGGCGAACCCGTGGGGCATCGCCCTCTGGGTCGGCGCGTTCGTCGTCGCGTTCTGGCCGTTCCGGCCGGTCGTCCTCCCGCAGTGGACGCTCGGCTGGGTGCTCGAAGCGCTGCCCGTCTTGCGCGGGGAACTGGGCTGGCTGCCCGTGGCGCCGGTCGTCGGTGCGGTCGCCGCCGTCGTCGCTCTCGCAGCAGCGACGTTCTTCCTCGCGCCGCTGACAGTCGTCGACGGCCGCTCGCCCCGGGCGGCACTCGCCGCCAACCTCCGTCTGCTCCGCGCCGCTCCCGTCGAGACGGCGGTCGCGGTATCCCTCGGCGTCGCGTCCGTTCTCGCGGGGTTCCTCGCGGTCTGTCTCGGAATTTTCGGCCTCGCGTTCGCGTTCGGGATCTGGATATTCGGGCTCGTCTTGCTCCCGTTCGCCCTCGTCTCGCTCGCCCTCGGGTTCACCTGCCTGGCCGCCGGCTACGCGTTCGCGCGGACGCTCCTGGTCGAGGCCTACCGTCGCGGGCGTCGCCGCCGCGCGGGCGGACCCGGAGACACTTCCCCACAGGCGCCGATCGATCCGTCGTGACCTCCCCCTACCGCGACCGCATCGAGACGCTGGCCGCCGACGCGCGGGCCGACCGCGAGGCCTTCGAACCGCCGGCCGACCCGCCCGACGAGGAGCGCGCGGTCCGATTCCTCCGGGAGGGTTTCGGCGAGACCCTCGCCGTCTACGTCGACGCCCGCTCGGGGGAGTGGGACCGCTTCGACACCGACGAGTTCGCCGACCTCGAGGGCGCGATGAACACCTACCTCGAACTCTACGCGGCCTGTTACGGCGTTGACTACGACGCGGACTTCACCGTCCGGGAGGCCGCCGAGGCGCTGATCGACACCCACAACGTCGTCGACGTCGCACGCGTCCTCACCGGCGTCCCCGACCGCGACGAACCGGGCGCGGGCAGTAGCTGGCCGACGCGGGACGAGAGCGGCCGATCGGAGCGGTGACACGAGCGGTGACAGGACCGCCCGCCAGCGCCGCCTCTGGCCGTTCGTCTCACTGACCAGATCCGTGAACAACCGTTAAGTAGAGTGGGGTGATATCACATCCCATGCAGCTCACGGAGACACTGGAGTTCGACCACGACGACCGGCGCGACATCTACGACTACGTCGAGCGCCACGGCTCGGTCGAACCCGGGCGGGCGCGCCAGGCACTCAACATGGAACCGCGCGCGTTCGGCCACCACGTCGCCATCCTCAAGCGCGACGGCGTGCTCGAGGAGGCGGGTGGCCAGCTCCGCATCGCCTACGAGGACGACGCCGAGACGGAGTTCCGTTCCGAGGGCGTCGAGGTCCGCATCCGGCAGGCCCGCGAGGAGGACCTCACCGGCCTCGTCGGCGTGATCCGCGAGTCCATCGGCGGCGGCACCTACGTCGACGCCGAGACGGTCGCCGACGTCGTCGACCACGAGGAGGTGCTCCTGCGCCACAACGAACTCGAATCGCGCGTGTTCTTCGTCGCCACCGTCGATAGCGAGGTCGTCGGCTGGGTCCACATCGACGTCAACGAGACCGACAAACTGGCTCACACGGCCGAACTCACCGTGGGCGTCCTCGAGGAGTACCGCGGCCGCTCCATCGGGAGCGAACTCCTCGACAGGGGTGTCGAGTGGGCGAGAGACCACGGCATCGAGAAGATCTACAACTCCATCCCGGCGACCAACGAGCGCGGCATCGAGTTCCTCGAGGACCACGGCTGGGAGACCGAGGCCGTCCGCGCGAACCACTACAAGTTCGAGGACGACTCCGTCGACGAAGTGATGATGGCGACCACTGTCTGACCATCGGCGAGTTCGGGCGTGGTCGAGCGGTCTGGGGCAATGTTTCTCGCCTTCGGCGTCCCCGGTCAGCGACGGCTCAGTCGCCGGGCGAGCAGATACCCCGAGCCCGCGCCGACGATCTCGGCGACGAGGACGACGGTCGCGACGAACAGCAGGAAGATCCCCCCGATGAGGATCCCCAGCATCGAGACGCCCGCGGTCACGAGGATCCGCTCGTACCAGGCCGCCTCGGTCGCTCCGAACCCGATCGTGGCGCCGATACCGACCGCTGTCAGGAGGAAGACGACGATGACCGTCGTGAACGGGATCAGGACGATGCTACCGACGATCTTCAGATCCGTGCTCCGGCCGGACAGGCCACGTTTTCGGGCGACCCGGACGGCGACCACCGTACAGACGAACGGGACGACGACGAGCGCGACCACGTGATACAGCGGCGACACCGACATGAACTCGAAGGCCCCGTTGACGATGGCCTCGCCGAGACTCGACGAGCGACCCAGTGCGTACGGCACCAGAAAGTACGCGACAATACCGGCCAGCGACGCGATACCTCCTCCGGTGAGGCCGACGACGAGCGCGCTGTCCCCCCGTGCCCGCCCGACCAGGCTTCGTACTCCCACACCCGTCAATACGACGATAGGTGGGATAAGTGTGTCCCCCGGGTGTATCGATGGGCTCTCTCGATTCCCGGTGCGAACCCCGTTCGTTCGGCTGGAAATCCGCCGGACGTCGGTGTAATTTCCGCCGGCCGTCCCGCTCGCGAAGTCACCCCCAATAGCCTATTGAGTACTCCCGAGAGCTCATATCAGATCCGAGCGGACCGGATCGGAATGGGCCGAACCGGACCGGACCGGGCCGGGTCTGACCGCCAGTCACGGCCACTCGTCGCCGGTCTCGTCGAGGGGGTCGGCCACCACGCCGTCCTGTCGGGCGACGACGCGGGCGTGGCCGGCACAGACCACCCGGTTCTCGGCCCACGGGATGTGCAACTCGACGACGGCTTCCTCCTCGCAGTCTGCCTCGCTACACGTGGGCATACCCGACACTCGACGTGCCGGGACCAAGAGTCTGTTCGAGGTGAGCGGTGATGGAAGACAGTGACCTGGACGACAGCACCGCACTTGACACGGTGCGATGAAAGCCCTCGGCGCCAGCACCCCTCGCGTTCATCTAGTCGTCTGAGCGACCCCTATCCGAGCGAACGCAGTGAGCGAGGATATGTCGCTCAGCGACCGCGAGCGGCCCGAGGGCTTTCATCGTACGATCACGAGTGCGGTCCAGTCTGTCCGAGGGCCGCTGGAACGGGAGAGTCCAGACCGTCACGTCACCGGCAGTCGTTCGCTACCGTCACCGGTAATCACTCGACGCTGTCACCGACGATGGCAGTCCTGAAGGCCGCTGCGTCGTCCTCGTCGGAGTACCAGGACGCGTAGTGCGTGTACGCCCCGCGCATCCAGCAGACACCGAGATCCGGGTGGCTGTTCCACGGCACCACCGGGCGGACGTTCTGGACGTCGGCGTCTACGACCTGCTCCCTGCGCCAGACGCTGTTCGCTGCCCGCTGTCCGTCACCGACGCGTTCGAAGCGGACGAGCGCGCTGCTGTCGTGGCTGCCGACCGAGGCGTAACAGACCCCCGGCTCGTCGTGGTCGAGGACGACGCCGCCCGAGTAGTACCGCTCGTGGTTGTCCTCGCCGGCGACGATGTACCTGCCGCCGTGACACAGCAATTCGTCGTTCCAGCCGTCGTCGTCCCGGCTACCATCGTCCAGGCCGTCGTCCTCCTGATCGTCCCCACTCCAGCGGGCGTACCGATAGCGATGGTCGTCGTCGGAGACGAGCTGACTGTACACCAGCTGTGGTTCCCCGCCCGCAGTCGAGCAGTCCCAGATCCAGGCGTCGTCACCGGTCGCCTCGGAGTCGAACACCGGCGTCGTCTCGTAGATGGATACGGGAAGCGAGTCCTCTGAGACCCGGCCGAGCACGGTGTCGTCCGACGCGCGGACCGCCTCGCCGTCGTATCGGGCATGGTAGACGTGCCGGTGTGGGTCGTTGCCGCCGCCCATCGCGTGTGTCAGTCCGAGGTGGACCTCGCCGTCGTGGGCCCGCGAGACCTTCGCGTAGACACACCACCCCTCGCCGCCCGTCGAGACGAGTTCGCGCTGGTCGGTCCACGTCTCGCCGCCGTCGGAGGAGACGACGTCGACCACGGACCCGTGGTTTCGCAACAGGAGGTGGAGGTCGCCGTCGATCCAGCGCGGGTTCGGGTAGGTGACCGACGGGTCGGGCCCGGGTTCGATGGTACGTTCGGGGTCGAACGCCGCGACGCTCTCGGGATGCGTCGAGACGCGGTAGTGCACCGCCGGGCCGCCGTGTCTCGTGTAGAAGACGACCAGTCGCCCGTCGGGTCTGACCGCGATGGTCGGGTCGTCGTGGTCGTCGCGCTCGTAGTCGACGTGGAGGTCACTCGTCGCGAGTTCCCCGTCGTCGTGGTCGTACTGTCCGACCCGGATGTCGCCGTGTCGGGTGATCCAGCCGACGTAGGTCCTGTCGTGGCGACCACTGTGTCGTATCGCTCTCGGGTCCTGGAACCAGCACCAGGCGCCGTCGTCGGTCACGGTCACGCGGCTCACGTCACCTCGCGCGGACCGCCGGCGCTTGAACGTTTTGCTGTCCCGCTCAGAACACGAGGACACCGACCATCACGACGAGCACGCCCGCGGTCAACAGCAACTGGACGAGCGTCGAGGTGAGCATCCCGACGAGGGTGATGCCGGCAGCGCGGGCGCTCGCCTCGGCGTCCTCGTTCTCGACGTAGGTCAGCCCGAAGACGGTCCCGGCGGTCCCGAGGAGAAACCCGATCGGCCCGAAGGCGATCAGTCCGACGAAGCCGACGAGCGTCGCCGCGATGGTCGTCCTGTTCGACGCGCCGCCGGCCTTCGCGGAAACCGCGCCCGCGAGCCACTCGGCGGCCATCGCGAGGAGTGACACGAGCACGAGCCCCGAGAGGAGCCAGAGACCCGGGTCGCCGAATCCGTTGGCGAACCAGTAGGTCACCACGCCCAGCAGCGAGAGCAGGCCGCTCGGGATCACCGGTGCGACGCTGCCGACGACGCCGCCCGCGAGGAGGACGAACGCCAGCACCACGAGGAGGTTCGGGAGTGCGCCGAGCCCCGGGATCGCGGGCAGCGTCGGGAGAAGTTGCAGGGCGCTGGGCGTCTCCGCGGCGAGTTCGGGGTGGAGGGCTGGGGTCACTCGAATCGCTCCAGTTCGTCCGCCACTAAGGGACCCCCGTATCGTGAAAGCAGCGGTCGGACGGCCTCGCCCAGCGCCCGCATGCACTCGCTACGTGCGACGTAATCCAGTTCCTCGGTGACAGAGCCCCACGACTCGCCCTGGAGTGCCTTCCTGACGAGGAGCCGTTCCTGCCGAGCCGTGAGGACCCTCCCGTCGTCACTGGACGGGGTTTCGGTATCAGCGTCGACGAGATACCGGAGCGTTAGCCGTCTGAGCGGACGTGGCGCGGTATCGAAGATGCTCGCACCGTGGGGCAGGCCGGCGAGGTGGCGCCACTCAACGTCGTCGAGGTCGAGTTCGGGCGTCGCGTCCACGCTGGCGAGTGTCTCCCTGACAACGTCGGGGTCGGCGTCGTCGAGGGGGTCCGAGAGCACCGAGAGGATCCGCCGGCAGAACCAGCGGGCGTGGCGCTCGGCCAGTTCCCGGCCGGCGTCGCTCGTCGGACGGAGCATGACAGCCGAGTACTCCCCGCTGGCGTCGTTGCGACTCGTCGAGAGGTGCACGGCGTGAAAGCCGTTCGCCCGCCAGAACCGCAGCAGTTCGGGCGTCGCGCCGAAGCCGGTGCCGAGCCAGTCGACGGCGTCACCCACCTCGCTTTCGACTTCCCGGAGGAGCCGCGAGCCGAAGCCACGCGAGCGGACTGCCGGATGCGTCGCGATCCGCAGGACGCGCTGGCCGACCGGGACGCCGGCCGCTTCGTCGCGTAACTGGCTCGTGAGCACGTCCGGGACCATGTTCCCCCGAATCCGACCGCCCTCGTACATGTGGGCTCGCAGGTCTGCGGGGAGGTCCCCTTCGCGGGCGAGCAGCGCGACCGAGCAGACGTGACCCTCGCGAGTGAGCGCACGCACGGAGACGTTCGGTGCGTCCAGCAGTCGGGCGAGGTCGTCCGGTTCTGTCCGGTAGTGGGCGAGCACCAGCAGGCCGAACGTCTCCCGGAGCAGGTGCTCGTCGGCGAGCAGGTCTTCTGGGGTGAGCCGGCGATAGGTCGCCTCCTCGGGCGTCGCGTCCTCGACGAGCGGGTCGACTGCGGGCGAGGCGTCGAGCAGGAGCGCACGAAACGCCCACGATTCGACCGGGTCGGCGGCGGCGTACCTGATCGGATCGGCCAGAGTCACGTCGGTCACCTCGTGGTCGGAGTCGGCCAGCCGATCGCGGAACCGCACCGAGAACCCCCGACCGGCGCCCTCGTAGCCGTGGACGGTCGTCGCGAACGCGACGCTCGGCGCTTCGAGCAGTCGTTCGAGCGTCCCCACTGGCAGGGCGGCGGCCTCGTCGACTATCAGTGCGTCGGGCGCGCCGGCGGAGTCCTGTCCGGTGACGGCCCCGGCGGCGTCGTCGGGGCGCAGGAAGCGAACGCTACCGCCCTTCTCGCCGGCTGTTTCGACCTGGGGCGGGTCGGCGTCGGGAGTTCCGCCGAGGACACCGGCGTCTTCGAGCACTTCGCGAGCGCGAGCGAACACTTCTGCGGCGTTCCGGTAGGACGGGGCGGTCACGAGTACGTCCCGACCGTCGAGTGCGAGCGCGCCCGCCGCCAGCCCCGCGGCACTCGATTTCCCGCGGCCGCGGTCGGCCTCGACGACCAGCGCATGCCCGGGTTCGCCCAGTCGCTCCAGCGCGGCGACGGCGTCGGCCTGGTCGGCCGTTCGACAACGGTCGTAGACCGCCGCGGGGAACGTCGCGTCGTCGGGTTTGCCTGGCGGTTCCCGTGGAAGCCTTGGTGCCGGGTCGGTAAGGCCGTCACGTAGCATCTGGTCCCCATCGACGTCGACGATGGCGATGCCGGGGTGAACCCGGAGGAGCGAAACGAGCCGCGAGCGGAAGTGGCCGGTCACGTCGTCGACGCCGAACGGTGGGACGGCCAGCCCATCGTCGAAGCCGTCGCGGCGGTCGGGCCAGTCGTCGAGGGGCGGGACGAGGAGGACGAGCAGTCCGCCGCCGTCGACGGCCCCCACTGCCCGGCCGATGGCGTTGGGTCGACACTCGTCGTGACAGTCGAGGACGAGCGCGTCGTGGGTGGTGCCGAGCAGCTGTGTGACCCGGTCGGGGTCGACCCGCTCCCATGGCGTGTCGGCCGCCGTCCCGACGTAGGTGACGCCTGCCGGGTCGACGTCGGTGACCCCCATCGCGTCGACGTCAGTCGCGTCGAGGGCCGAGATCGCGGCCTCGCGTGTCCGACCGGTGTCGCCACTCAGGACGAGCAGGCGACGCTCGTTCGTGGCGACGGCCTCCTCGCGCAGTTCGCGGGCGACCCGGTCGGCTGACATGGGCCCATCTCGGCCGCCGAGGGGCAAGGAAGCTCCGGTCGCGATGGCGGGGCGGTCCGATCCGGAGTGGCGGAGCGGTCCTGGTCCAGGGAACTCCGGCCGGTGTCGAGTGAGACCGCGTGACAGGGCCGAGACGCGGACGAACGCGGGACTGAGCGGCTGTGGACCGTTCGCACGGTGGCGGCCGTTTGGAAGCGCTTTTATGGAGCCGTAGACAACTGGTGGGTACAGCCCACGCGGGGTTGATGATGCTCCTAGCCTCTCAGGAAACTGTGCCGTCTCGCGACGGCCCCGGGGCGACCCGGAACGGCGGGGGAGCGCGAGCCCACGCGTGGGAGGTGATCCAATGCCAGTATACGTCAATTTCGACGTGCCCGCGGACCTCGAGGACGACGCCCTCGACGCCCTCGAAGTGGCACGAGACACGGGAACAGTAAAGAAGGGAACGAACGAGACGACCAAGGCGATCGAGCGCGGCAACGCGGAGCTCGTCTACGTCGCCGAGGACGTCCAGCCCGAGGAGATCGTCATGCACCTGCCCGAACTGGCCGACGAGAAGTCGGTCCCGTTCGTGTTCGTCGGTGCCCAGGACGACGTCGGTCACGCGGCGGGGCTGGAAGTCGGGAGCGCGGCGGCCGCCATCGTCGACGCCGGCGAGGCCCAGGGCGACGTCGACGACATCGCCGACAAACTCGAGGAACTCCGGTAGAGACCGATGAGCGCAGAAGAATCCGACGAAGACGGTGGTTCCACGCCCGCCGAAGTCATCGAAGTCGTGGGCCGTACCGGGATGCACGGCGAGGCGATGCAGGTCAAGTGTCGCATCCAGGGCGGCGAGAACCAGGGCCGTATCATCACCAGGAACGTCCTCGGGCCCGTCAGGGAGGGTGACGTCCTCCAGCTGCGCGAGACGGCCCGGGAAGCCGACCAGATAGGTGGTCAGTGATGCCCCGAAACCGAGAGTGTGACTACTGTGGCACCGACATCGAGCCCGGCACCGGGACGATGTTCGTCCGCACCACCGGCTCGACGATCCACTACTGCTCCTCGAAGTGCGAGAAGAACGCCAACCTCGGCCGCGAAGCCCGCGATCTGGAGTGGGCCGGCGAAGAAGAGGAAGCCGACGAGGAAGTCGAGGAGACGGCCGCCGACGCCGGGACCGCCGACAGCCGGCCGACCGACATCGAAGACCAGGGCCAGCGCGTCGACGCGCCCGGTGACACGGACGAGGACCTCGAAGACGTCGACCCCGACGCCGTCGATGCAGGTGCGTCCGACCCGGAGGACGTCGAAGCTGAAGCCGAGACCGACGACGAGGCTGACGCCGACGACGAGGCTGACGACAGCGAGGAAGAAGAGGAGACGGAGGCCCAAGCGTAATGTCCCACCACGACGAGCGCACGTTCGTGATGGCAAAGCCCGACGCGGTCCAGCGCGGACTCGTGGGCGAGATCGTCTCCCGACTCGAAGAGCGCGGCCTGAAACTCGTCGGTGCGAAGTTCGTGCAGATCGACGAGGAACTGGCCCACGAACACTACGCCGAACACGAGGACAAGCCCTTTTTCGACGGGCTCGTCGAGTTCATCACCTCGGGCCCGGTCATGGCGATGGTCTGGCAGGGCGCCGACGCGACCCGGCAGGTCCGACAGATGATGGGCGCGACCGACCCCGCCGACGCCGCACCCGGCACCATCCGGGGCGACTACGGGCTCGACCTGGGTCAGAACATCATCCACGGCTCCGACCACGAGGACCCCGGCTCCAACGAGCGCGAGATCGACCTGTTCTTCGACGAGGAGGAACTCGTCGACTACGAGCGCGCCGACGAACCCTGGGTCTACGAGGACGAGGACCACTGAACGTCTCACTTCGTTCGACGTCTGGGGGATGTGCCGGCCACGTTCGGACTGCGAGCGTGCTCGCAGCCCTCGTCTTCGGCTGCTCGGTGCAACCCACGATACCGCATGAGCGGTGAAACCACCGGTACTGAGAGTGCGGCGCCGGGACCCCCAGGTCTCGACAGAGCACGAGCGAAGTGGCCGACCCCATCGTTCACGATTTGACGAACGCACCGCTCGCGAGCGGTAAGTGAGTCGACCCCGGAACACCTTTGGCCGACCCCTCTCACCAGGCGATTATGACAGACGTCACCGTCGAGGAGATTGATTACCGGGCGTGGGAGGACTGTCTGCGACTATCGAACGGCGTCGTCGAACTCGTCGTGACCGTGGGGATGGGCCCGCGCGTACTGGGCTGTGGGTTCGTCGACGGCGAGAACCTGTTCTACACGGACGAGGACAAAGAGCCGCTGCTGGGTGACTACGTGATCCACGGGGGCCACCGCCTCTGGCACGCGCCGGAAGACGAGGAGCGCACCTACGTCGTCGACGACGACCCCGTGGAGTGGACCGAGACCGAGAGGGGGATCCGCCTCCACCAGCCGACCGAGGAGTCGACGGGGATCACGAAGACGATCAGCCTCGCCTTCGTCGAGGACGAACCCGAAATCGAGGTGACACACGAACTCGCAAACGACGGGGTCTGGACGGTCGAACTCGCGCCGTGGGCGGTCACCGTGATGGACGCCGGCGGGACCGCCGTGCTACCGCTCTCGCGGGGCGACCCCGAGTCGGTGTTGCCCGACCGGTCGCTGTCGCTGTGGCCCTACACGGACATGACCGACGAACGACTGACCTTCGGTGACGAGGCTCTCTTCGTCGACCAGACCGCCCCCGGGGAGGGGCCGCTCAAGGTCGGTGCCTCGGCCGCCGACGAGTGGGCGGCCTACGTGGTCGACGACGTCGCCTTCTGCAAGGAGTTCGCTCACGACGAGACGGCGACGTACCCGGACGGCGGGTCGGCGGTCGAGGTGTACGCAGGGACCGACTCCCTGGAACTCGAGACGCTCGGGGCACTCCGGGACCTCGAACCGGGCGAGTCGGCGGTCCACACGGAGACCTGGCGGCTGGTCGACGGCGTCGGCGAGTGGGAGTCGGCCGCCGACCTCCGGGCCGCCATCGAGTGACCTGCGCGGTAGTCGGAGAGTAGCCTGCCCGTCGGTGTCCGAGTAGCCTGCCCGGCGGTCGGAGCGTATCCAGGTCGTTCGAGGGTTCCAGACCGTCGCCGGCGGGTGGTTTCACTGGTAGAAATCGGACTGATAGGTTTTTTGCCCCCCCTGTCCAATGTGGGGGCGTGCAGACGACATCGGCCAGGGATATCAGGGCGGTCCTCGACGAGTCGGGGCCGGATTACGAGGAGTTCAGTTTCGAGCCCGCCGTGGGTGGGACCAGGGCCGACGTCTTCCTCGTCTCGCTCGTCGTCGACGGGACCGAGTACGAGGTGGTCGTGAAGTTCAAACCCGAAGGGGACGACCGCTTCGCCGTCGAGCCACGCCTCCACGAGTACGTGGCCGACCGGACCGAGTTGCCGATCCCGCGGATCCTCGTGTTCAAACAGGAACCGGCGGTCGACGTCCCGCCCTACTTCGTGACCGAGCGGGTCGAGGGGGACAACCTGGCGGACCGCTACGGGGAGATGACCGACGACCACTGGGACCGCGTCATCTCTCAGGTGGGAACGATCCTCGGCGACCTCCACGAGGGCATCGCCTTCGAGGCGTTCGGTCGACTGATGCTCTACGACGACCGCATCACGATCCGCAACTGGCGGGGCGACTGGCGGGAGTACTTCGGCGATCTGACGCGGAGTCACATCGACTACCTCGACCGGACACCCTTCGCGAGCGTCGAGTCCCGCGCCCGCGAGGCTCTGGAGGTGGGCCTGAGCGAGGTCCCCGAGGACGGCGTCCCGCGACTGGTCCACGACGACCTCCAGCCGACGAACCTCCTCTGTCTGCTCGACCGCGAGGAGCCCATCACGGCGGTGCTGGACTGGCAGGACACGCTCGCGGCCCACCCCCACTACCAGCTCGCCCAGGCCGAGTTCCTCTACATCGACTCGACGTTCGACGACCCGGCCGTGCGCGACCGACTCCGCGGGAAGCTCTTCGACGGCTACCGGGAGTACCGCGAGTTCGAGCGCGACGCCGAGTACCAGAACTGCAAGTCGGTCTACCAGCTCTCGACGTTGCTGTGGCGGATGACGGGCTTCGAGGACGCCTTCGACGAGAAGGACCTCGGCCGCGCCCGCGCGGAGTTCCAGTACCGCCAGCAGTTCGACCGACTCGCCGACGATATTCTGGAGTGACCCATACTCCCGAAGTCCGGGCTGAACCCGACTCCCCGACTCTCTCCGGCCCTGTCGCTTCTTTCGCCGAAATAGAAGTTTTTATACGACAGGTCTTCGGACCCTCAGATTGACATGTCCTCCATCGACACACTCGTGACGGACCCGAACGCGTTCTTTCGGGACCGGAGCGAGCGCCCATCCTGGAAAGGTCCCGTCCTGATAGTGACGTTCATCGCAGTGCTGGGTGTGGTCTCGTCGATCGTCCAGTTCCGTGCGACCGCCGACCTGTACACGCAGATGTTCGCCGACGCGGGCGAGGGTGCGGAGGCGGCCGGCACCATCTTCCAGGTGTTCCAGGTCGTCGGCATGGTGATCGGTTTCGTCGTCAACTACGTCGTCTGGGTGCTGATCGCGGCGTTTTTCTACGTCGTCTCGCTGGTGTTCGACGGCACGGGCGAGTTCGCGACGACGCTGAAACTGGTCGGCTGGGGACTCGTCCCGAGCGTCGTCGGGTCGGTGTTCTCGCTCTTTATCACCGTCTACCGGTACGAGATCGAGGGTGTCACCGTCCCGACCGAGGTCACCCAGGAGTCGATGCAGCAGTTCAGCCAGCAGATCTCCGGCGGTCCACTCGCCGCGCTCACAGGGGTGCTGGGGATCGTCTTCACGCTCTGGAGCGGCGTGCTCTGGACGTTCGCGATGAAACACGCACGCCAACTCACGACGCGTAACGCCGCGATCACCGTCGCCCTCCCGGTGCTCGTCGGTATCGTCGTCTCGCTGTGGAGTATCATCAACGCCCTGTGACGATGAATCGAAAACACGCACTCGCACTCGCGGCGATACTCGCACTCGCCGTGGTCCCCGGCATCGCAGCAGCACAGATGGACATCAGTATCTCGTCGGTCGAAGTCACGCCCTCGGACCCGGTCCCCGGCGACGAGATCACCGTCGAGGCGACCGTCGAGAACCTCGCGACCAACGACGCGGGCTACGTCGTCGACCGGATCACCGTCCAGAAGGCCGGCGGCGACGCCGAGGTCTACGACGACGCCGACGACCTCGGGACGATACCCGTCGGCGAGACCAAGACCGTCCCGCTGTCGGTCTCGTTCGACGACGAGGGGACCTACGACCTCCGCGTGAAAGTGTACGGCCACTCGACCGAGACCGACCAGCGGACCGTGGTCCAGTACCCCCTCACGCTCCGTGTGCGCGACCGCCAGCCACAGGTCGACGTCGACGCTAACGACACGGCCGTCGGCGTCGGCACGGACGGGAGCGTCACTATCGCAAACAGTCTCGGCTCGCCCATCGAGGACGTCGAACTCACCGTCGCGGGCGAGGACGTGGCCATCTCGAACCGCCGGGAGGTGCTGGCCACCGTCGAGAGCGGCGCGTCCCGGACGATAGACTTCCAGTACCGTCCGCAGTCGCCCGGCACCCACCGGGTGAACGCGACGCTGTCGTACACGACCGCTGGCGGCACCTCGGGGACGGTCACGGAGACGGTGACGATCCGCGCCGAGCGCGTCCGCCCGCAACTCGACGTCGCGGTCAACGACTCCGTCGTCGGCGTCGAGTCCGGCGGGAGTGTGACCGTCGCCAACGCCATCGGGACGGCGATCCGCAACGTCGAACTCACGGTCGGCGGCGACGGCGTGGCGGTCCGCGACGACCGCGAGGTGTTCACCCGCATCGCCAACGGCGAGTCCGTGACCACCGACTTCGACTTCCAGCCCGGGTCGGCGGGCGAGCACACGCTGAACGCGACGCTACGGTACACGACCGGCAGCGGCGCGGTCCAGACCGTCTCCGAGCAGGTGACCGTCGAGGCCGAGGCGTTGCGCGACCGCGTCTCGATGGACGTCAGCACCGTCCAGGGCGGCAGTTCACAGACGGTCGTCGTCGACGTGTTCAACCAGGGCAACGCCCCGGCGACGAACCTCTCGGTGCGGGGCAGTTCACCCAACGCGTCGGTCGGTCGGGTCCTCCTCGACAGTCTGGGGCCGGGCGAATCCCGGACCGTGCGGCTGAACGCGACGCTGTCGGCCGACCGCGCGGACCTGAATATAGTGGCGACCTACGAGCTGGGCGAGGAGCGCGGGGAGACGTCGGTCTCGACGGCCGTCACCCAGACGCCGGGAACGATCAGCCTCACCGGCGTCCAGGTCGTCCCCGAGGGGGGCCGCCTGCGGGTCTCGGGGAGCGCGAGCAACCTCGGGACGACCGACGCACAGAGCGTCCTCGTCAGCGTCGTCGGGAGCGACCGCGTCACGCCCGTCGAGCCCAACCCCGAGTTCTTCGTCGGCCCGGTGCCGGCGAGCGACTTCGCCTCCTTCGACGTCTACGCCGCCACCGAGGGCAACGTCTCGACGATCCCGCTGGAGATCAGCTACATCGTCGACGGTCGGCAACGGACTCGCACCGTCGAGGTCGACGCCACGGCTGCCAGTCAGATGCTGTCGGCACAGGAACGCGCGGCGACGCGCGACACCGGCGGTGGCGGCTTCCCGCTGGTCCCGGTCGCTATCGGTCTCGTCGTCCTGGTCGTCGTGCTCGCTATCATCGTCCAGGCGTGGAGGACGAGCCGTGGCGGTGATTGAGACGCGCGACGTCGTCAAGCGCTACGAGACGGGCGGGGAGACCCTCACCGCGCTGAAGGGGATCGACTTCGCCGTCGAACCCGGCGAGTTCGTCTCCATCATGGGTCCCAGCGGGAGCGGCAAGACCACCCTGCTGAACCTGCTCGGCCTGCTCGACGACCCCTCGGAGGGCGAGGTGTTGCTCGACGGCGAGGACGTCACCGGCCTCTCGGACAAGCAACAGACCCGCGCGCGCAAGCGGACCATCGGGTTCGTCTTCCAGAACTTCTACCTCATCCCGACGCTGACGGCCCGCGAGAACGTCGAGATCCCGGCGCTGTTCGACCGTGACCCCACCGTCGAGGAGCGTTCGGTCGACCTCCTCGGGCGGATGGGGCTGGGCGACCGACTCGACCACCGGCCGGACGAACTCTCGGGCGGCCAGAAACAGCGCGTCGCCATCGCACGCTCGCTCATCAACGAGCCCCGCGTGTTGCTGGCCGACGAACCGACGGGCAACCTCGACAGGGAGACCGGCCGCCAGATACTCGAGGAGTTCGTGGCGGTGACAGAGCGCGACGTCGCCGTCATCGCCGTCACCCACGACGAACTCGTCAACGACTACGTCGACCGCGTCGTCCGCCTCGTCGACGGCTACATGGGCGAGGAGGCTCCGACCGCCACTGGTGCCGCGGGCGGTTCGGCCGCTAGCGACCCGACCGGGGGATCGACTGCGGGCGAGAGCGCGGGTTCCGACACGACGGGCAGTGTCACCGCAGACGCCGTCGAAGCGGCAGTCACCGACGTGGTCGGTGAGGAGTCGGACGGTGACGGGGAGAACGAACAGGAACCGCACACGGACGGGGACGACGAGGGAGCGACTGCAGACGACTCCGACGCCGAAACCGAAGCCGAGACCGACGCCACCGACGGTTCGCGGGGTGAGAAATCGTGATCGGCAGGTTCTACCGGCGGGTCCCGTCGCTGTACATGGCCCGCCGGAACCTCTCCCGGACGAAAGTACGCTCGGTGCTGGCGGCGCTGGGGATCGTCATCGGCGTCATCGCCATCGCGTCGCTGGGGATGTTCGGGCTGACGCTGCGCTATCAGATCACCGAGAGCCTCGGCGACCTGGGCAACCAGGTGCTGGTGACGCCCGGGGAGGACAGCGACGGGACGATCTCCGAACGGGACCTGCGCGAGATCCAGGCGGTCGCGGGTCCCGGGACGACGGTCGTCCCGTCGAAAGCCAGAGGGACCGTCGTGAGCTACGGACGGGGCGGGGGTGGAGGCGGGCCCGGAAAGCCATCAGCGGGCGGCGAACGGCGGATCGTGAGAGGCATCGAGAACCCCGGCCTCATCTACAACGCCCGCGAGGGGGTGATCCCTGACCCCTACCGGAGCGGTGCGCTGATCGGGCCGTCGATCGCCGAGGAGTACGACCTCGGTCCGGGCGACGCCATCTCGATCAACGGGAGTTCGACGCGCGTCGTCGCCGTGCTCGCATCCGGCAGCGGCTTCGGGTTCATGAACCCCAGCAACGAGATCATCCTCCCCAACCGGGAGTTCCAGCGCCGTGGCTACAGTCAGGTGCTCGTCTCGACACAGAGTTCGACCGTCGCCAACGAGACGGCTGTGGCGCTGCGTTCGGAACTGAACGGCCGCCGGGAACTCGTCCAGGTCCAGGACTTCTCGGACGTGGCCGACAGCATCGGCCAGACGTTCCAGGCGCTGAACCTCTTTCTCATCGGCATCGGCTCGATCTCACTGCTCGTCGCCGGGGTCAGCATCCTCAACGTCATGCTGATGAGCACCGTCGAGCGCCGCGAGGAGATCGGTGTCCTCCGGGCCGTCGGCTTCCAGAAACGCGACGTCCTGAAGATCATGCTCTCGGAGGCGGTCCTCCTTGGCGTTATCGGCGGGATCGCCGGCGCTCTCTTCAGCCTCGTCGCCGGGATGGTGATCAACCACTTCATCGTCGGCGACGCCTTCCTGGCGTTCCGTCCCTCGAACTTCGTCTACGTCGGGCTGGCCTTCGCCTTCGGCGTCGGGACCAGCCTCATGAGCGGGCTCTACCCCGCCTGGAAGGCCGCCAACGAACGCCCGGTCGAGGCGCTCCGGAGCTGAGTTTCTCCGTCCTCTCCGCGGAGCGTGGAGTACGAAACGAAAGATCGGTGAGCGAGCGACTACGTCGACGCGGGGTCGAGCAGCGGTTCGGTGCGGTCGACGGAGATGGCGGCGAACCGTTCGAACCAGCCCTCCTCGCCGGCCTCGAAGGCCTCCAGGGCGTCGCCGACGGTGAAGTGGACGGTGTCGGCCTCGTCCGAGCAGGGGAACACCGAGCACAGTTCGTCGTCCTCGTAGACCGCCAGCGAGACGACGGGAAAGACGACGACTTCCCTGACGACGTCGGTCCCGATGTACGAGCGGTTGCGGCGCTCGAAGGCGGGTTCGAGCCGGTAGCCGTTCTCCCCGGCCCACTCGCCGAACTCCTCGTAGGTGGCGATGGCGCCGTCCCGCGAATCCTGCTCGGGCGTCCGGATGCGCTGCCAGGAGGCGTCGACTGCCGTCTCGTCGACCACACCGCTGTCTTCGAGTTCGCGGACCCGCTCCAGGATGGCCTGCTGGCGGTCGTAGGTGCCGTAGGTGTCGCCCCGCAGATACAGTTCGACCCGGCGCGTCGCGTTCGCTGTCTCGGAGATTGGTTCGGTCATTCGAGTGAACGGTCGGCGCCATCCCTCAAAACGTTTTCCAGTCGGTTCCTTCGAGAGAACTAGCGACCTGATAGGTAGTTACTGTCCACTCGTGACGGTCCGGGACTGTCCTGTGGACGACCGCCGAGACTCCGAGACTGTCCCGGAGACCGGGCTATCGCTCGCGGCGCGCGAGGACCGTCACTCGAGGAGGCCCTTCCCGGCGAGAGCGAGCCCGCCGAGGATGGGTGCGACGGCCCCGAGCACCACGACGCCGCCGACCACGAGCACGACCGGGAACGGGATTTCCATCTCGGACACTATCGCCGACCCGAGGCGCAGGGGATCGACCGGGAAGAAAACCAGGAAGAACCCACCGACGAAGACGAGTCCGAACAGCGACGTCACGGCGACGAATCCTCCCAGGAAGACCTTCGTCAGGTTCATGCTTCGCGGTCGGGGCCCGGGACGCTCGGTCGAGTGGCTGGCATCACACCGCGATTCAACACGACAGTAAATCAATTCGAGCGCTAGATAACTAGGTGCCGGTGTGGAACAGACGAGAAGCGAGCGAGAAGCGGGTGGGTGCGATACGAGCGAGACGCGCAGGCGAGAAAAGTATCCGGCCCGGTCAGTCCGCGCTCGGCGCCGCGCGACCGACGTCTATCTCGCCGGCGTCGAGTTCGGCCTCGATTTCGCGGGCGGCCTGGACCATGTTCTCCATCTTGCCGTAGGCGATCTCGCGGGGCAGGAGTTTCAGTCCGCAGTCGGGGCTGATCGTGAGTTTCTCCGGCGGGACCACCTTGAATCCCTCCAGGATGTTCTCCTTGATCTCCGCGACGGACTCGACTTCGGCGTGGTGGGCGTCGACGACACCCAGCGCGAGGTCGGGTTCGAACTCGGGGTCGGCGAAGACGTCGATCTGCTCGTAGCCGCCGTTGCAGAGTTCGACGTCGAACTCGTCGATGGGGTAGTCGTTGAGTTCGGGGTAGATACGCGAGTAGTCGCCGTAACAGACGTGCAGACCGATGCGGACCTCCTCGGGGATGTCCTCGACGATGCGTTCGAGACACTCGCCGACGACGGCGTGGTCGGTGGGCGTCATCGCGAGGGCTGGCTCGTCGATCTGGATGTAGCGCGCGCCGGCCTCGACGAGGTTCTCGATCTCCGTATTCACGAGGTCAGCGAGGGCGTAGGCGTAGTCCTCGTAGTCGTCGTAGTACTCGTTGAAGCTGAAGCGAGCGATGGTGTAGGGACCCGTGATAGGTACCTTGACAGGCCGTTCGGCCACACTGGACGTGAACTCGAACTCGTCGACGAGCCACGGTTCGTCGTAGGCGACCTCGTCGACGACGGCGGGCTTGTCGAAGGTGTTGTGGCCCCATACCTTCACACGGCCGGGGAACTCGTAGCCGTCGATGCGGTGGGCGAAGTACTCCACCATCTCGGTGCGGCGCATCTCGCCGTCACAGACGACGTCGAGCCCCGAGCGCTCGTGTTCCTGGGTGATCAGGCGGGCTGCGTCGTCGGCGGCCTCCTGCCAGTTGTCGTCGTCGAAGTTGCCCTCGGGGTCCTCGTGGAGGTCGCGGGCGCGGTCGAGCCACTTGGGCTTCTTGTAGCTGCCCACGACCGTCGTGAGCAGGAAGTGGTCGTTGGCGTGGCCCTCCGGTCGGAACTGCTCTCGGTTGTCCGTCATGCGGTGACCTCCTGTTCGTCGAAGCTCGCGAGTGCGTCCAGTTTCCGTTCGAACTTGCCGACGGGCAGGTAGAACAGGCCGGTGTTGGCGGTGACGTAGGCCCGCTCGAACTCCGCGCCGGGCGTGTTGTCCAGCACGTAGTCGACGCGCTCGCGGATCTCCGTCGGCGTCTCCACGAGCGTGTTCTGCCCGTCCACGACGCCCAGCGCGACGTCGTCCGTGCAGCCGTACTCGTTGATATTGTAGATGGTCTCGTCGTGACCGTTGACGAAGTCGAAGCCGACCGCGTCGACGTCCGCGTCGAGGAGGTGGGCGTAGACTTTCTCGTCCAGGCCGCCCTCGCCCTCGCGGGACTCCCAGTAGGTGTGAGCCACCACGTCGGCGTCGACGGCCGAGGCGACGGTGTCGATGGCGGCACTCGCGCGCTCGTCCTCGCCGTCGTCGGGCGGCGATTCCAGCAGCGAGGGTTCCAGCAGGACGAGCGTCTCCACGTCGGGGAACGCCTCGGCCTCGCCGGCGAGGAACTCCGCGACCCCGTCCAGGAGGGCGGCGTCGTCGCCGTAGTGGTCGTCGGTCGCCAGGTCCGCCAGCGTGTAGGGGCCGGGCAACACGGCCTGGAGCCCGTCGTCGACGAGTTCCGTCGCCGCCTCGAGTTCCGTCGCGACGTCACCGCTGTGGGTCAACTCGCCGGTCACCACGGGCTCGCGGTAGAAGTTGTTGTTGTCGAAATAGCGGACGATGCCGCGGGTTTCGACGTGCTCGTGGACCGCCAGCGGGTGGGCGAGCATGTCGTCCCAGCGCAGTTGCCCCTCGACGATCCGGTCGAGGCCGGCATCCTGCTGTCGTTCGACGACCTCACGGCGTGCGCGGTCGTACGCGTCGGCGACATCCGGGTCGTCGACGGGAACCAGGTCCTCCTTCTGATGGCCCTTCAGGTCGGCCAGTTCGTCTTTCGCCCAGTCCGGGAGCGGGTACAACCCCGGCGTGGTCGAGACTACCTCCGTCATTGCTCCCGGCTACGAAATGACGCAGTATAATATTTCCCATATCGCCTGATGCATGTGGGTAATTGTCTCGGAGCGGAGGGGGCAGTCCAGACAGTTGTCCAGATGGAGAACCGACAGTCGCCACTCCCCTCTGGGACCGTCACAGTCGGCGGTCGAAGTAGACGAACGACCCGCCGAGGACGACGCCGTAGACCAGATGCCACGCCAGCAGCGACGTCGTCACGTTCGGGGTGGGCGGTGTCGCGGTGAAGCCGACGAGTGCGAGCCAGACCGGCATGATGAACCCGGCGCCGGCCACCGCAAGGACAAGCCCGTAGACGACCCCAGCGACGACCGTCTTCCAGGCCCAGTCGCTCAGTCGATAGAGACCCGGGTCCGAGAGGACCGCCGCGAACCCGACGCCGAAGAGCGTGCCGTGGACCAGGTGAGCGACCCAACCCGCCACGAGGAACTCCTCCAAGCCGTAGAGACCGGCGACCGACTGCCAGACCACGCCGAAATCCGTCAGCGTCGTCATCAGTCCCGTCACGGCCGTCGCGACGAACCCCGCGAGCGCCCCGCTCCGCCACGAGAACTGCGACGTGAACGGGTCTTCTTCCGTTGCTGTCTGCCGAGAGGTACCGGTCGCCATCGGGAACACCTTGTCACACAGTACCACACCAGCGCGGAAAACGGTGTCGTCCACCCGGGTGCTGACAGGTACGGAGAGCGACCAGTACGGCTACCAGTCGGTCGGCGAGTGAGACACCGGTGAGACGGCCAGTGAGAGGCCAGTGAACGAACCTGCCGCTCTCGACTCGGGCGGTGCGGGAAGAAGATTCGGCGACAGGTCAGGCGATGAGCAGTTCTTCGCCGCGTTCGACCGTGATGCGACAGGGGGGCGTGATCTTGTTGTAGGCGCGGCGGTAGGCTTCCTTGACGGCTTCGGCCTGGTCGACGTCACAGTAGGCCGTAAAGAGGCGCTCGCCGGCCTGGATGCGCGCGGCGGTGCCGACGATCTTCCCGAAGGACTGGCGCATGCCGTCGGAGACGCGGTCCGCGCCGGCGCCGGTCGCCTGCTTGTTCTCCCGGATGACCTGGTGGGGGAACTTCCGCAGGACCATCCTGTAGTTCTCCTCGCCGAGTTCCTTGATCAGGTAGCGGTTCGCGGAGAGGCGCGAGGCTTCCATCGAGCCGTGACGGAGCTGGACGGACTCCTCGACGACGAGGCTGATCTGGACTGGGTAGTCGTCGGAGTCTTTGTCCCTGTCGCCCATCTGGTGCTGGGCGATCTTCGACCCCGGGATACCCGTGATGTACTCCCGGCGGGTGTACGCGGGCTTGTCGATGTCCCGGTACATCGAGGCAGGTTTCTCGGTCATAGTCTTGGCTTCGACAAGCCTGGCCGCGAGAATAAACCCTTCGAACCGGACCCGTCAGAACTCGTCCGCCGGGATGGAGAGGTCTTCCAGTCGCTCGGCGAGGTCGTCGGCGTCGAGGACCTTCAACCCTTCCTCGTCCGCCCGACTCCGCGCCGCCTCGGAGATCGGTGCGGCGGTACAGATAGCGCCAGCGTCGGCCTCCTCGGCCCGGCGGAAGTAGGCGGCGAACCGCTCGACTGCAGGGACGTCGACCCGCTCGACGGCCGCCGGGTGGACCGTCCAGACGCAGACGGTGACCCCGACGGGGACGTCCGTCCCGGCGAGCAGGTCGTACTGACGTGCCGTACTCGCGCCGAACACCGCCGTCGACCAGCCCGCCGACTCGAAGACGCGCGCCACCAGCGACGGGAGTACGTCCGCCTCCACGGCCGTCGGATCGGTGACGTACTCGACGTCCGGGCCACCGGGGTCTTCGCTCTCGACGGCGTCTCCGTCGGTTTCCGCATCTCCGGGGTCCGGACTCCCGATTATCGTCTGCGTGTCCGTGACTTCGGGAGCGGACTCGTCGGGCTCCGCATCTTCCGGTTCCGCCTGGGACGGGTCCGTGTCGGGCGCTGGCACTCCGGGTGACTCCGCGTCAGCCGACTCGATTTCGAGCGTGTCGTCCTCCGCTTTATCACCCGGTTTCCGCCCCTGTTCCACGCCCGTCGTCGGCCCGGTTTCCGGTGTGACGTCCGCGCCGACATCGGGAGTCGGGTCGGTATCGGTCTCCGTGTCGGGGTCGTTGGCCCCTGTCTCGTCGGAAGTCTCCGCCACCTCCGGGTCCCCGGAAGTGTCCGGCGTCGAGGGGCCGTCCACGTCGACGGGTCCGGAGGGTTCCGACTGGTTCGTTCCGGCACGGCCGCCGTCGACCTCCGCGCCCGCGCCTTCCTCGACGTCCGAGAGGTCCTCACGGCGGTCGTCGAGAGTCGACTCGGCGGCTTCGACCTCGTCTACGGCGTCGGGAACTCGTTCGGTGGCGACCTCGCGGGCCTCCGCCAGAGCTTCCGCCGCGAGTTCGTAGGCGACAGCGGCCGCGTCGGGGTTCGCCTCGCGGTCGGAGTCGCCGTCTTCGACGTGTTCGCGAGCGAGGTCACAGTAGGCCGTGACGAGTTCGCGGGCTGCGTCTGCGAGGTTCTCGCGCATCGCTTCGGGGTCGCCGCCGAACCGGCGGTCGTCGCGTCCCCAGTCGAGCGAGAGCGCGGTCTCGTAGCGTTCGACGGCCGTCTCCCACCAGTCGACCGCTCCGCCGGGGTCGTCGGCGGCGGCCGCGACATCGGCCGCGTGTTCGGCACGCTCGACCGGCGCGCCGGCGAGTCTGTCGCGCTCGTCGGCGAGCGTCTCCCGGCGCTCTTCCAGCAGGTCGTCGGGCGGTTCGTCCGCGTCGATGGCCAGCGCCTCCGCGTAGGCCTCGTCGGCCTCGTCCAGGTTGTCGAACGCCGCCTCGTACTCCTGGTCGTCCCACCGGACGTGGGCACGCTCGCGGGCCTGTTCGGCGGCCTCCGCGTGGGCACGCCGTTCGATGGCCGCGAGCTCCGCACGGATCTCTGCCGTGTCCGACTCGATCGCCCTGCGTGCGCCCTCGAGCGCTTCGGCGGCCTCGCGCGCGTCCGAGAGCGTCTCCTCGACGTCGCCGACTGCCGCGAGGACGACGTCCGCGTTGCCCGACTCGAACGCGGACTCGAGACGTTCGACCCGTTCGCGGGCCTGTTCGACCTGGCGTTCGGCGCGCGTCCAGACCCCGACGGCCGCGTCGAGATACTCCCGGACGGGCTCCAGATCCCCCCGGCAGGGGAACCGGTAGCGCTCGTCTTCGACCGTCTCGACGACGAACG